>Ga0255340_1003807_pt1 | contig 15354 bp, 13 predicted proteins | sample wastewater_treat_7_FD_192417 | JGI IMG/M metagenome (GOLD analysis project Ga0255340, IMG submission 192417) | Wastewater microbial communities from Lulu Island WWTP, Vancouver, Canada - plant10 | ecosystem: Engineered > WWTP > Wastewater > Unclassified | place: Canada: Vancouver, British... | reverse complement strand
TCTGTGACTTGTACACGGGTAATGGGGTCCATTGTTCCTGTTGGTTCATCCAGGATTACGATGTTGGGTTCTTTAATTAATACCTGGGCTATGGCTACTCTGTGTCGTTCTCCTCCACTGAGTTCGTCTGGATATTTTTTTAATAAAGTTTCTGCGTAATTTTCTTCGAAGCCCACTGCTTTAAGTACATATATGGCCTTCATCTGTGCGAATTCTGCGGGTAGTTCCAGGCTGATTGCTTCTGTTAGGTTGGACAGCACATTTCTATGGGGGTACAAACTATATTCCTGATGTAATATACCCAGATACGGCTTAACACGGCCTCTCCCTAATGGCCCTTTTTCAGTCATATCTATCCAATTATCACCTAATCTAACCTCAATCTTACCCTGGCTAGGATCCGTGAGTCCATATAATATCCTAGATAGCGTGGTCTTACCAGCCCCAGATAGACCCACAATACCATATATTTCCCCTTCATCCATTGTTAAATTGATATCATCCACAGCTTTAACTACGCCTCTGTCTATGGAGTAGTAGTATTTTTTTACTCCTTCCATTTTGATGATGGGTCCGCCGGTTTTGTATAGTTCTTGTTTTTCTGGTAGGGGTACCTGGTCTAGGAATTTTTTCACCACGACTTCTGGTTCTCCCTGTTCTATTATTTCTCCTTTATCTATCCATATTACGTGGTCGGAGAGTTTTTTCATGACTTCTGGCCAGTGGCTGGTGATGATCATGGTGATTCCTTTATCTTTCACTCCTTCGATGAGGGCCTGGTGGATGAGTTCCGCTGTTTTGGGGTCTAATGTTCCGGTGGGTTCGTCGGCTAGAAAGAGCATGGGTTCTTTGGCTATCTGCCGGGCAAGCACCACACGCTGCTTCTCTCCACCGGATAGGTCTCGGGCGATGTGGGTGATTCTATGGCTCATCTGGGCCATTTCTATGAAATCTATTGCCATATATGTTGCTTCCTCAGGTTCATGGCCGGTTATGCTCTTCATAACATTCTCTATAACAGTATCATCTTCATAAAGGGCGAATGTACGTTGTAGCATGATGGATATTCTTCTTTTAATAGCGGCAAACAGTAATCGGTCGCAGTTCCAGAAATCAACCCTTAATGGTTCGAGTTCACAGCCACAATCACTGCAATTACCACCAGCCTTGGAGGGGCTGTCCACAATCCTGCAATCAGGGCATAAAGCAATATTATAATAAATTTTACCTTCATCAGGCCGGTAATCCTCCATACCACGGAGCATATTAATTAAAACAGACTTACCAGCCCCACTCCTGCCAAGAATACCTAAAACCGAACCCTCAACTATCTCAATGTTGATATTTTTAAGAACATCGACATCTTTAAATTTTTTAGAGATATTTTCTATTTCTATAAAAGACATGTTACCACTCTCTTAATTTTCTGTAATTTCAATTATAAAATTTAATGTGATTGGAAATGGAATTTCATTAATTATTTATATTATTATGTTTTTTTCATTTGAATTAACAGTATATATATCAACAATCTTATAGATTTTGCTGATATTACCATTTTCCTATGGATAACCAGTTTCTAATGTGGACAGATCAAAGGGAACCTCACCTTTTATAAGGGCCCTGGCAATTGAAAATCCATCCGCTCCTGCACTCATCATTTTATTCGCTGATTCACCATCTTTTATGGAATTATTTCCAATTAAAAATATATCTGTACCATCTTTAATAGCAGAAATGATGTTATGATCTGCATGGGGATGGTCTGGTTTCATTGCATCCACGTGGAGAAAATCTGCACCTGCATCTTGGATTAATTTAGATACAGCTATGATATCTGTTCCTGTTACGTTAGCGCGGATCTTTACTGAAACTCGGCATAGAGCGTTATTTACAACTTCACTGGTGAATTTATATAACTTATCAGGGTGGTTAAGAAGAGACTGCCCGCATCCTAATTCCATTATCTCTGGCTGTCTGCAATGTGCATTTATCTCTACCACATCCACGCCGGGAAGCTTTGAAATATCTATAATGGATGAAGGGGTAGTGGAACGTAGGTTTACAGAAATCATACCCTTCCATGAATTATTCTCCCTGATAATTTTGATTTGCTGCTTAATATGGTTTGATATATCATATAATGGGATGTCAAATTCTGATCTTCCCCTTTGAATTATTCTCTCACCAGCATCTATTGTTAAGGCATCTATATTGTAACCTCCTATGGTTACCATATCAAAGCCTTTTGGTGCTAATTTACTGCAAAATAGGCCATCTGTGATTCCAGCCATAGGAGCCAAAACTTTCAATAAACCCTCTCCAACAAAATATTAGGAATACAAATAAAAAATATTAATAATATTCAACTGGACCCATGGATGAAATAATAGTAAATTTATTCCTTGTTTTTCATCACATGAACCAGGTCGTAGGTGAAACCGCCCCTTATCTCTTCAAGAGCGAGGTCGGCTAAGTTAGCTGCTTTTTCAGCGGTAGGTGCTTTTCCAACACCAGCCTTCAGGGCGATGTTTATTTCGTCCTCAATTTCTTCGATGATCTTTAGGAGGCCTTGTGGTTCCAGACCGTTACAGGGAGACATGAAGTTGTCTCCTCCAATGAAAAATAACAGCGAACCTTTCTCGATTAACTTTTTCATAAGGAAATGCTGGACCCGATTAACAATGAAAGAAGTATCATAAGCAGGTATAATATCAGTTAACGTATCAGTTATACCGTTAATATCGATGTGTGCAATTTGTACGAAGCTCTCATCCAGTTTAGCCATGCTGTCAACGGCAAGAACCTCTGAGCGTTCATCGGACTGGGCACCGCCAAAGTTCTGCAGGATATTGGTGGCTTTTCTTTGAGCTTCATAGGGCGTTTCTGAAGCGCCAACACCCATACTTACGGTTATGGGGTAGCGGTTGCCTATGGATTTCTGAATTCGGAGGTGATCCTCCATATCCACCCCGTTGGTTACAGCCAGCATGTTATCAAAGCGGGTGAAAAATACCAGCCCACCTTTGGCTGCAAACTGTCTCTGCAGGTCAGCATACAATTCTGATTGTAAAATTTGAAGATCTGCCTCTGCTCTGGGGGTGGGGGTCACGGTCCAGGGGCCGTAATTATCGATCTGAACTAGCGTCATCTGAATCATTTATTTTTCACCCAAAATATTTCTGGCTAACATCATTTTATCCTCGATGTTGTTCATATTGGTGTTGGTTACAACGACCTCTTTTATTAGTTTTTCTATTTTCTTCTTCTTCTTCTTATCCTGATCATCGATATAAAATTTGTCTAGAAAATCCTGATACATTGAAGCCACTCCAAATGAGGATACTTCATGGCCCAGAGCATGCATGAAAATACCTGCTGGTCCGCTAACCGGTTTATCACCGATTATAGGGGATACAGCAACTACATATGAATTTTTAAGTGCATCAAGGACACCGTTTGCAGATAATATGGGACCGATGGAAGTCACAGGATTGGAAGGTCCAATTACAACCATATCCGCATCCTCAATTGATTCTATAATCCCTGGTGCTGGATCAATTGTTGTATATTTAATATCCAGAACATCTGGTTCACTCTTCTGCCCTATGAGGAATTCGTGGAATTCAAGTTTTCCAGAAGGAGTTACTATGTCAATATGGGGGTCCTGGTTGGTCATGGGAATTATTTGGGATGTAATACCCAGTTTTTTCCTCTGTATATCAATAGCTTTGTCTAGAGAATATTTTTTCAAAAGCAGAGTTTTCTGGATTTTAATTGCACGGTCTTGATCTCCGATTCTGAGAAGTTCCTTGCATCCGATATCCTTTAAAGTTTCATGGGTTATAAATGTATCATCTTTAATACCATACCAGGTTTCCTGGTTTATGATCCCGGCCAGGGTGTACATCACCGAGTCCAGGTCTGCCGCCACGTAAACCCCTGAAAAATAGGAATTTTCCAGTGTATTAACCACCACAGTTATTTCTGCAGGGTCTACCAGATGAATGATACCTTGCAGGAGTTTAGGGGTGCCGGTTCCACCGGAAAGAATGGTTATCATCTTCTAATCCTTTAATAATCGTTAAATAATTTTAGGGCCGGAAAACATCATATTTTTTTGGCCTTATCAATGGTTTGATATTTGAAGAATTGTTTTTAAGATTTTTAGGGTAGTTAAATCCTCTAATTAATACCACAGGTATCCCCTCATCAGCTTGCCCCATCACTATAGATGCTGTAGATGCTAACTCATCTGCCACAGCCACAGCAGAAGTCTTAAGCTCACGATTAAAGAGATCCTTCTCACCACTCCTATCCCACAATGGTTCCAAACCCGATATACCGATGGCCACCCCAACTGCACCTTCACGGAAAGCACGACCCTGAGTATCAGATATTATGACGGAAACGTCTTTTCCTGTTTTTTCCTGAATATTACTCCGGATTAAAGATGCACTTTCATCCGGGTATTCAGGCATGGGAGTGGCCAAACCTTCACCCACATTAGATTCATCAATACCTGCATTGGCGCAAACAAAACCATGTTTAGTTTGGGAGATAATGAAGTTCGGACCAACCTTCATCACTTCATCCGACTCCTGAAGGATAGCTTCAACAACTTCTGGATCCTTACCTGTTTTTTCTGCCAGTTTAATAGCTTCAAAACTTGGTTTTAAGTCTTTTAATTTAAAAATATGTCCTTCTGATTTGGCTATGGCTGTTTCAGCTATAACCAGGATATCGTCATCGTTGATTTCCATACCCATATCAGAGATGGCATCCAGTATAAACTCTCCTAAAAGGTCTCCTTTGTTTATCAATGGTATTCCGGTGATTCCGATTACTTTAAATTTCATTTTTGTTGTTAAAGAAGTTATTTTCCATTTTATATGGAGCTAATACTCCATTCATCACTGCCGAATGCTGCAGATGAAGTAATTGGGTTGGTGAATTCAGCGAATTTCCCTTTATTCAGTATGAACTGTGCTGCATCTTGGGCATTTCCCGCATCAAAATCAACTTCTTGTGGTGTAGTGTGTTCGTAGGTTGCGATATATGCAGATTTACCCTCCGGCACTTTTTCCACTATCAGGCTTTCATGGGTCACTATCCCCAGGTATGCTTCACCTTCAAGGGTAACCGTCCCTGCTATACGTGGAGTGTTATAATCATCCTTCTCATAATCCATGGTTAAAAGAGATAATGCCAGTGAGTCCCGGATACTCATTCCAGAAGCAATTTTCTCGGCAATTACATCTGTATGGGATCCATTTGATACTACAACGATATCGCCCACTATTTTAATACAATTATAGGCTATGTATGGATTTTTAAATACATCGGTTTCGAATCCTTCCTTTGGCACGATGGCCACCCGGTCATCATAGACCTTGGTCATTCTATTGGGGAAAGAACGACTGGAAACTCGGTATGAAGCGAATTTTCCCATATCCGTACTTCCCACACTTAGTATTCTACCTAGATACATGGTTTACCACATTCTTTTTAGTTTTAACAGTTAGGGAAATTTATATATTAATTTATTTCATGTAGTTTTTTATTTCATGTAGTTTTGTAGTTTTCTTCTATTCTATTTACAGTTTCCCAAGATTTACGAACAAACTCGGGAAGATCTGGATGGCTGTTCTTTAGAAATTGTATGGTTTTGGGGTCACTGGGGTACCCGGACCCAATATCCTTATATTCCTTCCTTATTTTGAGTATTTCATTGTCCCGTTCAACTTTGGCAACAATGGAAGCCGCCGCAACCACCACATATTTATCATCTGCTTTATGTTCGGTGATTATATTTATATCAGGGTAATATCCTTTTAATTCGGTTTTAAACCTGTTTGGTTTGATATCAAAACAGTCAACAATGCAGGTGTTGGCATCTGATTTTTCTATGATCTTTCGCATTCCTAATTTTTCAATCTGGTTCAGGTTCACTTGGTTTGCTCTTAAGATGTCAATATCATGGGCTGGGATTTTAACCAGATGGTAATCAGTGATTTTCCTGATCTTCCTGGAGAGAACAACCCTTTTTTTAGGGGATATCTTTTTAGAATCCTTTACTTTAATCCTTTCTAAAAATTTAATCCTATCTTCTTCAATTACAACTCCACATAATACCAGAGGTCCTAAAACAGATCCTCTGCCTGCTTCATCGATTCCTACAACCTTCATATTCTCCTTTAAATGTATATTTTAAGGAATAATAAGAATTTTACTAAAATAATTTTTCGAATTTTTGTGGGGATTAGTAAAAAGAAGATCTGATGGATGATGGTTGATGTATAAAAAAAGTTGATGTATTTAAAAAATATCTGTTAAAAGTGGTATGTATAAAAAAATAGGAAAGAAGTTATTTTATTATTTCATTGCTTTTAATCTAACTTCTGGTTCCAGTGCCCTTGGTTCTGCAGCTACTATGGCAGCACCTTTGGCAACAACTGTCATAGGATCGTCTGATATATCAACAGGCACTCCTACTTCTTCGAATATCCTTTCTTTGAGTCCTTTAAGCTGTCCTGTTCCTCCCACAACGATTGTTCTGTTGTAGATACCGGAAATTAGTTCAGGGGACATTCTTTTTAGGACGTTAGATAATGCTTCAATTAGTTCAACTACCAGGGGTTCTGCAGCATCTGCAATTAGATTTGAGTCAATTTCCACTTTCTCTGGTTTGTTGGTTTTCATGGATTTTCCAATGGCATGGGTGATGGTTGGCTTCATTTCTACCTGGGAATGCACCATTCCCACTTCTATTTTTGCTTTTTCGGCTTCATGAATTCCAATTTCAACATTGAATAATTCTTTAACTTTAGATACGATATTTTCATCGATATTGTCTCCACCGTGTCTGATAGTTTCGATATCGGTGATTCCTCCCAGGGATATAACAACTATATCACTTGAACCAGCGCCCAAGTCAACAACCATGGTACCATCTGCATCAGCTATGGGTAGACCTGCGCCTATGGCGGCTGCTAAACCTTCGCTTATAACTAAGACGAAGCTAGCACCAGCATCTTCTCCTATTTCTGCAACAGCTTTTTTCTCCACTTCTGAAGCGTCTCCAGGGATACCAATTACAATACGATCTATTCTTTCCATAGATTCCCCAGATCCCTGTTCCATGGCATTTACTAGAAGTGCTTTAGCCTGGGCTATGCTTTCTATAACTCCCATTCGCAATGGTCTGACTGCGATTATATCTTCAGGAGTTCTTCCTAACATTGCTTTTGCGTCTTCTCCTACAGCAAGTACATATGAGGGGTCTTCTTTTTTTACCGCTACTACAGAGGGTATCTTATACAATTCAAATTTATCTCCAGATGGTTTTGCAACCACGGTATTAAGAGTACCCAGGTCTATGCCTAAAGTATTTGTTAAAGCTTGCTTTTTATCATCTTCATTTTCTTCTGGTTTACCAAAAAGGTGCAATATTTCAATCCTCCTTCAAAAATTTATTGAATTCTATAAAGAATAGTTTATTTCTCCGTGAAAGTAATTTGATTCCTTCTATATCCTTATCATCTGCAGAGATCAAAACAGTTGATAGTGCTACATCAGCCACTTTAAACAGTGGGTCGAAGGTTTTTTTTATGAGGGATGGCATTTTATTGGTTAAGGAAACGTCTGTTTCAATGAATCCGGTGGTCTGATCCTCAAGTAAAAATTTAAAGTTTAAATTGCGCTTTTCACCATCACCCATGAATTTTTTAACATGGTTATCCATTCCCACTAGTAGAATCAGGTTAGATTCATTTTTAGTATAATATGGGGCAATTTTAAGATAGGCGCCACCTTCTTCCTTGCAGATAAGGGATAAATCTCTTATCTTATTTTCATCACCGTAAAGCATTAAGAAATCGAATTTTTGAGTTACAAACGACTCTTTGGATGTTATGTGTTCTCTACATAAAATGGTAACTCTTTCCTTATCCAATATAGCTTCATATGATACATTATTTACCATTTCTTCGCTACCTGCTATCACGCACCAGATTTTATCTGCGTCCTGCATGGTAGATACTTTTGCTGCTTTTCGCAACGTTTTAATCTTATTTTCTATCATCAACTACTCTCTCGTTGTGTATTGATAAAATAGGTTAAAAGGGATAAGGTATATGTGCACAATTTATTTTTTTTAAATTAAATTCAATAATATGAATATAAAAACCTAGTGTTCCATAATGTTTCCTATTATATTAAATATATTTTAATATGTTTTCCATTCTGATATTTATAAACTTTTATTTTTTAAAACTTTAGAACAAAATCATTTTAACTGGATTTCTTTAAATTTATTTTAATAGAAGCTCTACTATTTAAATATGAGAAAATATAATAGCGAATTAAGATATTTAAAAATATCGGGTTTTTATAATGAATATTAAAGAATATATAGCCCTTGCCGATTTAATTTCGTTATTCAATGCTTCTTTTGGATTTTTAGCCATTATTTCAGTATTAAACGGCGATTTAAGTCTTGCTGCAATGTTTATTCTCATCGCAGTTATATTTGATTCTTTAGATGGGTGGGTGGCCCGTAAGTCCAATAGGGTTGATGACTTAGGATTTGGAAAAAATATTGACTCCTTATGTGATGTGATTTCATTTGGTGTTGCACCGGGAATTCTTTTGTTTGCAGCATCCAAATCCTACTTTATCCCATACATTAATATACTAGTAGCTCTTTTAATAGTATTATGTGGGATTTTAAGACTCTCAAGGTTCAACGTACTTTCAGATTCTGGTACAAATTTTGGTAAAAGTAAATTCATAGGACTACCAATACCAACCACTGCGTTGATTCTCGGATCATTCTATCTCTCAGGAATATTCAATATAGGGTTGGCACTGATAATTATGACTGCAGTATCATTACTAATGATAAGTACAGTTGAGTATACCAAAATTAGGAATCCGATACTATTGTTTGTTGGTGGCTTACTGATAATATTAGCATGTTTGCCTCAGGAAATTTCTTCAGGAATTTTTAATCTTCCTGCAAAGTTTTTATTTATGTTTACGTTAATCTATTTAGTAGCAGTGCCTATTATGGCATATTATGCCAAACTTCACAGAAGTGGTCCAAATGTTTGATAAAATATTGGGAAATAAAGAAAAAGAAAATAATGCTCCAGACCTTCGTAAGAATAGGGAGGATACTGGGGCAAATATGAAAGGGCGCCTTAAAAACATGGTCTCCCGGGCTGGTGATAAGCCCAAGGACCAGAAGGACAAAATTAAGACTAACAGGGATGATGGAAAGAAAGATCCCACAGATAAGATACCCAGACCAATGCCGAAACCCCGTCCAAAAGACACGGGACGAGCCAGGCTGAAGTCACCAGATCAGAAAAAATCAGGCGGAAGACCTGGTGGAAGTGGCCTTGATAGATTAGGCGGGGCCGTACCAGGATTCGGAAGAAGATCTCCCGGTGGTGGGAAAGTTCCTGATGATGACCAGAGGACTCTGGTTGGAGCGGCAGTATTTGGAATTATACTCATCGTACTTGTAGGGGCTGGTTATTACTTTTTATTCTACGCACCATATCAGGGATCACTTCAAGATGCGAAGAATATGAAACTTGATGAAGTAGATACTTATTATAAAGGACCTTTAGCAACAGATCCTCAAAAATTATTGTTATTAGCTGAAATTGAGAGCTCTGTAACACCCGACCAGGCTCTGGCAGTGGATGTTCTTGGACCCGCAACCACCAGCTGGAGAGCCTACCAGCAAAATCAGATCGAAACAAAAAGAGATCCCTATGGAAGGGTGATGCTCACCTACACTACTGAGGATGAAAAAGATCTGATAATGAAAGTAACAGATGCACAAACACTGGTTAACCAGGCTGATGCAAGTGTACTTGCAAATGTAGAGATAACCACGCCAGATACCGTAGTTATACCCATAAGATTGGATAGATTAAAAGCTGCAGGCGGTCTTATCTCTGTTGGGGACACCGTTGATATTTGGATTAGTACTACTACAAACAATACTACCACAACCACCACCACAAATGAAACCAACCAGACAAACGAAACTCAACAGCAACAGAGTACAGGGAGCACTCCGAATGTAGGTCAATCAGCCGATACGCCACTGGTTAGCGGGGCAACAGTTCTGGCAATTTTAAGGTCTATGGATACTCAAGATGCTTTTGATGCCAGTATAACTACCAGTCAAAGTATTGCCATCAACACACTGAATTCATCCGCTACTCGATCACAAAGTGCTTCATCTACTGGAATAGAACAACTTCTACAGGCTGGAGCTTCCAGGTCATGGGATGAAAGTTCAATAAACGCCCTTCTAAATGCCTATGGTGTACGCTTAGACCAGTTTGAGAGGACATCCAACTTTGGAAATCTGGATTCAGAATACATGATCCTTATAGAAGTACCGCGTGATAAAGCCATGTATATTATACAGAATAATCAACCAGATGCAAATGCCATACAGTTGACCATATCAACTCAGTCTGCGCCGTCCTGGATGGTATCTGAACTTCACAAGATATATGGATAAAATAATTAAGGGGGTATATTTAAAGCAAAAATTTCAAGAAAGGAGAAAAAAATAATTAGGAATAATTACTTACTTATTATTATATACAAAAACTTTTGGTGACATGATGCCATGTCACTTTACAATTATATTATATCACATAAAAACGGTCATAATTATTAATCAAGGGAGAAAAAAATTAAATGGAGGTTAATTATGAATTTGGGTAAATCTTTAATGATTCTGGTACTTTTATTTTCCATTTTAGGAGTTTTTACATTTGTTAATTCTATGGCTGTTGTTTCGGCACAGAATGAAAGTCCTGGAGGAACTGATAGTCCTGGAGGGCAGACATGGATAGCTTATAATGCATCGAATGTGAGGATGACAGCCCTTACAGCCACAATCACACTCACCATTAAAAATAACAAGGACTACGTCCAGTACTTTAAGATCAGTCATTTATATACCGGTAGCTTACAGGAGAATCAGACTATTAAATTTATTGTTGATTGGACTGATCCCGTGGCAGAAAGAATGATTGACCCGGTTAGCCCTGAATTAGGGGGAGACTATGGATGGGCAATACAGGCTGGAGAAACAAAGACAGTTAAATTTAAAGTCAGTGCAACAGGACTGATGGGTAATGAACCATCCTGGATAGCTGATGCTGGTGCTGTTGATAATACATTCTGGCCAATAATACCTGATATGGGATTACAAGCATCCTGGTTTATGCCCAATGAAATAGAAATGCTGAATCCTAACCTGGATTTAAAATCATGGTGTGGAACCTTCACTTTCACAGCAACTAATTTTGCCAGCTATCCAGTTGCAGGATTAATAAGGGGGCCCATTATACCAACAGATTCGGCATTAACTTCCAGTGACCCACAAGCATTCGTGGACAATGATATAGCATTTAACACAAATGTGGCAGCATGGGACGTCCACATAGATCCGCAGGAATCACAAGGATTTACATATACCTATAAATGGCCAATAGTCGCTAATGGAACTCCAACTGGAAATGGACAATGTTTTGTACCAGCAACTGCAGCAAACAATACAACCACTGTACCTACTCAAGAAACAGGTTCACCCTATGGGCTTTTAGTCCTGGCTGTTCTCATAGTAGCAGCTGGCCTGGGATACGCTAAGTTCTTAAGGTAGGGAATATTAAAAATATACATGAGATTTTCAACGGCAATGATTTTAGTGGGGATGTTGATCATCTCCCTCTATCTTTTAATTGAAGTAGGATACTACTCCTATTCAACGAACGCAGACTCCAACCCCCAAGATACCCCATATTTAAAGATACCAAAAATTGGGGTCAACCAGAGTATAAATAATCAATCCGTTGATCATGGTATATATTTTGAACCACAATCATTCAAGCCCACCAATGGCACTACTATTCTTTTTGGACATAGAACGCTCCATGGGTCTCCATTTTTAAAACTCGACCAGTTAAAACCAGGAGATAAGATATATGTGGAGTGGCCTGGGATAGGAAATGTAACATATTCCATGGTAAATTCAACTATAGTCGATGCTTCCTATCAGATGCCTGTTGAACAGGGAAACAATCTTTTTTTAATTACCTGTTATCCATTAGGTTCCAATGCACAGAGGTTGATAATACAAGCTGAATATGAGACTATCATGCCCATAAATCAACCATCAGGATCTGTTGAGAATCCACAAATTTCCATGGGTATAATGCTAATATGTGCTTTATTTGTAGGGGGAATGATTTTAGGAAGGGTTTATCCGGTAGCCGAAGATAGAATATGGATATTTATAGCCACATTGGTGTTAACCCTGTTATTGGTATTCGCCTATTTTTATCCGGTACCTACAGATGCCCTTGAATCATGGTTATCTCAATTAAATCATATGTTAGAATTTTAGCCTTTACAATTAGGAAGTTAATCTCACAATTATGAAGATGAATGGTACAAATTTAGGGGATAATAAATGGATGTAGATGAAAAATATTTTAATAATATTTCCCAGAGGGAAAGGGCCATATTCGAAGGTGGAATAACTATGGGGGCTCTTTTTCATCAATTTGATGGAACACCAGTTAATTTAAAATCGGCTGAATCCCTGGAAAACGCCATAAAGGAAGCTATGGAACTCCAACCCTGTGTAGATAAAGTTGAAGTGATAATAAATCGTGAGATGCTGAAGGATATAGAAAATAAGTTTGAGTACACATCTCTCAATGGAAATATGCTGGATGTGAGAGTTGTGACTGTGTTTGGAAAGGAAAGGGTAGTTATAAGGATGAAATTCATTGATGAGCTTGATTATCCATTGATGTACATCGAGGAAATATGAAATATCACTTCTGCTCTACCTAATTTTATATTGTTAAATAAATAGGGAATTCATTTACTTATTTTAAGATATTCAGGAATTCAGTATTTCTATTCGTTATACTAATAATTTTAGCTTTTTATAACAAAATATAATAATCATAAGATATTATAAAATTATGCCAACCAGATAATAGGTGGGAACCAAATAATAGGTGGGAAATATGGATGAAGTTTCAAAAAAAACCGGTTTTAATTATAATAATTTTAATAGGTATAGTTATTTTATTTTCAAGCAATGTTTCTGCAGCTGATACCACTAAAGTATTGGTTACCTCAACCCAGGTAGATGCAGATTCTCAAAGCACGAACCCATCAACCAGTGCAAATGGTCGTTATGTGGCATTTGAATCCTTTGCTACCAACCTTGGTCCTGGAAGCAGCGGAAAAGGAATTCAGGACATATATGTCTACGATCATCAAACAAACAATACTGAATGGATAACCCATACACCAAACGGAGGGGCGGCCAATGGAAATAGTTACACCCCTTCAATAAGTGGTGACGGACGTTATGTTACTTTTGCAACAACAGCCACCAACTTAGGCGATGGTGGGAGTGGAAATGGAATAAAAGATATCTATCTTTACGATCGTGTCTTAAAAAAAATGAAATGGATAACACATAGTCCCACAAGAGGACCAGCCAGTAATCATAGTTCAGCTCCTGTAATTAGTGCTGATGGAACCACCATAGCATTTCAATCCACTGCTAAAAACCTGGGAACCGGGGGAAGTGAACACTATGTTTCTGATATTTACGTATATGATGTAACTTCAGATGCCCCAGACAACTACCCTCAATGGATTACCCATACAGTACGGGGTTACACAGCCAATGGGGGTAGTATGAATCCTACTATTAATGAAAATGGGCGATACACAGCATTTGAAACAATTGCCACTAATTTAGGGCCATTTGATTTTTTACATTATGGAAGTGGTAATGGAATTAAGGATATCTTCTGTTATGATCGTGTTACAGAAACTATGGAATGGATAACCGTAATCCCACCAAAAATAACTGCCGATAAATTAGGTGGAACATTCAACGATCCATTCAATGTGATTTTGAATATGAATCAGTTGGGGACAATATATTGGTCTTATGTTAAATTGGGCTATGGTGATGCCGGGTGGAATGTCTATGTTAATCCAGTACTAATTAATACAAATACTCATCTGTATTTCTATGGAGAAACATTAGGAGGTAGACTATCTGATTTAACATCTGAAAATTATATATTCCCAACGGTCAGTGGTAAACCGTCAGTTTGGGCCAGTCCTTCAACGGGTCAATATTACAATTTTGTAGATGTAAACTTGAAAATGGATTTACCAGGTACAATATATTATTCAATTAATGACTCATCTTACAATGCTTACACTGGGACTCTAACATTTGTTAAAAATACAGTATTAAGATTTTATGGTATTACTCTAGAAGATGTGATCTCAGATCCCGGAGTTGAAATTTACACTATCATTTCAGCACCGCTTAGCATAGGAGGTATTAACCCATCAATCAGTTCAGATGGATTAAAAATTGCTTATCAATCAGGTAATAGTATTGATATATATAGGGAATATATGCTATCACCAAATTATACAAAGGTAATTGTCCAAACACATGATAATATTTTCGTATATAATAGATTGAATGGTGAAAATAGATTAATAACTCAAACGATACTAGGCAGAGCAGCAAATGGTACCAGCGCCAATCCTTCAATTAGTGGTGATGGAAATTTCGTGGCTTTTGAATCCACAGCCAATAATCTGGGTATTGACCCAGATCAGCCATATGGTAGTAACATGCCTGGTGTTGTTTTCTATGATGATTCATTTAGAAGGGATATATTTGTATATAATCTCAATACCATAAGCTTATTCTATCTAAATTGGATAACCCACAGCACAATCTACGGCCCTGCCAATGGAAACAGCTACACTCCATCACTAAACGAAGATGGAACAGTATTGGCCTTCAGCTCACCAGCAAATAACTTTGGACCTGGGGGTAATGGAGTTTACAGAGACATATTCCTATTTGACAGTGGAATTCAAGTGTTATCAAACAAAAAAGCAGGAACATACAACAGTCCAATAACTGTGAATTTAACTTTAATCAATGGTCCAGGAACTATTTATTACACTACAGATGCAACTGATCCAAAAAGTAGCGGCACCAGAAGAATATACGAAAACCCATTTTTGATAGACACCACATCAATTCTAAGATACATCGCTGATGCAGATGGAATTTGGAGTCCCAGTTACCAACAGAATTACAAAATTAACAAACCTGAAAATGTGATTACCATTGCTCAGTTGAATTCTGCAGCTGCATTTGTGAGTAATTATTATGAAACTAACTCTAAGCAATTACCTTCCAGCGTTACAATCAACGGTGTAAGTTACAGCATGGCTCAGTTATTG
>Ga0255340_1003800_pt1 | contig 15376 bp, 10 predicted proteins | sample wastewater_treat_7_FD_192417 | JGI IMG/M metagenome (GOLD analysis project Ga0255340, IMG submission 192417) | Wastewater microbial communities from Lulu Island WWTP, Vancouver, Canada - plant10 | ecosystem: Engineered > WWTP > Wastewater > Unclassified | place: Canada: Vancouver, British... | reverse complement strand
CTCGCGCTGCGCTTCGCTGAGCTTGAGACCCCACTCCCGCGAGGATATCCCAAAATACGACCGTGCGGCCGCTTTGCGGTTAGAAGGCCGGTCCCGGGGCACGGTGCGCCGCCGGGCGCACACGCCGAAGGGGGATTGGTAGTAAGTTTCCGCGCCCAGACTGCCCGTGCGCGGAGCAGATAGTATTTTCATAATGTCTGTCCTCTCTAATGGTTATTTTAATTGCTTGTCTATTACGGGCCGGAGAGCGACTCCGCTTCCTGCCGTTCCCTGGGCTGGGAGTTCCAGCCGCCCCCACCCCAAGGGTCGGGAGGAAGGCTGGCGGGCAGGGAGGCTTCGCGCAAGGGCAATTTTTGGGGGGTGGTGGTGGCAGGCCGGTGCGGAGCGCCGCGTGTGGGCACGCGGCCTGCAGGGATCGGGATAGTGCCGGGGGCTGGTGGGTTGCCGGGGGTGGAAAGCCGCGGGAGGGTATGGGGTCTGCCGCGGCGCGCTTCCACTGACCCTGCCGGGCAGCGCGGGCGCTACCGTTGCCAGGCGAAGAGAAGGCGGTTGGTGGTGCTTACGGCCCAGAGGTTCAGGGGCCAGACCGTCGTTCCATACTTCATATAGCGCACGCTGCCATCCGCGTAAGTGAAGTTGGCGCCCCCGGAATAGACGCTCTTTTGGCTGGCGGAGTGGCAGGCCTGCTCGACGGAGTCGAGGTCATTGCCGTGGTCTTCGCAAAGGTCCATGAAGTAGTGCGCCACGGAATTCTTCTTTTCGCCGAAGACAATCGTTTCCGCGGGGTAAATCACGGCGGCCTCGCGCATGGCGCTGGCGGCATTTAACGCGGTGCCGAAGTAATCATTCCACCCATTGATGAGGTAGCTGCGGTTGGCCCGGTCCGCCGCCAACTGCGCCGCAAAATCCGTCTGCGGCGGCCCGCGGCGCCGGTCGGACAGGCAGAGCAGGATGTTGGTGGACTGGTAGTATTCGAGCAATGCCGCGGGCCAGTAGCCGGCCAGCGCGCGCATGGGGTAACGGCCGTTGCTGTCGTCGGCATACATCCGGATGGCATATCCCAGTTGTTTGAGATGATTGGCGCATTTGACGCGCAGGGACGCCTCCCGGGCCCGGGCCAATGCCGGCAGGAGCAGGCTGGCCAGGAGGCCAATGATTGCCAGAACGACCAGCAGCTCGATCAGCGTAAACGCCCGCCCCCCCTCCCGGCGAAAGCCGGGCGGTGAGGCCACCGGCTGCTTCCGGAAGCCGCCGGACTGCGGGCCGTAAAGAATTCCAGTCATACGCTTGCTGCAATTCGGTTCCCAAGCCTACACTGCGTCATGCCTGCAGTCCATACTAAAATTCCGGCGGGAAAATCCTCTTTCCGCGCCCGCATCCCCGCCCTGAGCCGGCGCGTCCCCCCGCTTCCCCATGCCTGACCCGAACAACCCGCCGTCCCCCGGCCCGCTGCGGAGCTTTCTGGGCAAGTTCACCGTGCTCTTTGGCGCGGTGCGCGAGTTATGGATCGTGTTTGCCATCGTGCTGTTCAGCAACCTGGCCTACCGGGTGGTGAACTTCACCTTGCGGCTTTGGCTCTCCTCGGACCTGGGCTACAACGACGTCCAGTCGGGCCTGGTGGTGCTGCTGTGGTCGGCGGGGCTGACGCTCTGCATCGTGCTGGTCGGATCGCTGACCGACGCGCTGGGGTTGCGCAAGACGTTCCTGCTCGGTTTCGCGCTTTGCATCATCTCGCGCGTCTTCATCACGTTTACCACGGTCAAGTGGCTGGCGCTGGGGGTCGGCCTGACCGTGCTGGCGCTCGGGGAGGGCATGGGCGCGCCGGTGACCATCGCCGCCCTGCGGCGCTACACCACCACGGCGCAACGTTCCATCGCCTTCTCCATCTTCTACGCCATTATGAACGCGGGATTCCTCATCGGCGTCCTGATTTTCGATGCCCTGCGCGCGAAGCTGGGGGAGCATGACGGCTTCACTTTGCCCGGGCTCGGCATGCAGCTCAGCACCTACCGCGCCATTCTGCTGGCCAGCCTGGCGCTGTCCATCCCCAGCTTCCTGATCATCTACTTCTGGCTCCGTGAAGGGGTCGAAGCCACGGATCAAGGGGTTGTCATCACGCCGGAGCAGGTGAAATATCCCGGCCAGAATGCCTTGCGGGTGCTCCGGTTGACGATCGGCGATACCGCGCGCGATACGGCCCGCATCTTCGCCGGCCTGTGGCGGCAGACCGGCTTTTACAAGTTCCTGGCCTTTCTGTCGCTGGCCGTGTTTATCAAGATGATTTTCGTGCATATGGATTACACCTACCCGACCTTCGGCATTCGCGAACTGGGCGAGGGCGCGCCCGTCGGGCATCTCTACGGGCTGAACAATATCCTGATTGTGTTTCTGGCGCCGTTGGTGGGGGTGCTCACGCAGCGGATCTCGGCCTATCGCATGGTTATTTTCGGCAGCTTCATTGCGGCGGCGTCGGTTTTCATCATGGCCGTCCCGCCCCAATGGTTCCGGCCGCTGGCCGACGGCTGGTTCGGCCACGGCATCGCCCATGTTTGGCTGGGCCTGAGCGGCACGGTCAACCCCTACTACGTGATGATTTTCCTCTTTGTCCTGTTCCTCTCCATCGGCGAGTCCTTCTACTCGCCGCGGCTTTATGAATACACCGCGGCCATCGCGCCCAAGGGTCAGGAAGCCTCCTACATGGCCATGTCCTCGCTGCCGTTTTTCCTGGCGAAAATCGGGGTGGGGCCGCTCTCCGGCGTATTGCTCGACCGGTTCTGCCCGGCCACCGGCCCCCGCCACTCGGGAACGCTCTGGCTCATCATTGGCTTGAGCACCCTGATTGCTCCCGTGGGCCTGTTCGTGTTCCAACGCTTCATCCGCGTTCACGAAGCCGGCCGCGACGATTGAACGCCCGCGAGTATGAACCGCCAGAAAGCATGGGTTGGGCAGGGGGAATCGGCGGCGCCCGGCGGGAACTGGAATCATGCGTGAGATGGGCTCGAGCGTCCGGCTGAGGATTGTCGTGCGCGGCGCGGTGCAGGGCGTCGGCTTCCGGCCGTTCATCTACCGGCTGGCCGTGGAGAGCGGCCTGGCCGGCTGGGTCAGCAACTCAGCCCAGGGCGTGTTCATTGAAGTCGAGGGCCCCCGCGCCGCGTTGGAGAAGTTCCGGTTGCGTCTCCCGGCGGAAAAGCCGCCGCGCAGTTCAATCCAAAGTCTCGAGGCGGCCTGGCTTGACCCGGCCGGCTATGCCGGGTTTGCCATCCGCCCCAGCGACCCCGGCGGCGCCCGGACGGCGCTGGTGCTCCCGGACATTGCCACCTGCGCTGATTGCCGGGCTGAAATCTTTGACCCGCGCAACCGCCGCTATGGCTACCCCTTCACCAACTGCACCCATTGCGGCCCGCGGTTCAGCATCCTCGAATCGCTGCCGTACGACCGCCCGAATACCTCCATGAAGGCGTTCGTCATGTGCCCGCAATGCCAGGCCGAATACGACGATCCGCGCGACCGCCGGTTCCACGCCCAGCCCAACGCCTGCCCCGCCTGCGGCCCGCGGCTCGAATTGTGGGACCGGAGCGGAAAACCGCTGCCCGCCGCAACCGCGCCCGCGGGCGCGCCCATCGCCGCGGCGGCGGAGGCCTTGCGCCAGGGCCGAATCGTCGCCGTCAAGGGCCTCGGCGGCTTTCTGCTGATGGTCGCGGCGCACAATGAAGACGCCGTTTGCCGCCTGCGGGCATTGAAGCACCGTGAGGAAAAGCCTTTCGCGCTTATGTTCCCGTCGCTGGCGGCCATCCGGGCGGAGTGCGAGGTCTCACCGCTCGAGGAACGGCTCCTGCAATCTCCCGAAGCCCCCATCGTCCTGCTCCGCCGCGCCCGCGCTCCCCGCCCCGCGCCTTCCGCCCTTCCCCTCGCCCCCTCGCTCGCCCCCCACAATCCCAATCTCGGCGTAATGCTCCCCTACGCCCCGCAGTATCATCTGCTGCTTGCCGCCCTCGGCTTTCCCGTCGTGGCCACCAGCGGCAACCTGAGCGATGAGCCCATCTGCACCGACGAATACGAGGCCCTGGACCGCCTTGGCGGCATCGCCGATCTCTTTCTGGTCCATAACCGCCCCATCGTCCGGCATGTGGACGATTCCATCGTGCGCCTGATGTCGGGGCGCGAACTGGTTCTGCGCCGCGCCCGCGGCTATGCCCCGCTGCCCATTCAACTCCCGGTCTCCCTGGGCGGTCCGCGATCGGCTCCGGGCCATTCCGTGCTGGCGGTCGGCGCGCATCTCAAGAACGCCATCGCCCTGTCCGTCGGGCCGCAGGTCTTCATCGGCCAGCATATCGGCGACCTGGAAACCGACCTGGCCTTTGCGGCCTTTCGCCGCGTAATCGCCGACTTCCAGACCCTTTACGACGCGCGCCCATCCATCATCGCCGCCGACGCCCACCCCGATTATCTTTCCACCCAGTTCGCGCACGAACTCGCCGCCCGGGGCCGCCACGGCGAGGAGGCCCAAACCCCGCCCCCTCAACTCCTCACCGTTCAGCATCACCTCGCCCATGTATTTTCCTGCCTGGCGGAAAATGAACTCGCGCCGCCGGTGCTCGGGGTTTCCTGGGACGGCACCGGCTACGGCCTCGACGGCACCGTCTGGGGCGGCGAGTTTTTCCTCGTCACGGAAACCGCCTGCGCGCGCGCCGCGCATCTCCGCCCCTTCCGCCTGCCCGGCGGCGATTCCGCGGCTCGGGAACCGCGGCGCGCGGCCCTGGGCCTGCTGTATGAGGCGCTCGGCGAAGCCGCCTTTGCGCAGACCCACCTGGCCCCGCTGCGGGCTTTCACCCCCGCCGAACTGGCCCCGCTCAAAACCATGCTCGCCCGTCGAATCAACTCGCCGCTGACCTCGAGCGTCGGGCGCTTGTTCGACGCGGTGGCAGCGCTCACCGGCGGCCGCCAACGGGCGCACTACGAGGGCCAGGCGGCCATGGAACTGGAATTCGCCCTCCCCGACACCGCTTCCGCGGACGAAGCCTACGAACTGCCCATCCGCTCGGAACCCGAGGCCCGCTCCTCCTCGCGCGCGCCGCTCATCCTCGACTGGGCTCCCATGCTTGAAGCTATATTGGCCGACCTGGCCCGCGGCGTTCCCGTGAGCCAAATCTCCGCCCGCTTCCATCAGGGGCTGGTCGAGGCCATCATTGCCGTTGCCCGGCGGCTCGGTCAGCCGCGCGTGGTTCTCTCCGGCGGCTGTTTCCAGAACCGCTGCCTGACCGAACACGCCGTGCGCCGTTTGCGGGAGGCGGGCTTCCGTCCCTATTGGCATCAGCGCGTCCCGCCCAACGACGGCGGCCTCGCGCTGGGCCAGATCGTGGCCGCCCTGAGCCCGAACGCCCGCCTGCTGCCGTCCTGACCCGGCCGAATTCAGCGCCCCGCTCCGCGCGACATTGCCGGATTGCCGCCCCCGGTGTAGGTTGGGGGATAATGTGTCTGGCTATTCCAGGTAAAATTACCAGCATCAGCGGCGAAGACCCGCTGCTGCGCACCGGCAAAGTGGACTTCGGCGGCATTCTCAAAGAAGTCAACCTGGCCTACGTGCCCGAAGCCGTGATCGGCGATTACGTCATCGTCCACGTCGGCTTTGCGCTCAGCCGGGTGGACGAGGCGGAGGCCAAACAAATCTTCGAATACCTGCGCGAGATGCAGGAACTGGGCGACCTGCAGGAAGCCGGGGCGGGCGCCGCGCCGGCCCCGGCGCCGGGGCCATCGCCGCCATGAAATACCTCGATGAATACCGCGAGGCCGGCGGCACGCACCAGTTGGCGCGCGAATTGGCCCGCATCACGACGCGCCCCTGGCTGCTCATGGAGGTTTGCGGCGGCCAGACCCATGCAATCGTCAAGTTCGGCCTGGACGAGCTGCTGCCCCGGCAGGTCACGCTCCTGCACGGCCCCGGCTGCCCGGTCTGCGTCACCCCGCTCGAATTGATTGATAGCGCCCTCGAACTGGCCGCCCGGCCTGACGTTATTTTCTGTTCGTTCGGCGACATGCTGCGCGTGCCCGGCAGCACCACCGACCTGCTGGCCGTCAAAGCCGCGGGCGGCGATGTGCGAATCGTCTATTCCCCGCTCGATGCCGTAAAGCTGGCCGGGCAAAACCCCGCCCGGGAGGTTGTCTTCTTTGCCGTCGGCTTCGAGACCACCGCCCCCACCACGGCCATGGCGGTTTACCAGGCGGCCCGCCAGGGCCTTCGGAATTTCTCCCTGCTCGTCTCGCACGTGCTGGTGCCGCCCGCCATCGAGGCCATCCTGGACGCGCCCGACCGCCGCGTGCAGGGGTTTCTCGCCGCCGGCCATGTCTGCGCCGTCATGGGCTGGGAGGAATACCTCCCCCTCGCCGCAAAGTATCAGGTGCCCATCGTAGTCACCGGCTTCGAGCCGCTCGATATTCTGCAAGGCGTGCTGATGTGCGTGCGGCAGCTCGAGAGCGGGCGGGCCGAGGTCGAAAACCAATACCGCCGCGCCGTGCGCCAGGCCGGCAACTCCCCGGCGCAGCAGCTCATCCGCGAAGTCTTCCAGGTCACCCCGCGCAAATGGCGCGGCATTGGGGAAATCCCCCGCAGCGGCCTGGGCCTGCGCGACGCTTACGCCGCCTTCGACGCCGAGCGCAAGTTCGGCCTGGCGGGCCGCGGCGTGGCCGAACCCGCCGAATGTCAGAGCGGGTTGGTGCTGCAAGGCAAAATCAAGCCCCACGAATGCCCCGCCTTTGGCACCCGCTGCACCCCCGAACATCCTCTCGGCGCGACCATGGTCTCCTCCGAAGGCGCCTGCGCCGCCTACTACCGCTACCGCCGCGAACCATGACCACCCCGGCGAAGTTCACGCCCGCCTGCCCGTTTCCCATCCAGGACTATCCGCGCGTGCTGCTGGCGCACGGCGGCGGCGGCAAGCTCATGCACCAGCTCATCGGCAAGCTCTTCGTGCCCGCCTTTCGCAACTCCCTGCTCGAAGCGCAGCATGACGCCAGCGTGTTCGACCTCGCCGGCCAGCGCATCGCCTTCACCACCGATTCCTATGTCGTGCGCCCCCTTTTCTTTCCCGGCGGCGACCTCGGCTCGCTCGCGGTGCATGGCACGGTGAACGACCTCGCCATGGCCGGCGCGCGCCCGCGCTACCTCAGCGCCGCTTTCATCATCGAAGAGGGGCTGCCGATGGAGACCCTGTGGAAAATCACCGCCTCCATGCAGCAGGCCGCCCAGGCTGCCGGGGTCCAGATCATCACCGGCGATACCAAGGTTGTGGATAAAGGCAAGGGCGATGGCCTCTTTATCAATACCGCCGGGATTGGCATCCTGGAGCACTCGCTCCGTATCGCGCCCCAGAGCGTCCAGCCCGGCGACGCCATCCTCGTCAGCGGCGACGTCGGCCGGCACGGCATGGCAATCATGGCCGTGCGCGAGGGACTGGAGTTCGAGAGCGCCATCCGCAGCGACTCCGCCCCGGTCGCCGAGGCCGTCCTGCAACTCATTCAGGCCGGCCTCGAAATTCATTGCCTGCGCGACCTCACCCGCGGCGGTCTCACCAGTGTGCTCAATGAAATCGCCGAAGCCGCCCGCCTCACCCTCCAGGTCGAGGAAAAGCTCATTCCCGTCCGCGAAGACGTCCGCGCCGCCTGTGAGATTCTCGGGCTCGACCCGCTGCAAGTCGCCTGCGAAGGCCGCTTTGCCGTTTTTGTGCCGGAACGCGACGCCGCGCGCGCGCTGGAAATCCTGCGCGCGCATCCCGTCTGCGCCGGGGCAGCCCGGATTGGCCAGGCCTCCCCCCAATCCACCGCCCGCGTTCTCCTGCAAAGCGCCATCGGCGCCCGGCGCATCCTCGACATGTCCAGCGGCGAGCAATTGCCCCGCATTTGCTAGGCGCGGGGCGCGGCAAGCGGCTACTTTCCCAGCGGAACTGCGCCCGGCCGGCCGAAATTTTGGCGTTTGAGATTGACCCCCATCTGGTTCTATGCGCAGATGAAAGACCCCGAAAAGGGTCAGTGCAGAAGATGGCTAAAGCTTTGCCGAGAAACGGAAACGGGTCGCGCGCGTCACAGGTATCGAAGTACGACGCGCAAAACACGGCGCTGACAAAGACTTATGGCGCGCTGGCGGACCTGCGGCGCGAGCTGGGCGATTCAAGCGCGGTGGTCGCCGAACGGGAGAAATTGCTGCGGGTCTTCGCCGGCTGCGCGGATTCGCAACGGGCGTGGCTCCTGCTCGAGGATTACTTCGAAAAGCTCCGCCTGTCGCGCAAGGATTTCCCCAACTCCGACTGGTGGCCGCGCTTGCTGGCGGTGCAAGGGACGGCGCGCCTGGAGGAGCTGGCGTTCCTGTTTCTGCGCGCGCGGCGGCCGGTGCCCACGGAATTGAGTGTCTACGCCAACCGCGACCGGTTCGAGCGCCTCGAGCAGGCGGCGCGGGAGCAACAGTTGGTCCGCCACCTGGAGACCTGGCTTTTCCCGGAGCCCCCGGCGCACTTCGACGCGCCGCGGGCCTTTGTGCGGGCGATCTGCCATCCGCAACCCGACCCGGAGCAGCCCGCGTGCTGCCGGCTGGCGGTGGAATTGCGCCTGGCGCGCCCGCGCACCGGCGAGAAGGTCCGGACGCTGGGCGAAATCCTGGAACTGACCACGCGCGCCGCGCACGAGCAGGAGCTGTTCCCGCCCGGCGACTGGGAATTCATCCGGTGGCTGGCAGAAACCCATTCCCATCGCCGGAACGGCGAAACGCCCCTGGTGCTGTCAGACCTTGAACTGTTGCACTGGCTGGCGCGCTGGGGCCACACCGCCCGGCTCGAACTGGCTCTCGGCAAGGAACCGCCGCAGCCGCTCGAATTCCAGGGCGCCGTCGCCGAGCTGACGCCGCACCTGGAAAACGGCGGAGCGGGCCTGGCCTTTACCCACCGGCTGACCGTGCCCGGCGGGGGGATTTATCCGCTGAGCGAAGTGCGGTTCTTCAACCGCCACCCAACCCTGGCGCTGGCGGGGAGAACCTTCTACCTGCTGCGCTCCGCGCCGCCGCCGCCCGTGTTCGAGCTCTGGAATACCCAGCCGGCGCTGCCCCTGGCAAAGCTGAGCCACCGCCTGCTGCTGCACCTGCGCAAAACCCAGTCCCGCCAGGGCGTGGACTGGGAGCAACTCTGCCTCAGCCACGCGGCCAAACCGCAATTCCTGTTCGAACTGCTCGCCGAAACCGTGCGCCTGCAGTTGCGCGCCCGAAGCCAGCGCGACCAAAGCCTCTGGTTCTGGAACGGCCACGAATGGAAACGGCACGCCTCGAATCCCCCGCGCCCGGACGGCGCCCGGCCGGAACTGCTGGATGACCCGCGGCTGGAACCCGCGACGCAATGGCTGCGGCGGCTGGATTGGTTCACGCCCGAACCGGGCCTCTGGGTCGGCGACGCCAATGAGACCTTCCTGGGCCTGCTGGCCCGCGCCTGGGCCGACCGCCCGGCGGAGGCCGATTACCTGGGCAATCCCGGTTTCTCCCGCCTGTTCCTGGCGCCGCGCCAACTGCGCCCGCGGCTCGTGGTCAAAGGCAGCGGCATTGACTGGCTGGAGGTCTCCGCCGAATGGGAACAGGAGGGGCTGAAACTCACCGCCGCCGACTTGCAGCGGCTCCAGGCGGCCACCGGACGCTTCGTAAAACTGCCCGACGCCGGCTGGGTCGAACTGGACGCGGACGCGGTGCATTCGGCGCACGAGGCCATGGCCGACCTGGGCGTGGAAGGGCTGGCGGCGGCGCCCCAGCGCCTCGGCCTGGAGCAGGCGGCGCACCTGGGCGAAGACGGCTGGCGGCGCTTCTGTGATTCCGCCGCGGCCCGGGCCTTGCGCGAGCGCATCCGGAACTTCACCGGGCTGCCCGCCATGCCGCTGCCCGCCGCGGTGCGGGCGGAACTGCGGCCGTATCAGAAAGCGGGCTTTGATTTCCTCTGCCACCTTACCCGGCTCCGGCTGGGCGGCATCCTCGCGGACGACATGGGCCTGGGCAAGACGCTGCAAACGCTGGCGTGGCTGGCGTGGCTCAAAGACCAGCATCGGAAAGACCCCCAGCCGGCGCTGGTGATCTGCCCCGCCTCGGTGCTGCATAACTGGCGGCGCGAGGCGGAACGCTTCACCCCGCAACTCCGGGTGCTGGTGCTCGAAAGCGGCGCCGCCCGCCATAACTTGCGCCGGCAAGTCCCCCAATACGACCTCATCGTCACCAACTACGCCCTGCTGCGCCGCGACCTCGAGGAGCTGCAAAAGTTCGCCTTCCGGGCCATTGTCCTGGACGAAGCGCAATTCATCAAAAACCCGGAAGCCCAGGTCACCCAGTCCGTGAAGCAATTAAAAGCCGCCCATCGCCTGGCGCTGACCGGCACGCCGCTGGAGAATCGCCTGCTGGACCTGTGGAGCATCGTGGACTTCATCCAGCCGGGCTACCTCGGCCGCCAGGACCGCTTCACCGAAACCTACGAGCCGCGCGGCGAGGAGTCCGAGGCGGCGCAACGCATCGCGCGGCGCCGGTTGTCGGCCCGGCTGCGCCCGTTGCTGCTGCGCCGGCTCAAACAGCAGGTGGCGAAAGACCTGCCTGAACGCATCGAGCAGCGTCGCGACTGCCAACTGGGCGACGCGCAGCGCAAGCTTTACCTGGCCGAACTGCGCCGCAGCCGCGAGCTGGTGCTGAAAACCGTGGCCGAGCAGGGCCTCAACAAAAGCAAAATCCATGTGCTGGCCGCCCTCACCCGGCTGCGCCAGATTTGCTGCCACCCCCGGCTGGTGGGCAACGACGCCGCCTCCGGCAAGACCGAAACCCTGTTTGAACTGCTCGACGCGCTCTCCGCCGAAGGCCAGAAGGTGCTGCTGTTCAGCCAGTTTGTGCAGATGCTGCACCTGCTCGAAGCGGAATGCCGCCAGCGCCAGATTCCCACCCATAGCCTCACCGGCCAAACCCGGGACCGGGCCGCTGTCGTGAGCGCATTCCAAAACGACCCCCGCCCGGCGGTGTTTCTGCTCAGCCTGCGAGCGGCGGGCACCGGCCTGAACCTGACCACGGCCAGCTACGTCGTGCTCTACGATCCCTGGTGGAACCCGGCGGTCGAAGCCCAAGCCATTGATCGCTCCCACCGCATCGGCCAAACCCGCACCGTCAACGCCTACCGCCTGATCTCCCCCGGCACCGTCGAAGAAAAGATTTGGGAGCTGCAACAGCGCAAAGCCCGGACCATCGCCGACGTGCTCGGCGAAGAAGGCTTCGCCCGCAGCCTCTCCCAAACAGATCTGGAATACCTGTTCGCCGAAGCGTAAAGCCCGGATTCGACCCGGTCCGCCAACCTGAACACGCCAGAGATCCGCCCGGCGCCCGTCCCAAACGCCTGGTTTGGCCACGCCGCCAGGTGACTGTGGAGCGGGAATCCTGCCGCCTGCCGGTTCCAGCCCGTCGGCGCAACGATCCGGAACGCAGCTAGTGATCAGATTGCCCCGGAGCAGCCTGGTTCTGCTTGCGCGCTTTTACCCCAACTGATAGCATTCCACCCGTCTTCGAAAGATTGTGCCAAAGGTTAACAATCGCCTGCGGGGACGGTTGACTGCGGCTTGGCACGGGTGGCCCGGACTCAGCGCTGGAACCAACACGAATTGCGGAGCAGATGTGATGACTGAAACAACCAACCAGGGCGCAAACCTGGGATTCGAGTGCAAACTTTGGCGGGCGGCTGACGCGATGCGATCCAATATGGACGCGGCCGAGTACAAGCATGTCGTCCTCGGCCTGATCTTCCTGAAGTACATCTCAGACGCCTTCGAAGAGCAGCACGCCAAGCTCGATGCCGACCGCGCCAAGGGTGCCGACCCGGAAGATCGCGATGAGTATATTGCCCAGAACATCTTCTGGGTACCCCGGGAAGCTCGCTGGTCGAACCTCAAGGCCAACGCCAAGCAACCGGCCATCGGCAAGGTCGTGGACGACGCCATGCTCGCCATCGAGCGCGACAATCCGTCCCTCAAAGGCGTGCTGCCGAAGGATTACTCCCACCCGCGCCTCGACAAACAGCGCCTTGGACAGCTCATTGACCTCATTGGCAACATCGGCCTGGGCGACAAGGCCAACCGATCCAAGGATATCCTGGGACGGGTCTACGAGTATTTCCTCTCCCAATTCGCCAGCGCCGAGGGTAAGAAAGGCGGCCAGTTCTATACGCCTCGCTGTGTGGTCGGCGTGCTGGTCGAGATGCTCGCCCCGTACAAAGGCCGCGTATACGACCCTGCCTGTGGCTCCGGCGGCATGTTCGTCCAATCAGAGAAGTTCGTTGAAGCCCACGGCGGCAAAATTGGCGACATCAGCATCTACGGCCAGGAATCCAACCACACCACCTGGCGGCTGGCGAAAATGAACCTGGCCATTCGCGGCATCGACGGCAACCTTGGCAAGGAGCACGCCGACAGCTTTCACCGCGACCTCCACCCCGACCTCAAGGCCGACTATGTCATCGCCAATCCGCCCTTCAACGATTCCGACTGGCGTGGGGATCTGCTCAAGGACGACAAGCGCTGGAAATTCGGCACACCGCCCGCATCCAACGCCAACTTCGCCTGGGTCCAGCACTTCATTCATCATCTGGCCCCGACCGGCCTGGCGGGTTTCGTCCTGGCCAACGGCTCGATGTCCTCCAACCAATCCGGCGAGGGCGAAATTCGCAAGAACATCATCGAGGCCGACCTGGTGGACTGCATGGTGGCGATGCCTGGGCAGCTTTTCTACTCCACCCAAATTCCCGTCTGCCTCTGGTTCATCGCCCGCAATAAGAGCAACGGACGATTCCGCAAGCGCACCGGCCAGACACTCTTCATCGATGCCCGCAAGCTGGGGACGATGATTGACCGCGTCCACCGTGAACTGACCGAGGAGGACATCCAGAGGATCGCGGACACCTACCACGCCTGGCGGGGAGATAAGTCTGCCGGGAATTATGAAGATATACCCGGCTTCTGCAAAAGCGCCACGCTCGATGATATCCGCCATCACAACCACATCCTCACGCCCGGCCGCTATGTCGGCGCGGCCGAGGTGGAAGACGACGGCGAACCCTTCGAAGAAAAGATGGCCCGCCTGACAACCGCCCTGCGCGAGCAGAGCGCACAGGCCAAGAAGCTCGACCAGATCATCTGGGCCAACCTGGAGGACATCGGCTATGGCGGATAAGAAGTTGGCGAAAACCAACGATTTTGCGTTACTTCTCACTGAAGTGAAACAACGCATTCAGCTCGCCCAGACCCAGGCCGTTCTGGCCGTCAACTCAGAGTTGGTCCGCCTGTATTGGGACATCGGCGGTATCATTGATGCGCGCCAGAAGCTCGAAGGCTGGGGTGCGGCAGTCATTCCACGGTTGGCACGGGAGCTGAAAAACGAGATGCCCGAACTGAAGGGTTTTTCGGAGCGCAATATCGGCCGGATGATTGCGTTTTACCGGGAGTATCCCGATCCGCCCGCATTTTTGCCGCAGGCTGCGGCAAAAATAAGTTCCCCGGCAAAAGTGCCGCAACCTGCGGCAAAATCGGGAACCGCGCTGCTCTGGGCAATTCCCTGGTTTCATCACATTGTTCTGATGGAAAAGGTCAAAGACATTCCAACGCGATACTGGTACATGGAGCAGACCCTTGCCAACGGCTGGAGCCGGAACATTCTGGCGATGCAGATCGAGGCGAAGGCCCATGCCCGGCATGGCAAGGCCCTCTCGAACTTCGCACTGACCCTTCCAGAGCATCAGTCGGACCTTGTTCAGCAGACCCTCAAGGATCCCTATATTTTCGATTTCCTCACCCTGACCGAACCGTTCCACGAACGCGAGCTGGAAACCGAACTGGTCCGTCATCTGGAAAAATTCTTGCTGGAGCTTGGCCAGGGGTTTGCTTTTGTCGGGCGGCAATACAAGCTCGATGTCGGAGACGAGGAGTTCTACATCGATCTGCTTTTCTACCACCTGCGCCTGCGCGCATTTGTGGTCATCGAGCTCAAGAAGGGCAAATTCAGACCGGAATATGCCGGCAAGCTGAACTTTTACTGCAATGTCGTCAACGACCACCTCAAGCACCCGGCCGACCAGCCCACCATCGGACTGATCCTCTGCCAGGAACGCAGCCGCTTGCTGGCGGAGTACAGTTTCGCCGGGATTGACAAACCCATCGGAATTTCCACTTACGAACTCACCCGCGCCCTGCCGAAGGAATTGCGCTCCGCGCTCCCCACCGTCGAGGAGATCGAGGCGGAACTGGCGGAAGTGGTGAAGCAAAAACCGAAGCGGACCGGCGGAAGAAAAAAGAAGGGTGGTGGGGAATGATCGTTTTGCGGGCGCACGCCGAGCAGGCCGAGAAGCTCGATCAGATCATCTGGGCGAATCTGGAGGACATCGGCCATGGCGAGTGAATGGTATGTGTCAACGCTTGAGAATGCGCCGCTCCAGATCATTGATGGAGACCGCGGGGCTAACTATCCAAGCCAGGCTGAGTTTTCGACATCCGGCCATTGCTTATTCCTGAACGCGGGAAACGTTACAACCACCGGGTTCAGGTTCTCTGATTGCGCTTTCATCACCCTGGAAAAGGATGCCTCACTGCGCAAAGGGAAGTTGGTTCTGAACGATGTCGTTCTGACAACCAGAGGAACGGTTGGCAATGCGGCATTCTTTGATGAGTCTGTTCCGTTCGAGCACATTCGGATTAACTCGGGAATGGTGATTCTTAGAGCCGAGCCTTCAAAGCTTCATCCACGGTATCTCTACTTGTTTGTTCGATCCGCGCTGTTTCATGCACAGGTTTCCGCACTTCGGACTGGGAGCGCGCAACCGCAACTGCCAGTCAGGGATATCAACAGAATTCAGATACCTATTCCTCCCCTCTCCGAGCAGCAGGCTATCGCCTGCATCCTCGGAGCGCTGGACGACAAGATCGAGTTGAACCGGCGGATGAACCGGACGCTGGAGGAGATGGCGCGGGCGATTTTCAAAAGCTGGTTCGTGGACTTCGACCCCGTCCATTGGAATAGCGCCAGGAGGTTGGCGAACATCCCACGCTCAGAGCCTGGCAAGTGGTTTATCTACGCCATCGAATGTGAAGGAGGTAGCCATTACATTGGGTTTACGGACGACCTCCACCGAAGGTTTGACGAACACTGCCGAGGTTGCGGAGCCGATTGGACAAAAGCCCACCCGCCGGTTCGCTTGGCCTATTGGGAGCCCGTGGATTCGCAAGCTGAAGCGGTCGCCCGCGAACAGAAACTGAAGTCTGGATCAGGCCGGGAATGGCTCAAGGCCGAGATTGCAAGGAACTGGACGCCCCGCCGGCCCCTGCCTGCCGGCAGGCAGGTCAAACCCGA
>Ga0255340_1003765_pt1 | contig 15483 bp, 16 predicted proteins | sample wastewater_treat_7_FD_192417 | JGI IMG/M metagenome (GOLD analysis project Ga0255340, IMG submission 192417) | Wastewater microbial communities from Lulu Island WWTP, Vancouver, Canada - plant10 | ecosystem: Engineered > WWTP > Wastewater > Unclassified | place: Canada: Vancouver, British... | reverse complement strand
ACATCCCACTTACGTTCAGCGGCAATTTTACGGATTTTCGCGGCAGTAGTTTCTGCTGTTGCCATGCCGGATACACACGAAACTAAAATGACCTTATGAGCCATAATATTCTTCTCCTCGTCCATCTAAAGTTTGAACGGATCTAATCTTCTTCTTCCGCTAACCGTATAAATTCTAACGCATCTAACAGATGTTGGTAAGCCGTGGCAGAATCTACTGCGCTTTTGAGCAATGGAAGGAAGCCTTCCAGTTGAAAAGTACTCACCAGGCGGCTTAGCCAGGTTACTTGCTCATCAGGCTCGAGGATGGAGAGCATAAAAACAATTTCTACTGGCACCGTTTGATCCTCTGTACCCATTTCACCGAAGGTGACAGGATGCGCGAGGATGGCGACCGCTACTGCTGGCTTGAGGACGTGCTCTTTCTCGGTATGCGGCAAGGCGACTGCCACCTCGGCAGTGCGTAAGCCGGTAGGGAATTGGCGCTCCCGATTGAGGACTGCTTGCAGATAGCTCTCGTGCACATAGCCGGCTTGATAAAGTTGATCAGCAAGCAGCGTCAGCACTTCTTGCCAGTTAGCCGCTTCCACACCGACCAAAATGAGCTCCTTGTGTAGGAGGTTGGAAACCCCGGTTGAGTGGGTTTCTGACTTAATTTCGTTCGGATTATTTGCCATTGCTAAGTGCGATTGGTATTGACTTTTTATGTTGAATGTTGTATATTTCAGTTAATCCAGTAATCTGGAGTTGGAAGGCAGGAGCCTTCGAAAATGATCCCGAAAGGGGTCTTTTTTTATTTTTTATGGGAGCCATTTTTGTCCATATCCATCAACTTCGCCAGATGAACTACGGTAATATTTTGAGCACTCTAGAATCCAGGCGACTTTGCCACCGAAATTATCTGGCAAATTCTCATGGTTGTGATGAGCAAGAATAGCTCGATAACTTGGATGAGCTATTAAATCTGCAATTTGTAAACCTGCAATATTATTACTTTTTAATTTTACTTTTAATTGCCGACTTGTTAGATATGCAGAAAACATTTCTGATTTGAGGTATTCAGTACCATTTTGATAAACTCTCTCAAAAGAGTCTTTCAGGCGTCTATCTTCTTTGCCTCCGCGCGATTCTGCCATAACATCTCCAACAGATCTTTGTTCTTTAAGCCATAAAACATATCTTTCAATAAGAATTTTTAGACAATAATGATAAGGATCAGAACGCCAAGTTTGATATCTGTTTTTATGCTCTAATTTATCTATCACGACGCTAATCACAATATAGTCTAAATTAGTCATTAGGCTTAAGATTTCCTTATTGAAAGATTCCTCAATAGTGGGATCAAGTAAATTGTCAAAAGGTGGTCTTTTGTTAACAATTTCTTTACGGTGAAGAATAACAGGGTCATCAGGGTGAGAATTAAAATAACGTTTTTTCAAATCTTCGACTTGCTGAAAAACAACTTCTTGAACATATGTTAATTCAAAAATCACACCCGTCAAACTTAAGTAACGATGATTGGGATCATTAGATGCCCCTAAATCAGAATTACCGACTTCATCGATGTACAAACGATATTTCATTTTATTGTCTCTATTTATAGGGTCTTAATCATATCATTTCTTAACTTTCACCCTTGTTTTCGCCGGTTTCTAATGTGCAAATCCTGCTCGTAGGATACCATGCAAGAATAGTCATGATTAGTTATTTCACATCTTGTTAACTTATATGGTTCTTAAATCTCAAGGATAAACATAAATGTAAAAGAAAAACGCCGCCCTATCATGGAATTTTATTCATTTGACGAAGTAAGCAACTTAATTAGCACTCAAAAACGATGACAACATTACTTCCAAGCCTAAAGAGTATAATATTGCTAACCATAATGGAGGCAACAACCTTATGAAAACTTACCGCCTTGACCCGGCTAAATTGCCGCAGCAAAAGAATACGATCCTCAGGGTGTATGGCATCACGTTCTTAGTTTTGGTCGCTATTTCCGTAGCGCTCAACTGGGGGCAGGAAACGATGCGCTCGCTCCTCTGGATGATCCCATTAATTGCGATCCTGTTCGTCTATTCTGGCAATCGCGCTTATAAGCAACGCAAGGAGCTTTGGGAGAACTATAGCTTAGAGTTATCCGAAGACACTTTAGTCCAAAATCAGCCGCGTTACCCAGAGCTGCGCCTACATAAGAGCGACTTACTCGGCGCAACCGAGAAGAAGTATGGCATGTTGATTTCCGACAAACAAGGGAAAGACATTTTGGCGATTACGAACTTTTTGCCTGATGAGGACTATCAAGAGGTGGTGCAGACAATAAAAAGCTGGATTGCCGAGAACCAAGCTGCAGCGCGAGCTGAAACCCCAACGCCTGAGGAAGCACCTCAACTTGAAACTGAGCAACAGCTAACTGAAGAGCTTGAACCTGAAGGGGAAATCCTGCAGGCAGACGAACCAGAAGACGAGCAGTAGCCGCAATCAAACTCAGCGCAGCTTCTTGAGCATCTTCCAGGCAGGCTCGTGCACAGTGTGCCATTCGCCCAAATGATCCTGGTAGCGCCAGACGCCGGGGTCAACACCGATGACGTGATAACCAAGCCGTTCATAGAGCTTCCGAGCACGCACATTTGCGCGTGCGACGTTTAGGCGAATGCTATCAAATCCACGTGATAAAAGTTGATCTTCCACAAATTGCAGCATAAAGCTCCCAATGCCTTGGCTGCGGTATTCTGGTTTAATCCGGAAAGAAAACAAATAAGCCCGATGTAAACCATCGGCTAGGTCGGAATCGCGGGCGTAGAGCTGCAGGAAGACCTGCCCGACCATTTTGCCCTCTAATGTCTCGGCGATATATATGAGCGTGGTGCCAAGGCGGCTGGCAGCAAAGTGATCGGCATAGAGTTGCCGAAAGTGGGTATATTGCCCTTCCCATTCCATTGCCGGCAAATCGCTTTCATGTGCCGGACGCACTAATATCCCATCGCCGTTTGGCAGATAAAAAGTGGCTTGATTAACTGTTTCCACCATCGTCGTTTTCTATCAGGTGCTTGAGGAATGCCTGTTCTTCTTCTGGTGTCCTAATTTCACCATCCAGCCAAGCCTTGCGTAATGCATCCAAGATTTCACGATAACGCGAGGAAGGGGGCAAGCCCATGGTGCGCAAGTCATCTCCGTTCACTGTTGGCTTAATTTGCCTGTAGTGAAGCATCATTGCACGCAGCGGTTCCCGCAGTTCTGCTTCTGGAGTGCTCTGATAGACCGCAGTAATGACCAATGGGTCGATAACTTCGAGTGCAGCGGTGATGACGCTAGGTTTTTCTTTTCTTAGCTCTGAAAGCTGGGTGCGCAATTCCGCCGCTTGGCGGATATTTTGCACTACCTTAGCGGGCAAACGCAACCGCGCTGCGACGCGTTCTAAATCTCGTTCGGGGAGATCCTCGAGCCAGTAAATGTAACCAAAGATTTGGCGGATGTTCAGCTGCTTCTCGTTGCTCGTGGTCTCCCATTCTGCTTGTGCCGCTGGTGTGTTGAGATAACCTAAGCGGTCCTTGATTTCTAAGCTCCAAGGCAGCTTAGGATGGATCGCTTGCATTACATTGGTGCGCACCATGGCGACGAATATGTCGACTACCTTCGGTTCGAGCAGGATCAAGTCTATCTCATGGCGCAAGCGCGAGCCGGAAATTTCGTTGAGCATAGAGAGGCTGGCTTGCATCAGGCTGAGTGTGCGCGGTTCGATACGGAACTCAAAGCGAGCGGCAAAGCGCAGTGCCCGTAAGATGCGTGTGGCGTCATCCACAAAAGAAAGCGCATGGAGAACGCGAATGATGCCGTTTTGAAGGTCATGGTAACCGCCCCAGAAGTCATACAGCTTCCCAAAAAAGGGCTCATCCAAACGCAGAGCTAGCGTGTTGATCGAAAAATCGCGCCGATGCAGGTCCATTTTAATGTTGCTGCTTTCCACGGTCGGCAGGGCGGCGGGCTTCTCGTAAAACTCTGTGCGCGCCGTGATAAGGTCTAATCTCTCCGGCAGCGCTTGAGGGTCCAAAGGATGGTCGGATTTCAACGCGTGCGCCAAAGTTTCACGGGCTTCAGAGATGATCCACTTGGCGGTGCCAAAACGCCGATGCACCACAGCCCGCCCGCCATAAAGCTGCACCAGGGCATTTACAAAAGCGATGGCATCCCCTTCTACGACGATATCCAGATCTTGGCTAGGCTGCCTGAGCAGCAAATCGCGTACAAATCCGCCCACGATATAAACAGGCATGTTTAAGCGCGCACCTTCCTTGCCGATCACGCGCAGCAACACCTGGCGTGGATATGGGATGGCATTTTGTAGCAGCTGGATGATTTCTCCAGGAGTGGGAAGGTTGTTTTGATCACTGTGCGTACTAATTAGGTCAGTACGGGTTACGATTCCGATAATCTTATTGCTTTCTGGGTCGATGACAGGTACCTGCCCCCAACCACTGGAAGCCATCACCTCTTGTAAGTGCTCGAGGGTATCTTGCGGAGTGACGCTCACCGAACCCGTTTCCATCAGCATACCGGCAGTTGCTTTGAGTTTATGGCTGAGTGCGCGGTCGACACTGCGGCGCGTGAGCAGACCTACAACTTTGCCATTTTCAACTACAGGGTAACCTTCGAAACCATAGCGCCGCATCAAGTCTGCTACCGTTTCTACAGGTGTATCGGGAGTCAAGGTCATCGGTTTTTTAGACATAATTTGATGCACGCGCACCGAAGGGTGAACGGTTTCAGGGAGGTAATCGACCACTTGCTGGACGACGTGATTCCATTTGAAGTCTGCATCGTTGGCTTTAGCGCTGCCCTCGAGGTGGATGAGTGCCGAGGCAGCGCGACGATGCCCGCCCCCGCCAAAGTAGCGTGCCAATTGCGCCATATCGATTTCATCCGTGGTTGAACGCGCTACCATCCGAATACCTTGGCGGGTACGCACTAAGATGATTAATCCATCGGGATTTAGGAAGTCTCGTAATTTGTGTGCGACGGTAGAAATTTCATCGTGAAGATCTAAAGCATCAGCTTTGGCGATGAGGATAGTTAAACCGTCTACTTTGTGCGCGGTGATGTCGCGCATCAAGCGGTCGAACAAGGTCATTTGGGAATTTGAAAGCGGCGGGTTCAGGTAAGGCGAAACAATATTTAAATCAGCACCATGTTCCAGAAGGTAGACCGCAGCTAAAAGATCCCGTGTGGTTGTGGTGGCGTAGCTAAGTGAGCCGGTATCTTCGTAGATACCCAGCAAGAGCAGATTAGCTTGGGCAGTATTGAAAGAGATTTTTTCAGTCTTGATCTTTTCGACAAGCAGTGTGGTGCATGCCCCAGTATTTTGCAGGTCGGCTTCCCACTCAGCCGGGAGGTTTTCTCGCAGCGGATGATGATCAATGACTCGCACACGCGTCTGCGGGGTGATGCCCTTAAGCGTGACCATGGATTGCGTGTCGACCAGGAGGATCTCGCTGATTGAGTCCTGTGGGAGCTGGTTGAGCTTGGTGAACCCTAACTCACTGCCGTAATGATGTAAGTAGGCTGCCCCGTTGCGATTGACCTCTCGCGGCAGCACGGCGAAGGCATCCGGGTAGAGCAAATGGGCACCCAAAAGCGATGCTAGCGCATCTAAGTCTGCGCGTTCGTGGGTGAGGATAACCTTCATCGGCATGATCTTTTCTGGCTGCTAAAGCCGGGCTTCGCGCATTAACTACCTAACCAGGCAGCCTGATTTTCCAGATTAAAAGCATTATAAATGACTTGGGAGAGCCTTGCAAAAAGTCGGTTACCTTGGTCGAATAAAAGCTGTTGAGGGGAATTAATGAAAATAACCAACCCATAGTCACCACCAGGGGTGGAAACGATGCCAGCATCGCTCATGGTATGCAGCAAGCCGTCTAAGTCTGATGTCCAGCCGTGTTTGTGTGCAGCATTGCCTTCTGGAGGTAAGCCTGCTTCGATGAGTGCGCCTATTTTGTTTTCAGCGAGCAAATTCAACATGGTTTGGCATTCACTAGGGGTTACTGAGCCAGGAAACAGATCGGTATTTTGTGCATCTTGTGCAGTCGCACAGCGGTAAATGCGCCCCAGCAAATCGCCAATCTCCGAGGGCACGGTCTGATTGTAAAAATCCGGGTCGAGGTACACATCCGTTCGGCTGTTCGCAGGCGTCTGAATGCGCTGCAACAAGGGCGCACCCGAGTAGAAATAGCCGGCTAAGAAGGTGTTTCGATACCCTAAAGCGCGCATGTCTTCGGTCACCATCAAAGGTCCTAAGTTTTCATCCAAATAAGTACGCATGAGCGCATCGGCAGGCGGATTTTCGGATTGGGTGATCATTGCACGCATCCAGCCGAGAGCTAGCTCAGGCGTTGGTTCGCCCAGATGGTTGAAGACCGAAACCATAATCGGGATTTTTATCGTGCTGGCGGCGGAATAAGCCACATCCGGTGGGACAGGTTCGTTAGCACGCACGGCAAAGTGCAATGGAGTGCCTTGCGGAAGTGGTTTCATATACAGTTCAGCTAAGCCATCGAAGCCAGAAAGTAAAATCGTTTGCTTGAGAAAGATTTCTAAGTTGGCAGGATCCAGCGGCAGCGCCGGTGTTTCGTTAATAGGAAGTTCCGCAATACGGGCTGAGGGTGAAAGCAGCGCTGATTGAATCGCAGGCAGAGCCGCTTCTAAGTCGAGCGCTGTGCCTGCTTTTCCGGGCGTGTAATTGGTGGTGTAGAGGATGGGCATAGCAGCGGTAGCAGGCTGGTCATAACGTGGGATAATATTTTCGGAAAGGAAAGCTTTGCAAGCTTCCGGATTGAAAGAAACCTGCAGAGGGTAATCTAGGTTTGCTGCTGAGGCACTTCGCCCCCAAAGGTGCTGCCACCAGCCGCCCTTGGGAAAAGCAGCTTCGAGCCCGTTCAGCGTGGCAGTTATGTCTACGCTCAATCCCAGTTCCGCTGGGGTGAACTGCATGCGTGCCTCGCCATAGCGCAGCTCGATAGGGATGGAAAAGGCTTGGTTGAGCCTGTCTTCAGCTTCTGCACGGTTCAGCCCGCCCAAGGGAATAGAGGCAATGCTTACTCCAGACGGGTAAACGCGGCTTTCCCGGCGATAAGAGGCTAAATCCGAAAAAAGGATATATAAGCTGATGAGGATAAAGAAAACCCCAAACCCGCCGATAATCCAGCGCACTGGGTCACTTTGCTTATGCTTAGCCTTCACTTTCATGCCGCTGATTTTACCAGAAAGGCACGAGATGAATATTTCCGACCATGCGTGCACGAAAGATACAATTTCCTAAGTGTATAATAGAAGAGAAGACCATTATCCTTCAAAAAGGAGACTTCTATGACCAAACAAGAGAAAAAGCGCAGGGGATTGCTTCCTCGCGGTTTGGCGAGTTTGTTAGGCTTTAGCACCGCAGTTGCCGCGGCTTGGATCTTCTACAGCCGGCGCTATATCGACCATCACGCTAAAGTCAAAGGCGTGCTCAAAGGCGAAGAAGGCTTTTACGAATCTCCCACAGCGGGGAAGATGCACTATGTTGCTGATATGGCTGGCAGCGGCTGGCCGGTCTTGGTTGTGCATGGCGTTCACCTAGCTGCTGGTTTGCACGATGTAGCTCCCATTTTCCAGTCGTTTGTCTCCCATCGACCGGTGTATGTGCTGGACCTGCCCGGTTTTGGCGGCTCACAGCAAGGTGACCGTCCCTACCGCCCAAGTATGTATCAGACAGCCATCGCTGATTTTATCCGCGAGAAAATTGGGGAGCCTGCCGACGTCGTTGTGATGGGGCTTACGAGTGAATTTGCAGCCTTAGCAACTTTAGCCGAACCTGATTTATTCCATTCGCTCACCATGATTAACCCAACTGGCTTCCAGATGCCACAGTCCACCCTCTGGGATAAACCCAATTTACAAGGGCTGCAAGATGTGCTTTATACCCTGGTAGCTGTGCCTTTGTGGAGCTTGCCGCTTTTCGACTTGCTGGTCAATCGGCCGCGGCTGCATAGCTATTACCGCCGTCGTTTTGAATACAGCGTGCCGGAAGAGTTGGTCAGCGTAGCCTGGGCGTCCGCTCACCAACCAGGGGCGCATTTTGCCCCCATGGTTTACCTTTGCGGCAAGCTTTATACGCTAAATGTGCGCGAAAAAGTTTATGAGAACCTTTCAGTGCCTGTTTTAGTCGTTTATGATAATGAGCCAGGTATGCACTTTGATATGCTGCCCTATACTGTGCATACACACAGTAATTGGAAGGCTAAACGCATCCGCCGGTCCAGGGGCATGCCCCATTTTGACCGACCGGGTGAATTTTTCCGGGCATTAGACGATTTTTTCAAGGAAATTGAAAATAGCAAAGGTTAACTTATTAAGGGCACAACAACCGAGCGGCGTCTTAGTAAAGAGAGACTGATTTGGAGAATAAACCAGCAAAAAACCGCATTCATCCACTCAGCATCGTGGCAGCGATCCTCTTTGCCGCTGCGCTCTTGGGTTTGCTCTATCTCATTTTACAGTTAACTCATCCAGCGCCGAACGAACCAGGTGAAGTCCCGACGGCAGGGCTCACGCTTATTCCTGCTCCGACGCATACGCCCACTCCGCTGCCAACTAGTGTAATCTCTACCGCTACCCCAACACCTGGCGCTGTTCTGCCGCCTGGCACGATTGGCGTTGGGGCGTACGTCAAGGTTGGGCGTACACAAGGTGCCGGCTTGCGGATGCGCGCTGAGCCCGGGACTGATGCTGCGGTCGATTTTGTGGCTATGGATGACGAAGTCTTCCTTGTCGTTGGTGGACCAGTGGAGGCAGATGGTTACACCTGGTGGCAGCTGCGCGCACCTTATGACCAAACACGTACGGGCTGGTCTGCTCAAGACTTTTTGGATCTCATCGAATTGGCAACCCCTACCTCTTAATGATTATTATTAGCCGGAGATGTGAGTGAAGCCTAAGCGAAGCAACCATAAAAGAGATGATAATCGGGTCAAATCCAGTGAAGAGGATTTATCTCTAAATCCATCAGCACTGCTCCAATCCCAGGCGGCTTCCTCAACAGGCAAAGTACGAACGCATAATGAAGATGCCCTCTTTACCCTGAGCACACAAGTGTGCTTACAAGCCCAACAACGGGCTTTAGGGCTTTATATGGTTGCTGATGGCATGGGCGGACACGTGGATGGCGAGCGCGCAAGCAGTTTGGCTATTCAAGCTGCTTCCCGAGTCTTGCTGCAAAAATTTTTTGATCCTCTCACTTTAGAGCCGCTATTTCCCTCAGGCAAAAGCGTTGAGGCTTTGCTCAACCAAGCGATGCAAGCTGCTCAGATGGCTGTCCTCGAAGGTGTCCCTGGTGGCGGCAGCACGCTAACCTTGTCGCTTGTTCTCGAGCGGCAGCTTTATTTTGCGCATGTGGGTGATACTCGGCTTTACCTTTATGCCCAAAGCGGTGGTTTGAAAGTGTTGACCAGAGACCATTCTGTGGCACGGCGGCTTGTAGACCTTGGGCAGCTCAATGCTGCAGAGGCACAAGTGAACCCATTACGCAACAGCCTTTTCCGTGCCTTAGGCCAGGGCGAAGGCTTTAGTGCGGATCTAGGCCAGGTTACGATTGAAGCTCCATCTAAGTTGCTGCTCTGCTCGGATGGCTTGTGGGGGACCCTCCCCGAAGAAACGCTCGTTAAGAGTTTGCAAGCAGAACCCTTACCAATGGATGCGGCTTGGAAGTTAGTGCAGGCAGCGAATGCCGCTGGTGGAGCGGATAATATCAGCGTTGTTATCGTGGATATTCGTTAATGGAAAGGTAGAAAAAGTATGGATCCTTCAACAAAGAAAAATCGCATTTTAGTTGTGGATGATGAGAAGGGGTTGGTTAAGCTCATCCGCTTGAACTTAGAGCAGGATGGCTTTGAGGTTGTGGAAGCCAATAATGGTGCAGAGGCGATGGAAAAGCTGCGCGTGACGCTGCCCGATCTCGTGCTCCTGGATGTCATGATGCCAGATATGGATGGTTTTCAGGTGCTCAAGATGATCCGAGAAATTGGTAGCACCCCCGTGATTATGCTCACAGCCAAAGGGGAAGAGAGTGACATCGTGCGCGGGTTAGAGCTTGGGGCGGATGACTACATTACCAAGCCTTTCAGTCCGAAAATCCTCACAAGCCGCATCCGGGCAGTCTTACGCCGCGGCAGCTATGCCGATGAGACCGATACGGGCAAGATCGATGTGGATGGACGGCTGCAGATCGACTTTGACCGGCACGAAGTTTGGGTGGATGGCAAGCTGGTGCAGCTGCGCCCGACGGAATACCGTTTGCTTTATCACCTGGTTAAGAACGCTGGCTGGGTGCTGACGCATGACCAGATATTGAACAAGGTTTGGGGTTACGAATATGAAAACGAACCCCACTACGTGCGCTTATACATCAATTACTTACGCAAAAAAATCGAAAAAGACCCCTCACACCCTAAATACATTTTGACTGAAAGAGGTGTAGGTTACCGCTTTGTCGATTACAAGCGTGAAAAATTAGCAGAGAAGGAAGAGCAATTTCCTCAGGAATCGCCTAAAAAGGACACCGATTAGTTGCTGCCCGGTGCTTTTCTGCTTGATAGCAGGCGTGTGCTTTGCGCATAGGTATTATAGATTAACAAATAAATAGGATCTTCTAATCAAATTGTCACTATGGCTTTTCTAAAACGATTTCCACTATCAAAGGAATTCTAGCGTAAATTGTTCTAGTTTGTATCAAGCAGTGAGGGCGATATGGCTAAAGATGAAAATAAATCGAAGGCAAAAAACAAATCTGGTAAAACAGAGGCTGCCGTTGCTGAAAAGGTAAGAAAGCCGAAATCAACCCTGACTAATAAGCAATATGAAGCTGAGCTGCAAAAACTGCAAGTCGAGTTGATCAAATTGCAAGCTTGGATCAAGGAGAAGGGTTTGAAGGTGGTGGTTATTTTCGAAGGCAGGGACGCTGCTGGTAAAGGGGGCACGATCAAGCGCATCACCGAGAAGCTGAACCCTCGCATTGTGCGCGTGGTTGCCTTACCCGTCCCTACTGAGCGGGAAAAGACGCAATGGTACTTCCAACGCTACGTTCAGCATCTGCCGGCTGCAGGGGAAATGGTGCTTTTTGACCGAAGTTGGTATAACCGTGCCGGTGTTGAACGGGTGATGGGCTTTTGCACCGAGGATGAAGTTCGCGAGTTCTTCCGCTCAGTACCAGAATTCGAAGCCATGCTCATCCGTTCAGGGATTATCCTGATTAAGTACTGGTTCTCCGTCAGTGATGAAGAGCAGGAACGCCGCTTCCGAGCACGCATCAATGATATTACCCGCCGCTGGAAGCTCAGCCCAATGGATATGGCTTCCCGTACGAAGTGGGTAGAATACTCCAAAGCCAAGGATGAGATGTTTCGCTATACGGATACCAAGCAGTCGCCGTGGTATGTGGTCAACTCTGACGATAAAAAGATTGCCCGTTTGAGCTGTATCAGCCACTTGCTTTCGATGATCCCTTACGAAGACCTAACTCCAGAGCCAATTGAGCTGCCTGCCCGGCAGCGGGATGACAATTACATCCGCCCGCCGATGGAAACGCAAACCTTCGTACCAATGTATCAGATAAAGCCGTAAGGCGCGGTTAGCAACAAGGGCTAAGATTTAAGAAGAATATCCGAATCTAAATTGAAGAGGCGGATGGCATTTTGGGTGGTGATTTCGCCAACTTCTTCTGGGGTGCGCTTGTGCAGTCGGGCGATTTCAGCTGCAATGAGGGGGATGTAAGCGGGTTCATTGCGCTTCCCACGGTGCGGGTGCGGTGTGAGGAAGGGAGCGTCCGTTTCCAGCAAGATTTTTTGCAAGGGCAAGCCAGCTGCAACGGCACGCCGCTCTGCGCCGTTATGATAGGTCACTGGTCCGCCAAGACCGAAAGCAAAATTCAGTTCAGCTAACTCCAAGGCTTCATCCAGGCTGCCGCTATAGGCATGCAGCACGCCGGGGAAGCGCTTGAGGCGGCTGCCAGCCGGCAGACCACGCTGCCAATCACTAAGGATAGAGACGAGGTCTCGCGATGCCTCGCGGTTGTGGATAATCACTGGCAGCTCGCACTGGGCAGCTAAATCTAACTGGGCTAAAAAGGCTTCACGTTGCTGCGCAGGCTCTGAATACTCCCGATAGTAATCCAGCCCGATTTCTCCGATGGCAACCAAAGCTTGTGTGTGTGCCAGATCCCAAAGGCGCTCTAAATCTCCATTAGCCATGCTGCTGACGTAATTTGGATGGATGCCAACGGCGGCGAAAATAAAACCAGGGTACTCTAGAGAGAGACTCAATGCCGCTTTGGAAGAAGCTAAATCAATCCCAGGGTTAATCAGAAAGCAGAGGTTCGCCTGCTTAGCGCGCTCGAGCACTTCTGCACGGTCTGGGTCGTAGTCTTCAAAATCGATATGACAGTGAGTATCGCAATACATTGTCGCTCCTATTGTGGCAGAATTATACCCACAGCGAGTTGAAAGGTGAGGAAAGGCGCACCAGCTCTCATCAATGGAGAAAAACACGCCTCGCCGGACCCTCGCTGGAAAAAAGATGTTATGATAGTGACTGTTGTGAAAATTTTACTGTGGAAATTATATGCATAGCACCTTCAGGGCAGCTCGAACACTCTGCTTGAGGCGAACGCGAATATGCATCACCAATAAAGGGAACGTATGAACATAGTAACGATACTTTTTGGCTGGATAATGGCAACATTATTGGGGGCTCTCTTTCATCTATGGCGGGATGGCGGATTTTGGAAGCTTTTGCTGTATCTTGGGCTGAGTTGGGCTGGATTTTGGTTAGGGAATTGGGCAGCCAGTGCCTGGGGCGTCAGATTCTTATTAGTCGGTGGGTTGAACCTTGGTTTGGCATTGATTGGCAGCATGATTTTCCTTTTCGTGGGTCATTGGATTAGCCAGATTGGGGCGGCGGCATGAGTTTTACTGCCCAGGCAGGGGACTTGGCGCAGTTGCAGGGCAATGGTTTCCGCAGCCATTTAGTGCGGCTGGAAGCCGGCGCGGTGCTGCAAACGCATCGCGGTATTATTCGGCATGATGACATTATTGGTCAGCCGTGGGGCAGCATGTTGAAATCCCACACAGGGCAGCCTTTTTACTTGTTTCAGCCTGGCTTGGCGGACCTTGTCCGAGAGACCAAACGGACCACGCAAATCCTCTACCCAAAGGATATTGGATATATCTTGATGGTGATGGGCATTGGCCCAGGCAGCCAGGTTTTGGAAATCGGCACCGGTTCTGGTGGTCTGACCACAGCCTTTGCTTATATGGTTGGGGAGAATGGCAAGGTAATAACGTACGAGCGCAATCCAGCGGCGCAAAACTTGGCAATAAAAAACCTAACGAAAATTGGTTTAGCGGAGCGAGTGGAATTTAAACTCAGTGACGCCGTAGAGGGTTTCTCCGAACGGGATATGGATGCCGCTTTTATGGATTTACCCAACGCCTTCGACTATATCGCTTTGGCGAAGCAAAGCCTAAAAGGTGGCGGTTATTTGGGCATGCTCGTGCCGACGGTTAATCAAGTTTCGCGCTGCTTGCAAGCGCTTAAGCAAGCGCACTTTGCCTGTGTGGAAGTGTGCGAAATCTTCATGCGTTACTACAAGACGGATTGGGAACGCTTGCGTCCCACAGATCGGATGGTGGCGCATACCGGGTACCTCATTTTTGGGCGTTCTGTCACACAGGTCATTGAAGACCTCTTTGCTGGAACAGAGGAAGAGGCGGTATGACCAACCCCCTAAGCCTTCCCGATAACCTTACCCAACGTTTGGCTCATTTACAGGGCACCCCCAAAGAGGAGTTTGAGCTTGAAAATGGCGCGTCTTTTCAGGAATATAAACCAGCAGCGGTACTTTTACCCCTGTTATTCCGTGATGCCGAATGGCATTTACTTTATACACGCCGCGTTGATGGGTTGATGAACCATGGCGGGCAAGTGTCTTTCCCAGGTGGGGGCTGGGAGCCAGGTGACATGGACCTGACAGCCACAGCCTTGCGGGAGGCTTGGGAAGAGGTGGGCATACGCCCCCAGGATGTGCAAGTGCTGGGAGCGATGCAGCCTATGGCTTTGATTACGCGTTTTGTGGTTACCCCCGTTGTGGGCAAGATTTCATGGCCTTACCCTATCAAAGTGTTTGATGGCGAAGTGGCGCGGGTTTTTACAGTGCCCTTGAGTTGGTTAGCGAATCCGGCGAATTTTTATTCCACCACGATGTTTTTCGAAGGTAAGTCTTATGAGGTTAGCTACTATCAACTCTATGATGGGGAAAAGATATGGGGCGCAACCGCGAAAATTACCCAAGATTTCCTTCATTTGCTCTTATAAAAAAGCTGCCTTTTGGGCAGCTTTTTCTCTGTAATTTAATGGTGGGGTGAGTTTAGGCTTCTTCGCCTTCAGCTTCCTCTCCCGCTGCTTCTTTCTTGCCTCGTTCAACCACTTTGGGTTCAGCTAGCGCTTCGGCTTCTTCTTCCTCAGCAACTTCTTCCTGAGCTACGTAGCCCACTGAGACAATAGCTTCGTTGGGATCGGTTAAAATCGTGATTTTTTCGCCCAGGTCAAGGTCTGCTACGGTGATTTCATCGTCAACGGTTTCTAATGTGGAAATGTCCACTTCGATGACTTCGGGGAGATCCTGTGGTAGCGCCTCGATCTCGATCGCGTTTAGCACCTGGGTAACCACTACTTCAGGATTATCCGCAACTGGCGCTTCGCCTGCCAATTTCAACTCTATCGTTGCGCGCAGCTTCTCGGTGAGTGAGACGACCAAAAAATCTACGTGGAGCAAATCTCCAAAAATAACATCGCGTTGGCGGTCACGCATCAGCACGTTGTACTTTTCCCCATCGACGTTGATGGTGATCAGGCTGGATGCAGTGAGCTTATCCAAGATGAGCGATGCATCGTGGGCATCCATCTGGATAGGGAAAGCCTCGATGTGCCGTCCATAAATGACGCCAGGGAGTAAACCTTGGCGGCGCAAAGCCTTGACCTGCTTTCCAGTCACATTGCGCTTTTGAGCATTGATTAAAACTTCTTCTTTAGCCATTTTAGTTCCTTTCGGGCGCCTCTCACCTCATCGGAGGTTACCCTCGCCCTGTGAATTTACCGGGTGGTTTTCCGGCGAGGGATATTGTATCAGCTTAGATGAGAGAGTCAAGATTGCGTGTTTATTTTGTAAGAGCAAAGTGATAATGTCCTAAAGTAGCAAAATAGAAATGTCCTAATTAAGATTAGGAGCTATGAAATGGACAATCGAAATGACAAGTAAGGAATTAGCCCGGAAGACAGAAGTAGAACGGGCGTTGGATCACAGAATTACCCAAAAGGAGGCAGCGGCAAAGCTAGGGATCAGTGAACGGCAATTTCGACGCATCCTGCGAAGATATCGACAGGAAGGAGATGGAGGATT
>Ga0255340_1003762_pt1 | contig 15487 bp, 18 predicted proteins | sample wastewater_treat_7_FD_192417 | JGI IMG/M metagenome (GOLD analysis project Ga0255340, IMG submission 192417) | Wastewater microbial communities from Lulu Island WWTP, Vancouver, Canada - plant10 | ecosystem: Engineered > WWTP > Wastewater > Unclassified | place: Canada: Vancouver, British... | reverse complement strand
ACGAGCAGGTGGATAAGCTGCGATCCTGCACTTGAAAAGTTTTTACCTACCGGCAATAGAGAAAACGATAAAAAACTTCCTGCGGGTGGAATATATAAACCTTCAAATATAGGGGTTTATGTTTATTGCTCGAATAGCCCAGTTGTAATGAGTGATCCGGATGGGAGATGGGATGAAAGAGTTCATTATGGTTCTGATGAATGGGGAGGAACAGAGCGGTGGGCTCTTGACGCTGGATTAGATAGACATCAGGCGGAACGTCTTGCTTCTGCCTGTGAGGGTGTGGATTCGCTTATGGGTGGCAAATCATATATGCCTATAATCGGAGATCAAGGCTATCATTTTAATCTTAATATCTATGTGAATGGATCCAAGGATTCGCGAATACAAAGAGCTGAATCAAATCTTGCTAAAGCCATAACGCTAAAAAAAGCAGCAAATGCTTTTAGAGAAAAAGCAGCAAATGCAAATCCTATAATGAAAATAGTATATTCCTTGAAAGCAATCAACGCTGATGATGAGTCTATTGATGCGCTTGGAACAGGGTTGCATGCATTGCAAGATGTTTTTGCTCATTCTGCAGAATTTCAAAAAGAAGGGGAGAAACTTAATGTCAAATATTTTTACCACGATTCTCCGGAGTATAATGGATTGCCGAATAATGCAGATAATCCCAGCTACAAACCCGAGAGGATAAAGAATACAGAAGAATACTCAAAAGAATATGTAAAAATATACGAAAGAGAAGGAAATAAAAAATGAGGAAAAAAATGATAGGAATTGTAGTATTAGTATGTGTAGTTTCTTTTTCTATTTTTATATTTCAGAAGAAAAAAATTCGCTCTCTTGAGTTGACAGTTCTTGATTCCAGAACGGGTTTGCCAGTATCTAATGTGTCTGTATATTATGCAGTTAGAACATATGTTTATTATGGAAAAATATATGCAATATTGCCACTCCCATCTGTTCGTAGATTAAGAATTACAAAGGAAATGAAAACTGATGTGTCAGGGAAGATTTTTTTAGATAAAATAGAATTTATTGGATTGAAAAATGAAAAGATTCTTCAAGAGGATTTAATTGTAAACTTTGATGTTGATGGAGCGGATAAAGTTGATGATAGAATTGATTTATTGTTAAGACGTTTAGAAGGATTTACTCATAATGATCAATTGGTGTATTTAAAACAATTTGAGAATAAAAATGCCTGTTGGATAATTAATGCTTCCTATGATTTTGGAGATGTTAGTAATTTTTCACAAACTGCGGTAAAGGGAATGGTTCAAGTGATTCGGAATAGTAAGAGTTTGTTGAAAGACAAAGAAGAAATAGTGATTGGTATATAGCTGTGCCAGAATCAAGGCAAAAACAAACTGTAGTGTCCAGATATTTGAACACGGTAACGGGATAAAATAATAGAGTATAGAGAGAATAGAAACAATAAGATAAGTGTAGGTTGTTATGTCTTGAGAGAGGAAAAAGACATGAGATTAAGATGGAATTTAGATCAATCGCATACATTGCATGCGGAATTTCTGTTTTCAAAGATGTTTTGTGAGCGGAAGTCCCGCATTTTCAGTTTTAAGGCATGTTTGTCGAGAGAGATTCCATTAAAAGCGGAAGAGCAACTGGATTTATTCATAGCACTGCTACAGATTTTAATCGTTCGGGTATTGATAGACCAGGTGTAATTCGTTCAAAAGTTGGATCTGCAAGAATGCAGGCTATGCTTTATTTTAGATTAAAGGAAGGTAAGTTAAAATGAAAAGGTCTATTGTTTTTGTAATAATTATGCTTTTTGCTTCTTGCGGAAAGGAAAGTGAGACTAAAACAGATAATGATCAGAAAAGTGTTGTTAAAAGTATGTCTGCTGATAAAACAGATAATAAAGAAGACGAAGAATATAGAACGGATATAACTTGGGACAATCTTGAAGAGTCTATTGTAAATATAAGATACTTTATTTATGATGCGGATTTGCAAATTAAGTTTGAAAAAAACAATGTTCTTTATTCTAAGTCTCAGTTAGATAAAAAATTTTTATATAAAGGATATTGGAAAATTGAAAAGGATAATGAACTTGTGACTTTAGATATAAAGGATATCGGAAATAAGTCTAGCTCCTTTCTCATGGGTGACTTTAAGAGTTTTTGTGTAATTAATAGTAAAATTGGTTCAATTCATTCTATTATATTCCATCGAAGTGCTACTTTCCCAAAACAAAAAGATTTTGATGGGTATTTGGATAATTCTGATTATCTTATTTTATTTGCAGATGCGAAGTTTAAAGAAAACCTTAACTAAGGAACTTGAGATTGATAAATTAGTTTTAATTTAAGCCTCAACCCTAGAGACTTTATCTAAAAAGTGTGTATGATGAAGAAATATCCGAGTCATGATAAATCCTCGGAAGAATAACGTAAAGCGAAAATTTGCTGAAGCTCGTAAAGATAAGATCGGACAGCAGGAATGGGTTTGCGAAGCCAGAGATCGGAGAGGTTGGAGAACTGTATGAAAAGGTTGACTTCGAGACAGCGAAGGGAAGCGAAATAACCGCCGAGATCTTTTTCCATTCTGTCGATACCTGAGTTGATGGATTCAACGGCATTGGTGGTATAGAAGTGTTTACGTGTGTTTTCGGGAAAGATGAGGAAAGTAAGGAAATGATCTTTGCGTTCTTGGAGATAATCGGCATAGTCAGGTTTTTCGTTTCGGACGAGATCGAGTAGTTTTTGGAAATATATTTCGCCTTCTTCGAGATTGGAAGAATCCTTGATGAGGCGCCAGAGTTTCATGGCACGGGAAACGTTGAGTTTGGAAACGTTGCGGTGAAGATTGCGCGCCAGGTGAACCATGCAGAGCTGACGGTAAGCAAGAGGATAAAGTTTTTTAATGACGTCCTGTAAGCCGTTGAAGTCGTCGGTGATGATTGAGAGGATTTTAGTAGCGCCTCGCTGAATGAGGTCTTGAAGGACATCAGTCCAGAAAGCCTTATTTTCGGAGCCTTTGAGAGTCCAAAAGCCCAGTATTTCCTTGGTACCGTCGAATTTAATGCCGCAGGCGACGTAAATGACGGTTTTATTGTTTTTTCTGTTTTCATCACGGAGCTGGCAGTGGTAAGCGTCGATGAAGACGGCGAACCATTTGGAGTCAAGAGGTCTGGATTTGTAGAAGTCCATTTTTTCAGAGATGAAGTCAAGAGAATCGGAGAGTGATTCCTTAGAGAAAGGAAGCTTTAGAGATTTGCAGGCACGTTCGATTTGAGCATAAGAGTAACCGTTGGAGAGCATGGCGATGAGGAGTTCTTCGTAATCTTTGTCGACGCGTTTCCATTTGGGAGGAAGAATTGCAGGTCTGAAAGAAACGCCCGAGCGGATGCGTGGAATGATGAGTCCGATCTGGCCTGAGAGAAGATTAAGATCGCGTTTGTAAAAACCGTTGGCTTCAGTTTCGAGATAATCCTTGAGATGATTATCCCTGTCCCGCTTCATGAGTTCGTTGATGAGTTTTTCGATTAGAGATGAGAGACCGATACGTTCACCGTTATCTCTGGCCTGAAAAACATCAGAAAGCATCTGGTCGAGAAAGTCAGGTTCTTTTTCCTGAATTGATTTTTTGTTTCTTTTTCTGTCAGTCATGGGAAACCTCTGTGTGTGGTTATTTTATAATTTTACAATATTTCCATACACACTTTTTTAGATGGCTCCCAACCCTAAAATCCCACACCGGCTTAGGATAGGCGGCCTTATGTATCATTGAGGATCAATGAGGCATAAGGATTCGGTTATCGTTATCGGAAGCCGGACGATGGATTGATTTTACGAAATATGATACGCGAAAGTTATTAAAGCGAGTCTTGAAAAATTGGGTGTTGATACGTCTAAATTAGAAATTGGTGTATATCCTCAGGGTAGTAAAAACTATGAATATGGGAAAGCAAATGCTACGGGGTCGATAAGGGGCGTGACATCTGCTAGAGTTCCTAATGGTGCTGGTCATTGGCAAGAAGGATTCAGCGATGGAAGTTTTAGGTGGGATCCTTGGAATGGCAAAAAAGGTGCGGAAAGAGAAGTTAAAGTAATATATTATATAATAATAAGACCACGAAAGGAGAACTGAAATGAGAAAGATAATTGTATTTGCCTTAGCCCTTTGTTTTGTAGAATTTGCTTGTGGAAGTGAAAAAAAACAGAATAAGTCAAGTTCTTTGATATGGGGTGAGTGGAGAATTGAAAAAGATGGTAGCTATTTAGAGATTGCAGAAGGAAGAGCTTCGGTAGTCCATATAGGACAAGATGCGCTGAATTTTTTTGAAGCACCTGAGATTAAAGGAATCTATCCTGATTTTACTTTTGAAATAACATTTAGAGGGGAAGAGGAATTTGTTCCTGGTGGTGAATTGATTATTCATTTTATTGACGAGAATTCTATTTGGTTTGAAGGCCGGTTTAATAATGAATTGAAAGAAAGTTTTAGTCGGCTTGTCAAGAATGGTGCAGATGTATGGATAAAAACAGGAAAGGGGAATATTTATCATAGGATGCCCCAAAGAAATGATGATGAAATGACCCCTCCTTGAGTTGATTAATTTTGAATCTCCACCGGCTTAGGATAAGCGGCCTTATGTCGTCATTGGAAAACAATGAGGCATAAGGATCCGTTTATCGGAAGCCGGGGCAAGGGATGAGTGATAAAAGGCGGCGCGGGAGATACATGGACGGATGGTTTTTCTGCCGACCGGTCAAAATGACGTGTCGGGCAGGGTTGTTGGGATGAATGAGCCGGGTTAAGAAGCCTGAATGACCATGTATTCGGCAACGGAAGATGAAGTCGGAACCGGAATGTTGTCTTCGATCATGCCCTGAACGTGCATTTCAACTGCTTCATACATATTCTTTTCGACTTCTTCAAGAGTGGAACCTGTGGCAACACATCCGGGAAGATCGGGAGAATAAGAAGAAAAATTGTTTTCAGATTTTTCTATAACAACAAGAAATTTTTTCATATCAATGAATCTCCTTTTTTAGCTGAGCTTGTTTCAGTATGCTGTTTTCGGTTCCGGGACTAATGTCATCGGAAGGTTTTCCGGCTATGGTTACGCGACCGGGCTTGGACGGGTGCTTGTACTGTCTATGGCTTCCCTTTGTTGAAACGATATACCATCCGTCAGATGTAATCAAATCTATAATGTCTTTCACTTTCATCGGCATGATTTAGTTTCGGTTTTGCGCTATAGTTTGTAAATCATTTTTCGGAATTCATGCCGATTGAGAAATCTGTTTATGAAACCATTTTCTTAATTTTATTTTTATTTATAACAAGATCAATTGTTTTCATTATATATTCTCTGTCTTCGGGAGACATCTTGTCCACTTCCTCAAATTGAAGCAGAAGCTTTTTGTCGTTTATTTTTGTAATGTTTTCTTTTTCGGTTTTGTCAAAAAGAAGATAATCTGTGGAAACGTTGAAAGCCTGAGCGACACGCTTGATGACTTCAGCGGAAGGAACCGCTTCATCCTTCTCGTATTTCCAGACTACGCTTTTGGCGATATTGATCATCTGTCCGAGTTTTTCCTGTGACCAGCCCTTTTCCTTGCGAACGGATTTAATTTTTTCTCCTAAAGTCATAAAAACCCTTATAAATGGAACAAGAATTAGTGAAATATGGCTAAAAATAAGAAAAAAATGAATAAAAGCAAGAATAATTTTGTTGACATCGTTCTATAAAAGTATAATATATGCTCATATAGAGAACGGTTTTTTCAAATAAAAACCCCCGGCTGCGCTAACAACCGGGGGCCGCGAGGCACTTTCGGGAAGAAAGCACACTCAAAGATCACACTTCGAGTAAAGCTTAATCCCGGAAGATGTCAATATACTTTTAGGGAGCAAGCTATGGATAAAACCCGCTGTGTGGAGATGCCGCCGCTTTCTGAGGCGGAAGTGATAATACTTAAAGAGATCATGAGGATATTGTATATCCGCTACGAAGACATTCCGGTGAAAGGAGAAGTCGCGTTCACGAACTGCCTGCTGTTTCTGGATAAGAAAACCGGAATGGACAAGGCGTTCATGGGACTTTGGGAGAAGGTGGAAGGCCTTGAAACAGCCGGGAGCGCTAAATGATAAATATATCTTTTGCCAACCGCAAGGGCGGAGTCGGAAAGACGACGCTGACAAGAGAGCTTGGAATATATCTTTCAAACAGCGGACGGAGAGTTCTTCTGATTGACCTTGACGCGCAGGGCAATCTTACGAAGAGCCTGCCTGTGAAGGACTCGGAGAATGCGGCGGTGTATGACGCGATTGAAGGAATTGATGTAAAACCCGCGAAGATCTTTGACGCGATGGATCTGTTTATTCTGACGTCTGACTTGAGGCTTAGTAATCTGGAAAAGACACTGGTCGGTGAGCTCGACGGATGCGTGAGACTGAAAGAAGCGCTTGAGCGGGAAGACTTCACCGGTTATGAATACATTCTGATAGATTCACCTCCGAGCCTCGGAATGCTTTCGGTTAACGCTCTTGCCGCGAGCGGATATTTTGTCATACCTATGAACCCGGCGCAGTACACTCTGCAGGGGACCAATGATCTAATGGCGACAGTCAAGAAGATACGGAAGAACTTCAATCCTTCGCTTGAACTGTTGGGAGTGATAGTTAATTCCTTTGAAAGGGTTCCTGTTATAACGAGAGAGATACGTCAGGAGATAGAGGAGTCTTTCGGCGGAATGGTGTTTAAGGAAGTTCTGTCGAGATCGGTGAAGGTAGAGGAAGCTATTTCGGCGAAGCTCGGACTTGTCCAGCTTGGCGAATGCCGCGTCAGAAGCGAGCTTGAGAAAATAGGAGAAGAATTCATTCTTCGTGCCGAAAGGGGAAGACCATGAAACGGCTCAAGGGAAAGACGCTTGAAGTCGGTGATTTTCTGGACGGCTTCGGAAAAGAGGAAGTTGTGAGATCAACGGACATATTGAAGCTCTTTGCTTCTTTCGGAGTGAAGCTTGAGAAGAAGGGCAAGAGCTACGTTGGAAGATGCCCCTGGCATGACGACAAAACTCCGAGCCTGAGTGTTGACGCGGAAAAGAAACTGTATAACTGCTTCGGCTGTGGAGAGAGCGGGGATGTGTTTACATTAGTTGAGAAAATGAAGAACTGTTCTTTCCGTGAAGCTTTGGAATATTTGAAGAGAGAAGATTTCAGGTATTATGAGAGAAAAGCTTTTCAGCAAGCTCCGCAAGACGAAACAGAAAAAGTCACAGTAAATATTTCTCCTTCCTCAAACGATTTAGAAAAAACAAAGGCTGAAGAAGTTCAAGCAACTTTGCCGGAAGAAGACAGAACTAACGGAATGCTTAAAGAGGTGATGGACTGGTATTCCGGAAAGCTTAATTCAAACGCTGAGGCGAAAGCATACCTGGAACAAAGAGCTCTCTTTGACGCTGAGCTTTTGACGGGATTCGGGATTGGTTTTGCTGACGGATCACTGCTTGAAGTGATCGGAGAAGAGAGAAAGGCTGAGCTTGTAAGCATCGGAATATTAAATGATAAAGAAGGCCGGGTCTGGGAGCACTTCGGAAACTGCGTAGTCATTCCTGTGACGGATGAGAATGGACAAATTGCCGGAGTTTACGGCCGTTCAATAGACGATAAAAGCAATTTCAGGCACAGATATTTGAAAGGCTCCCACAGAGGAATATTTAACCGCAAGGCAAGCGCGGTATATAACGAGATAATACTTACCGAGAGCATTCTTGACGCCATGTCGCTTATTAAACTCGGATTCGAGAACACGCAAAGCATATACGGAACAAACGGATTCACGGAAGAACATCTAAAACAGCTTAAAGACGACCGTGTGAAGACGGTCGTCCTTGCGTTGGATAATGACGAAGCCGGACGGAGTGCTGCTGCCAAACTTAAGGAAAAGCTTTCCGGAGAAGGATTCGCGGTAAAGGAAATCTATCCAGAGACAAAGGACTGGAACGAGTATCTTACAGCTTCAACAGACTTATCCGTGAGCGCCGAACATGTCAGGGAAATGACGGCCGAAGCTGTCGTTAAAACGGATTTATATTCTTCCAACAAAGATTTTAAAGCGTCAAAGGAAAACGGAAATTATCTCTTTGAAACAAACGGACTTCTTTACCGCGTGAGCGGAGTGAAGGAATTCTTCGCGGTCAATCTCAGAGTAAACATAAAGGTGACTCCGCGGCGCGAAAGCGCGGATGAACAAAACGGAGAAAGAAACGTCTCGCATTATGATTCAATAGATTTGTATTCGGCGAGAAGCCGCGCGTCATTCTCTTCCGCGCTTTCAAAGACTTTTGACGCCGAATCGGTGAAGATATCCAAAGACCTTATTTCTATACTCGAATATCTTGAAGAAGAACGCGACAGAAGCATGACACTCCCTAAAAGCGAAACCGCGGAACTTACGGAAGAAGAGCGTGAACTGGGGCGTTCTCTTCTATGCTCGCCGGCTCTTTTTGAAGACATACTTTCGGATATGGATTCTCTCGGCTACGTCGGAGAGGAGCTGAACAAGCTCTTGCTCTACATAGCGGCGAGTTCAAGGAAACTCGATGACCCTATATCCGTATTGATACTTTCGGAGAGCGCTTCGGGGAAATCAATGCTCATAGACACGGTCGTAAAACTGATGCCGGAAGAAGACGTGGTAAGCGCGACAAGCCTTTCGGAACAGGCGCTTAATTACATCGAAGATCTGACTCACAAGTTTGTGACGCTTGGAGAGATAGTGCACAGCGACGCGGTAGATCACCAGATAAGAGAGATGCTTTCTGGAAAGGAACTGTCACGGCTTGTAACTGTCAAGGACGAGAAGACCGGGAAGATGAGCGCTAAGCTTGTTAAGACACCTGCGGTCGTTTCGCTGGTTATGAGCGGAACCGGATACGATATAAATCCGGAAAACGCGAGCAGATGTTTTCTTGTCAACACGGACGAATCGAGAGAACAGACGAGAAGAATACATAACAGGCAGAGAGAAAAATACACATTAGAAAGACACAGGGAAAAAAAAGAAACGGTACCGCAGATAATCAATAAGCATAAATGCGCGCAGAGGATGCTTCGGAAAATAGCGGTGATGAATCCTTTGGCGAGGTATTTGGATTTTCCGGATTTGCTGATGAGGGCGAGAAGGGATCACGACAGGTTTATTGACCTTATAGTGTGCTGCGCGCATTTGAGGCAGTTTCAGAAGGAAGTAAAAACAGCGCGCCTTTCTGACGGCATGTGTGAAAGCCTGATTGAATATATCGAATGCGATATAGACGATTACAGGGAAGCATACGGGATGATGGTAAACGGAGTGTTAAGTTCGACGATGCGCGAACTGCCGTTAAGCGTGCTTGAGTTTTATGACAAGCTGAGGGAGATGGTCCGCGAAAGCGCGAAGAAAAAGAATCTTGAAGCTCGCGAAGTCAGTTTCACACAGCGTGACGTCCGGGAATATACGGGATACGGAAACACCTGGGTGAAGAAAAACACCCGAGTATTGATAGACTATGAATACGTAATGAAAGAAAGAGGCGGGCGCGAAAGAAGCAAGGGACTTTACAGACTGCGCGGAGACGAGCCGATAAGCGCGCTTGATTTTTCGATGATACCGACGCCTGAGAAGATGGAAGAACTGCTGAAAAACGGCAAACTGGGCACTAAGGACACAACTGGGTCAGTGCCCAGTTTGGAAGCGTAAGTGCTGGACAGATGAGGAGAATTTAAACTGGGCACCGTGTTCCGGGGGATAAAGGCGGACAGTTTGCGAAGACAGATAAAGAGGTTTGGAAATGGAAAAACTCATGAAGGAATACATTCTTGAACTCAGGACAACGGGCAGAAACAGTTCTAATCCGTATCTTTCACTGAAGCTGTTTCTTGAATATCTGAAAGCCCGTGAACTGGATTTACTTTCCGTGAGACTGAAAGACGCTGAAGACTTTCAGATATATCTGAGCACTATGGAAAACAAGGAGCGTCTCCGCTACGGCAAAAAAACCGTGATAAACATAGTCGGAAACGTGCGGATGTTTTACGCCAGTCTGAAGCGGAAGAATATCGCGTCCGTCAATCCTTTCAACGGGATTACGAGAATAAGGGCGAACAAGGAACTTCCTAAGGACATACCCAGGGAAGAGGAGCTGGAAAAGCTTCTCGAGTCGCTTCGGGATTTCGGGAGGGGAAACAATCTTGTTGAACGGAGATCTCTTTACAAGGCGCATGTGATTGCCGAGCTTATGTATTCTACCGGAATGAGAATGAGCGAGCTGGAATCGCTCAGGGTTGAAGACATTGATTTTACGCGGAGCACGGTGAAGGTTAAAGACTGCAAGACGAAGACTGAAAGGCTCTGTGTCCTGAATGAATACGCTTCAAAGATATTGGAGATATATGTAAAACAGATGAGAGAATACGTTATATTCGGAAAGAACGGAGGAGACGGAAATCTTTTGTTCGGAGCGCGGAAGAACGTGCAGATATGGTTTAACAAACAGATAAAAGCCGAGGCTTTTAATCTCGGAATGAAACGGATAACGAGCCATTATTTCAGGCATGCAGTGGGATGTTATTTTTTGAAAGCCGGATGCGATATACGGGTGATCCAGGAAATACTCGGACATAAGGAGCTGTCTTCCACGCAGATTTACACTAAGGTGGATAAGGAGAATCTAAAAAGCGTGATAGACAATTTTCATCCGAGACAGCTTAAAAGGAGAAACGCGGATGAAGACCTTTGAATATTACGCGGGAGCGTATCTTAAACACACGCAAAGCACGGGACTCAGCGTGTCATTTGTAAAAAGCAGTGAACTCGGATTGAGGCATTTCGGGAGATATCTTTCTGAAAACGGAAAGACGGAGATCACGGATATCAGAAGAGCGGATATTGTCGGATTTATAAAGTATCTTGAAGGCAGAAAAAACCGTCACGGAGAAATTATAGCCGTCGGAACGGTGAAGCGGTTTGTAAGCGTTGTTAGGGGATTTTTCCGGCATCTTTACCGTCATGAATACATACTCGGGAATCCCGCTGAAGACGTTGAGTACGTGAAGACAACGGAGAAGAGAAAGGAAATATTTTACGCTGATGAAATGAACCGTTTTCTTGATTCCATTGATCTGATTGAAGCGAATGAGAAACGCTACAGGGCGGTATTTGAACTTTTGTATTCCACGGGACTCAGAAGCGGCGAGCTTGTAAATCTTGATGTGACTGACATTGATTTTTCTTCTAGGATATTGACGGTGAGGCTCGGCAAGGGAGGAAAAGACCGCTTCGTTCCGTTTTCCGAGTTGGCCTGTTATTTTTTGAAGGTGTATGTCGAAGGAGAGCGAAAGAATTTCGAGAAAGTTCTGCGCTCCCGCGGAGGAAGCGCCGGAGACCGTAACGCGCTGTTTCTGACGGAGCACGGAAGAATCTGCGCGATGACAATACATGTGAGATTCAGAAAGCTATTGTCTTTAAGCGGAATAAGGCGCAAGGGTTTGACTCTGCACAGCATCCGGCATTCGTGCGCTACGCATTTACTCGAGAACGGAGCGGACGTCAGATATGTGCAGGAGCTTTTGGGGCATGAGAGCATCGAGACGACTGTAAAATATACCCGTTTGAAAATCGAGAGCCTGAAGAAACTGTATCGGAAGTATCACCCGAGAGAGAACGGTTATTATGTTGAGATAGATGACGGATATATAAAAGCGCTGGAAAACCTGAGAAAAGAAATTCGGGTGAGACAGGCTGTGAATATTTTTTATCCGCCGCGAAGATACGGCCGAAGCAGTCAGAAAGAAGAAAGGGGAGCTCTTCCTTTTTGCGGAACAAACAAGCAAAAATCCATCCACGATTACGCGTGTGACGGAAAAGAAATAACACAGTGAACGCGCAACTTCGCGATAAATTACGTTATGCAGCATTGTTTCTCAATGACTACATAACGTAATTTATCGGTGCGCTCGCTATGCTTCGCAAGTTGCGCGGTGTAATCTGTTGAATAATTCATACTTGACGCGCCGAAACATTCCTTTTTAAATACTCATATTAGTTAATCTGATCTTTGATAACATGTTTTAGGAAAAGAGCTGTATGGCGCGCGCGTCTTTCGTAAATTTGAGAACATTTTAGGTTTACCTCAAAGGAACAGGACTCGGAGACTGGGTTGTATTACCATGGAGCCAGATACTATGATGCGAAGCTTTGTAAATGGATTAGTGTGGATCCGATATTAGAGAAGTATTTAATGGGAAAGCCAGCAGGTGGGGTGTATTCGCCTGATAATATAAATCTTTATAATTATGTTGGAAACAATCCTATTAAATATTTTGATCCTAATGGGAAAAATAAAGCGAGTTATGGATATGCTACGATGGAACAAATTATAGAAATGGTAGCAGCAGGCAGTTATCATAAAACTGTATGTGTGCCGATTGTGGATAATAATGGAACAATAACTGGTTTTTATAGTTTTACTAACGAAGGGAGAACAAGTACTGGTGCCGGGATGGTCGTTGTACAACGACATGGAAATGAGGGTTCTCGATACTTGTGGGTTGATGAATATGAAAAAGATAGTAATTCTGGTGCAGAAGGTCGTTTTGCTTGGTTTACAGTTGAAAGAAAAGAAGAAAGTGATTATGTGTTACAATTGGCAGATGATATGAAGTATGGAAAAAGAAGTTCGTATTCAAGTGAGACAACATATTTTAATGTATCACCAGATAAAAGAAAAAGAGAGGCAGGCGCAGAGAAAGCTAAAGAAGATTATGGAATTTCGCGTGATAAAAGAAAAGTGTTATTTCTTTATATGACAGATGAAGAGACTTCCGATAATGCGAAATTACGAAATACTGCTGTTGATGTTAATGTTTATGATTCTGAAGGAAATTTTATAGATCACGACATGAATCAATTGAAAGGCAAGAATATTGAAGAAATCAAAAAACTATCTAAGGCTTCGGAGGTTAAGTGATGAATTTTCATCCATTTATAATATTTATAAGTATTATTTTTTTTGGAGTATTGCATGCTAATAATTCTGATCTCGAAAAGTTTATAAAAAAGAAAAAAACTGAATTAAAATCAAATGCCTGGACATATCAGATAAATGAAGAAAACTATGTTAAAAAAGTAGAATTCTATTTTTCAGAAAATTCAGAATTAATGTATTATACTGAATATCATATCCGAAATGATGAAGAAATATATGTGAGAGATATAATATATTACGATAGTAATAAAATTAAAAAAATATATACTAAAAATAAAAATGAAGGATATTCAATTGTAAAATATGGCAAAGATGGAAAAAAAATATATGAAGTTAACGATAAATTCCCGGAAAAGAAAGATGTAATGCAAAAAATTGCTAAATATTTTAAGAATAAAAAAAATGACTACCATATTCCCATAGAATATTTAATACAAGATATCTCTGTTGTGCGTTTTTTTGATTCAAAAAGTAAACTAATTCGAGAAGAATATGTCTCAAGTAAAGGATATGATTCTGTATTTATAACAAAGGAATTTGATAATGGTAAAGTCAAACGTGTTGTAGAAAATTATAAAACAGGAAATATTGATCGAGATGGATCTTTGGATGATTTTGAATAAAATTCATGATTATCTCCTATCCAAATCAGTTCAAAAAAATAGAGTAGATGCAAATGCTCCTATCTTGCGTTAGCGATCGAAGCGGTATTCTTTTGCGGAGCAAAAGATACAAGCGGAGAGCGCGACCCGACATTGACAGAAAGAATTTGTTGAAAGATTAAGATAAATAGTTCTTTGAAATTATTACAAGCTAGAGAAAGGGGAACGCCCGAAACAAACGCAAACGGAGAACGAATAATCAAGAAGAGCGAACTTGGAGAGACGCAATACGTCAGCGCGAACTATATCGTGAGAAATAAGACAGTCATAAGTAAACACGTATTCGCCGGCAATCAGAGAATCGCGAGCACAGTCAGCATGAAGAACAACTGCGGAACGGTGAGTGAAAAGAATACGATGTATTTCCATCCGGATCATCTGGGAAGTTCGAGCTATGTGACAGATAAGAAGGGGAACTTCTTCGAGATGATAGAGTATCTGCCGTATGGAGAAACGTTGTATGACGAGGCTGCGACGGTAGATAAGACGGAGTTCAGATTTACCTCGAAGGAACAGGACGCGGAGACTGGGTTGTACTATCATGGAGCAAGATACAGAGATGCGAAGACTGGCGTGTGGCTGAGTGTGGATCCATATCTCGAGAATTATTTAGAAGGTGAACCTGCAAGTGGAGTTTTTAATCCAATTAATATAAACTTATATCATTATGCGGGAAATAATCCTATTAAATATGTAGATCCGGATGGTAATTATTTTTTGACCCCAAATGCTGATGGAACGTATAATTTCAATGCCGAAATTAAAAACGGATTTGGTAAAAGAATTTCCCGTTGTTTTAAGCTAAATATACCTATACTTGGTTCTATTATTTATGATAGTTTTTTAAATGATAATAATTATTATGATCTCAATGAGGAGAGGTTGACCAAAGCTTCTAAAGGTTTACGTTTAGTCGGAAAAATTAACTTATTAAGACACATGACGAACAAATTAAGACCTGTAGCTAATTTTGGTAGAGGTCTTAATATTGCTGGCTGGGTACTAACCGGAACAGATTTAGTTTTGAATGATGGTTCGGTTATTAGCAAAGCAGAGCTAGCAGTAGAAGCATCAGGTATTTTTTCAGGGATGGAGAAAGAATTCATAGATGAAAATGTCCAAGGTGTATTAAATCAAGTAAATGATTCAATCAATGCTGGAGAGATTTTCGTTAATGCTTTTAAAAAAGATGATGAATTGAAATTTAGCGTAGAACAAGTTGATAGTGCTCCTTTGGATAGAATTAATGAGAAAATTAAAACCGAATATGAACAATGGAAAACTTCATGGGATTATAAGGAGTAATTCATGTTTGCAGATATGATGTTAACTCTAATAGCCTATACAATTATTATAGTCATTTTGATTGTCATTGATGGTTTTATTACGGGATTTACTGTTAAAGAAATAAAAAAATATTTAATAATAATATTATTGTTAGGGTATGTTGCTATCGTAATATATCATTTGGGTGGATTTAAAAAAGAAAAGAAGATTAAATTATATTATGATAATCAAAGGATTGAAAAGAGACAATAATTTACCAAATAACCAGGAGCTCTCTATGTTTCTAAAAAAAGAAAAGATAGAAGACCTTGAATTTATGGAAGTAGATCCCGAAGACGAAGAACTTAGATTAATAGTAATGGAAGAAGAGGACAAGGCTTTAAGTTGAATGACAGCTTTTCTTTGAACAGAATCAATTCCCAACCGGCTTAGGATAAGCGGCCTTATGTCGTCATTGGAAAACAATGAGGCATAAGGATCCGTTTATCGGAAGCCGGGGCAAGGGATGAGTGATAAAAGGCGGCGCGGGAG
>Ga0255340_1003760_pt1 | contig 15488 bp, 9 predicted proteins | sample wastewater_treat_7_FD_192417 | JGI IMG/M metagenome (GOLD analysis project Ga0255340, IMG submission 192417) | Wastewater microbial communities from Lulu Island WWTP, Vancouver, Canada - plant10 | ecosystem: Engineered > WWTP > Wastewater > Unclassified | place: Canada: Vancouver, British... | reverse complement strand
CAGCGACTGTGTCTGCTGCAGCCGACCGCTTCTTCGAGGATACAGTGTCGGGCATTGTGGGTGATTACGGCGAATACGACGTGATAGTACACGTCCGACAGGAGGCCTGCCAAGAAGCCGCTCGCGCTCTCGAACAGACGCTCCGCCTTGGCTTTCCCGGCGCGCGCCTAAAGCAGAGCGTCACGGTGCTTTCGCGCGCCAACTTCTTCGTGTCCTTGCCCCGTATAGACGAGGCTATAGTAACGCGACTGACCCGTGCCGCAACCCAAGTTCCGGGGTTTGCAGGCTACACAATCGTTCTTGAACCCAAGGTCACTGTGAGTGGTGTCGGCGCCCGGGTGGCGCCCATTATCCGACCGCAGCTGGCTTCGATCGAAGGTGTGCGGTTCACTGTCAAAGACGGGGGCAATATCCACCTCGTGTGCGATTCAGACGACTCTGCCCGTGCCGTGGCGCAGACAGCCGAGAGCATCCTCAGGCGGTACCATCTGGCCGACGTGAGGCCGGAGGGCGACGGCATTTCAGCGGGCGAGCGGCACTCCCTGGTTGATAGGATCATGGCAAGCGATGACGCCTCTACAGTACGCGACGTCACAGTGGACGACGCAGCGCAGGAATCCCGCGAACTCGGTCAGGCGCTTCGCGAGATGAAGCGTTTCATCGAGGCGTGGGCGCCCCAGGCCGTGATCACTCTGGAAGACGCAGATGTGAAGCCTGATGAGAGCCTTGTGATGTCGGCGACCCCCAAGCGCGCCGGATCAGCCGTTGGCGACGGCGACACTCGGGTCGTCCTGACCGAGGTGTCCGGATCCGTTGCTCGCGGCATTGTGGTCAGCCCACAAGTGAATGGCGCGACTGGACAGCTCAGTGCGTATGCAGTAGACGGAGGGGCGATCAGCGCCCGGGTAGGTGTGGGCCGACTCATTCTGCCAGGCAGTGAGCTGGGAAGGTCGCTTGAGGAAGCCTCCGGTGTGCTTGCAGGCCTTGGCGAGGCGACAGATGCCTTGCTTGAGGCAACGCGCGGCTGGGAGCAGGCTCTTAGCGCATACGAGACCGCTACCGACTCCATGATCAGGCTCCAGCGGGCTCTGGAGCAGGTCGGGGTAGGGACTGGCTCAGATAGGGTACGCATTGACCCGGCGTCCGTGCGTTCGCTGGCGGAACTGACCCGACAGGCCCTTCGGGCAGTGAGGACCCTGGAGACGGCGGCCGAGGCAGCCAGCATGCTCACGTCGCACTACGATCCTCTGCTGGGCGATTTGAGACTATGGCAGAGCAGGCTAGAATCGTTTGCGCACAAGCTCGAGACGGTTCAGTCGGCTGCTGGCGGCGCAGGGGATGTTGCAGCCCTGCTGGACGATATGTCGGGCGCCGCTGAAGGAATTCTCTCCACCCTGCAGGAGCTGGATGCTGAAGCTCTTGGCCGACAGCTGGAGGCTGCCCGGTCTGACCTCAGCAAGCTGGCCGATCTGGACGTGGAGGGGATATCGAAGCAGCTTGAGGCTGTGAAGTCCTCAGCTCCGGACTTTTCCGGCGAAGGCGCCGCCCATTCTATAAGGCTGATCGACCAGTTCATCGAGGAGCAGCAGGAGTCGCCCGGCAAAGTAGAGCTCCTGGTTGAATCGGATGCGCCCCAAGCAGAGCTGGCCGCGGCGATAGAGAAAGCCGCAGGAACAGGTACAGCCGTGTACATTCTTCCACCCGGGGTGGTGCAGCCGGGTGTGAGGAGCGAGGTCCAGACGCTGCTCAAATCAGTGAAGGGGACCATTTCCGGACTTGCAGCCTGCGCGGTTGTTCTTCTGGCGCTCATGCTCGATCACTCCACCGTGATCGCGGGCGCGCGCAGCGTGGCCCTGCATGGCGAGGGCCTATCGAGCCGTGATGTGCTGGCGGCATACGGGTACGGGGCGTGCGCAGGCGCTCTTCTGCTGGGCGCTATAGCGGGCATAACGCGCGCAACACTGGCATCACTGGGCTTTCCTGCCTTCGTCATGCTGGGCGCGGCCATGGGTCTTGTTACCGCGTGGGCCGCCCCACGCCTCTCTCCTGTGAGCGCCGATGAAGTGGAAGCATGCGTAGCTTTGGGGCTAAGCCCTTCAGAGGTAATGAGGGAGATCGTCGTGCCTGCAGGCAAACCTGGTGTGCTATCGCTGCTGAATCGGCCGCGCCTCGTGTTTGGCGACGCGGCGCCATCCAAGGCTCCGTCGAAGGGAGGGGCAAGTCAGTGCTCTCAATACGCGACTTGACGAAGGCTTACGGTTCCCGACAGGCGCTCACCGGGTTCAGCCTTGACGTCGAGCAAGGTGAGACCGTTGTAGTAATGGGCCCGTCCGGGTGCGGCAAATCTACGGTCCTAAGGAGCATAGTAAGGCTAGTGCAGCCGGATTCGGGTGCCATCAGCTGGCAGGGACGGGATGTTCTCGGCATGTCGTCCGACGAGCTTCGGGCGTTTAGGCGGCGCACCGGGTTTGTGTTTCAGCGGTCCAATCTTGTCCAGCGTCTGAGTGTGCTCCACAATGTGATGCTGCCCGGGGTCATGGCCGGTGAGTCTCGGGAGACAGCGCAGTGTGCGGCCTATGAGGCACTCGAGGCTGTAGGCATGGCGGGGTCGGCCGGAGCTTTCGTGAAAGGTCTGTCGGGCGGAGAAATGCAGAGGGTAGCGATAGCCAGAGCCATTGTAAATAGGCCTGACTTGGTCCTATGGGATGAGCCAACGTCCGCCCTAGACCCGATGCTGGTCGTGGATATACTCACTCTCATAGAGTCGCTTTCGCGATCACTCGGTGCCACCATGGTCGTGGTGACGCATGAGGCAGGGTTGGCCATGCGCGCCGCAGACAGGGTCGTACTGGTGGACCGTGGAAGGGTCGTTGAGGCCGGACCTCCTGCCCGCGTATTCTCAAGCCCAGCCTCGATTCTGGGCAAAAGGTACGCGGCGTGTGTTGCATACTCGACCGAGGCTCAGAAGGAGAAGGCAGGCGCCATGTAGAAATTCCGAGTTTTAGGAACGTGCGCGTCGACTGCCTCGTCGCGGCGGGATGGTGAGTTGCATTGGATGTGATACTGGTGGCGGGCACGCCCGGGGACCTTCATGGCCTCGTGCGTCCGGTGGCCGAGAGGGTCGCAACTGTGATGTCGGTCGCTGATGCCTGGGTGTTCATCCCGCCGTCCTCCCATGCCGGCGGACGTGAGGCCAAGGTAGCCTCGTCGTACCTGGGCGTGCGGAGAGCCGTGGGCCCACTGGAGTCTCTTAAGTACCTTGCGGCGGGAGTCGCTCCCCGTGGGTTCGCCAGATGCGGGAAGGGCGTAGTAATTCATCTCGGGGGCGACCTCATCTACTCGATCGGCCTCGGCCGGCGGTTACGGTATCCTGTTTTTGCCTATACCGGTAGAGCTATGTCGGGCGCCAAATCCGTCTCCCTGTTCCTGGTCGAGGATGAAAGGGTTCAGGCTTCGCTCATCGCGCGCGGCGTGGATGCAGAGCGTATTAAGCTTGTGGGAAACCTGATTGTCGATGGTGTCGGCGTCAGGCCAGGACGAGAAGAGGCCCGTGTGCGTCTCGGCATCGAACAGCACGGACGCTCCGTCATGCTTTTTCCGGGGCTCAGCCGGCGTGAAGTCTCGGTGACGGCTCCGTTTCTGTTTCGCGCGGCAGAGCTGCTTGCCCGCGTGGAACAGGATGTCAGTTTCACCATGTGCCTATCCCCGTTTGTGGGCACTGCCTCACTGGAACAGCTCTTCGCGCATACTAGGTATGCCGCGAGGATCGACGGGGCGGCAGCCCGCGTCGAAAAGAGCGCCGGTCCGCTCCAAGCGGTAACCGCGGAGGGCGTGCGAATCAGGATAGAGACGGTGCTCATGTACGAAGCCATGGCGGCATCTGATATCGCAGTATGTACGCCTGGCCCAGTCTGCGCAGAACTGGCTTACCTTGGCGTGCCGCATGTCGTGACGGCTCCCCTCAATGTGCCCGGCGCGGTAGCGGTACCCGGCGTATCCCCATTGCTATGTTCATTGCCTTTCATTGGAGAAGCCTTCCAAAGACGGGCTGTCGACCGTCTCAAAGCATCGTCGCGCTTTGTGTCCAGCGTGAACCAGCGAGCAGGTAGGATTATCGCACCGGAGATCGTGGGGCGTGTGCGCCCGGAGGATGTGGTGATCCCCTGCGTGGAATTGCTGGGAGAGGCTGCGCGGCGCGATAAGATGTCCAAGGAGCTGAGGGAAGCGGTTGGACTTGCAGGCGCAGCAGATCGGGTGGTTCAGGCCATCCAGCGAGTCGCGCTGTCCCAGCAATAACCGACAAGCCTCGCGCAACTTCTGTGCAGGTATATGGCGTGTACGTGTCGAAAAACCAGTAGAACGCTGACAACATCTCGCGGCACCCGGGAACCTTGTGATGGCAGACTGCGTCTGTAACGGGTGAACGCTGGGGGTTCTGGGGGCGCCTGACATGGATACTTTCAAGCGCTCAGGTATTTGCGCTGCCGACCTCGTCAAGAGCTTCGCTGGACGGCGCGTCGTGGACGGCGCGAGCGTCTCTGTTGAGCTCGGTGAGATAGTGGGGCTTCTTGGGCCCAACGGCGCCGGGAAGACCACCACCTTCTACATGCTGGTAGGGCTTGAGCATCCGGACTCGGGGCGTATCAGCATTGGCGAGTCAGACGTCACCTTTGCGCCGGTGTGGGAGCGCGCGCGCCGCGGGCTTGGCTACCTAGCTCAGGAACCGTCGATATTCCGTCGTCTCACTGTTGAGGCCAACATCATGTCGATCTTGCAGACGTCAGGCGCCACGCCTGCGACACGCGCGAGTCGACTTGAGTCACTGCTCGATCAGTTTGATCTGGCGCGCCTCAGGCGCCAGATGGGGTTCACCCTCTCAGGCGGCGAGCGCAGGCGGGTAGAGATAGCCAGAGCTCTTGCTGCATCCCCTAGCTACATGTTGCTGGATGAACCTTTCACAGGAGTCGATCCAATCGCTGTGGGGGAGCTGCAGGAGATTGTAGTCGGGCTGAAGCAGGCCGGTCTCGGAGTCCTAATCACCGACCACAACGTACGGGATACCCTGTCCATTGTGGATCGCGCTTATATCATGCACCAAGGGCGGATACTGGTGTCCGGAACCGCTCAGGAGATCTCGGACGATTCCAACGCAAGGCAGGTCTATCTAGGCGAGAGATTCAGTCTCTGAGTCGGAGTCTTCCTTGTACCCGGGGGGATGTGCAGTGTATGGAGTAGCGCTCATAGTTGTACTTGCCATAGCGGGTGGCGTGATTGCCTATGCCGGCGACAGAATAGGCATGAAAGTCGGCAGGAAGCGCCTTTCCATTTTCGGCCTGAGGCCCAAGTACACCTCTATGATCATCACCGTCATCACCGGAGTAGTCATCGCCGGTTGTTCCATACTCCTACTCTCGCTGGCATCGGAGAATGTCAGAAAAGCGCTGTTTCAGATACGGCAAATCCAGGAAGCTCTATCGACAACCCAGAGCGATCTCGAGGCCAAGCGCGCTGAGGCTGATATGCTGTCCAAGCAAGTGGGCGAGATCACCGGCGAATATGAGGAACTTCAGGCAAGGTTCGATGAGGCCAATCGGGAACTGGTACGCGTATCAGACGAGCGGACCCGGGCTGTAGGAGAGCTTGCCCTAGTCCAATCACGTCTGGGCGAGTCGGAGGAACGCCTTCGGGGAATCGAGGCGAGGTTTAAGGCAGCGACTCACGATCTGGGCATTGCCAATGCCGAGCTGGAGTCGGCACAAGCTGAAAGATCCAGGCTCGAACAGGAGAAGGCCGGGCTTCAGGCGAGTGTTGCTTCGCTCACCCTTACCAGGGACGAGCTGACTCGGGAGGTAGCAAGCCTGGAGAAGAAGGTGGAGGATATCAGGGTCAGCGCCGCAATGGCCCTGGCTGAGGCGGCGCAGTCGTCCCAAACATCCATGATCGGGCGAGTCATATTCCGTGCCGATGAGGTGGTGTTGGGGAAGGTAATTGATGCCTCGCAAGCAGCCGAATCCATCGATGAACAGGTGCGCGCGTTTCTGCTTGAGATCAATGACATAGCAGTTCGGCGTGGCTCCGGGCCTGCAGGCGATTCCCACCGCGATGATGGGGATACATCTGCCATCAGATTCGATCTGGCCAACGCCTCGGCCGCTTTCGCCAAGATAATGGAGGCGCGCGAGAAGGTAGTGCTGCGGGCGGTGTCCCCCGTAAACACTTGGTACGGGGGTGTGCTCCTGGTATCGCTACATGTGTTCCCGGAGAAGAAGATCTTCGACGCTGGGCAGGTCGTTGCATCCAGGGTGATCGACGGTACGGCCGGGATCGACAAAATCCAGGAGGGTCTGCTGGGCCTGATGGAAGATGTTAATAGCGCCCTGATGGCTGCGGGAATGCCCACAGATGAGGAAGGCAAGATCGGCACCATACTTACCGTAGCCGAGTTCGCGTCGGCGATTACGAGAGTGCTGTCAAACAAGGCGCCGGTCAGAGTCGAGGCCGTGGCGGAGCGCGACATCTGGCGGATCGACGGTCCCCTCTCTCTGAAGCTAGTGATCAGTCCTGTGTGAGCGTTCCAACATATCACAGCAGGCAAAAATCTTGCCTGTGGTGAAGGAGTTGAACTTGGTTTGGAGAATATCATCACGCAGGCCGAGTTTTAGCGATACCTGCGTTTTCATTCTTTGACTGGCGGCGAGTTGGAAGGAGGCGCCGCTGCCAACCACAGCGCCGGTTCTTCATACTGGCAATGGGGCTCACTTCTGCCGGGCGCCTAGGCGAGGAAACTAGAACACTCGTCAGGGCGACCCCGCTAGATGCGAGTTCTTAGCGTTAAGCACCAACTCGAGGGGGGAAGAGATTAATGAAAAGATTCCTGGCCATGCTTGTCAGCGCCGTGATGATCATTGGAATGGCGCTACCGGTGTTGGCGAGTCCCTTCTCTGATCTGCCCGATAGCCACTGGGCTGGCGACGCGGTGAAGATGCTTGCCGCGTTGGGGATAATCCAGGGATATCCGGACGGAACGTTTAAGGGACGCAACCAGGCAACGAGATATGAGGTCGCGCTCATGGTGGCCAGGGCGCTCGAGTATCTCGACAACGACATCCGAGAAATGACGGAGAGGTTGAACCAGCTTCAGGGCGAGCCCGTATCGCCTCAACCTGAGCCGAGCACGGGTGAAGTGGTACTTCAGGCTCCTGCGCCCGACGCAACCATTTTGGAGCAGGTGATAGCCGAGAAGATCGCCATTATGTCGGAGTCGCAATGGGAGGAGTTCGACGATAGGCTATCGGCTCTCCTTGCCCGAATTGATGATCTCTCGGAGAGCAACAAGGCGGAGCACGCAGCCTTATGGGAGGCGCTGGAGGCACGCAAAGTCGATCCCGCGGGCGCCCAGGATCTAGGGGAGGAAATGGAGCTTGCCCTTCTTCAGCAGAAGGCTGAGCTCATGATGGCCTTCTACGACTCGATCACGGCCGCCAACGACGAGAGAGACCGCGCGATTGAGCGCCTCAAGGCCGAGTTCGATCAGGCATTGCTCGACCAACAGGCCGCGCTGATGGCTGCTTACTATGATGTGCTCGAGGCGTACAAGGCCGAGCACGAAATAGACCATGCCGCGCTGGAGGCCAAGTTCGAGGCGCTTCTGGCCGAGCGGGCTAACGCACTGGATTCGGCATTCAGGAAGTCCCTTGCTGACCTGGGCTGCGGTATTGCGCCAAAGCCCGCGGATGACGATACAGTGGCGAGCGTTAAGGCCGAGTTCGATCAGGCATTGCTCGACCAGCAGGCCGCGCTGATGGCTTCTTTGTACGATGTGCTCGAAGCCTACAAGGGCCAGCACGAAATAGATCACGCCGCGCTCGAGGCCAAGTTCGAGGCGCTCTTGGCCGAGCAGGCCGCATCCCTGGATTCGGCTTTCAGGGAAGCCCTTGCCGGGTTGCGTGACGAGGTATCTCTGGCGATGCTGGAGCAGAAAGCCGAACTGACTATGGCTTTCTACGATTCCATTCAGGCACTGAAAGACGAATACGAACAGAAGTTCCAGTCGCTCGGAGATAAATGGGAAGTGGCGCTACTGGAGCAGAAGGCTGAACTGACCATGGCCTTCTACGACTCTGTGCAGGCGCTAAGGGATGAAAACGAGCAGAAGTTCGCCGCTATCGAGGGCAGCTGGGAGCGGGCTCTTCTGGAGCAGAAGGCCGAACTGACCATGGCTTTCTACGACTCCATCGCTGCACTGCGCGACTCGAACGAGCAGAGGTTTGCTGCGATCGACCAGGAGTTCGCTGCCATCCAGGAGAAATGGGGGCGCGCGCTGCTGGAGCAGAAGGCTGAACTGACAATGGCCTTCTACGACTCTATCGCGGCCGCACGCGACGAGAATGACCAGAAACTCGCCGCTGCGCAGGAGAAATGGGAAGTCGCGCTTCTGGAGCAGAAGGCTGAACTGACCATGGCCTTCTACGATTCCATTGAGGCGGTAAAAGACGAGTACGAGCAAAGGTTCGCTTCTCTCGAGGAGAACTGGGAAGTGGCTCTTCTGGAGCAGAAGGCCGAACTTACCATGGCCTTCTACGATTCGATTGAGGCGTTGAAAGACGAATACGAGCAGAGGTTCGCTTCTCTCGAGGAGAAGTGGGAAGTGGCGCTTCTGGAGCAGAAGGCCGAGCTGACCATGGCCTTCTACGATTCGGTAGCGGCAGAGAGAGACGCGCGCATCCTCGCTCTGGATGAACTAGCCGCCATGCACGAGCAGGATCTGATTGATGCCAAGGCAGAGATGTCGGCAGCTACCTACGATGCGCTCGAGGCAGTACGCGGTGAGTTCTCACTGGAGATCGAGGCCATAATGGCCGTAATCGATGCGCTCAGGGCTGAGTATGACACCGAGCTTCGGGCCCTCGGCGCGCGTATCGACGCAGTGGATGCGGCGCTCAATGCGCGTATCGATGCTGTTGAGGCAGAAGTGGCGGATGTTCGGGCGCTTGCGGATCAGAACGCGTTCGACATCGTCGATACCTACCACAAGATCAAGACTGAAGACATTGCCCCGCTCACCGAGCGCGTCGACAAGCTCGAGGCATCCGCGGCCGCTGCGCATGCGCAGATCCAGGCGCTCCGTGGCGACTTCAACAAGGTGCGCATCGGCGGAAGCGATGAGCTGAAGTTCGTCGATATCGACGTTCACGGGGATGTCGGCGCCCACTTCTACAAGGATCCGTTCAACCCCGGCGCAGGCGAGTACGTCGGCACATCGAGCCTCGTGAACACGCTCAAGCTGACGCTCAAGCTCCAACCGCGTGAGGGCGTGAACATCGACATAGGCGCCAAGGTAGTCACCAACGTGTTCACGGGCTCTGACTCGCTGTCCAGCGGGGATATTGATGCGGTGATCACTAGGGCGCAGGATGTGACCAAGCTCAGGGCCGGTTCGCTGGGCAAGCCGGGCAACTTCACCAAGTACCAGATCAGCGCCGCTGAATTTGAGGGCGCTGGGGTGCGCGGTATCGGCGCTGACTATAAGCGCGGCGACCTGAGCCTCACGGGCATGGTAGCCAAACTGAATCCCGCAGGGCTCGATTACCAGTATGCGTTGGGCGCCGGTGCCAAGTTCAAGCTCACCGACAAGCTTACGCTGGGCGCAAGGGTACTGCAGATCAGTAACGACGAGTGGTCGAACGGTGAATACCAGATCCCAGAACCTACTGAGGAGATGGTATTCGGCGGCGACTTCTCGCTCAAGCTCTCCGACCAGCTCAGCGTGGGCGGCGAGATGTCGATGTGGAACGAAGGCACGGGCGACTACCTGACCGCCTATAACTTGGGTGCTCAGGGCAAACTCGGGTTCCTCAACATCAAAGCATCGCATGAGCAGGTCGAGAAGGGCTATGCTCCGAGGTTCAGCAGCGATACTTCGTCTGATCCTGACTACCTCAAGAGCGATGCGCGCGCGTCCAAGCTGACCATTGAGACCGACTCGATCCGGGGATTCGTGATAACCGGCGAGGCGGCCCGTGAGGGCGACGCGTACTACGCCACGAAGGATAAGTCCACCTACGGCGCGAAGCTTGCGTACAACACCAAGCTTCTTGCGGCCGACTTGACCCTAAGGGGCGGCATTAAGCAGGCACAGACTGCGTTGCCGGTGCCTACTTCCGTTGCTACTACGGCTCAGCTCGGCTTCGACATAGCGTACAAGCCGATCCAGGCCGGGTTCACCTATGAGCGTGGGCTTGAGAGCAAGGAAGATGGCTACATCGGCTACGCAAAGGCCGAAATCCCGTTCGGGGACGCTTTGACAATCAAGGGCGGTTGGGAGCAGAGGTTCGTAACCCAGGAGTACTACAAGTACAACGCGGGTCTGGTCCTCTCCTTGCCAGTGGTGCCCGACAAGGTGACCCTCGGCGCTGAGGCTGGTTATGCGAAGGCAACAGGCGCAGGAATCAGCGATGCGTCCGCCAAATACGCCAAGTGGCTCATGAAGGGCGATCTGGCATGGCAGATCACCCCTGCTACCAAGGCAACCGGCATGGCGTCGTATGAGTGGCGCGAGTACGAGGCGTCTGCCAAGCCTTCCGGAGAGTACCTGCAGTTGGGTCTGGCAGTGGGACATCAGCTATTCGATGCCACTAGTCTCAACTTCAAGTACAATCTCAAAGACATCCATTACTCGGCTACCGGGTTCGATAACTACGCTGTGCGTATTCTCGAGCTGTCGCTCAAGACCGAGTTCTAGGTTGATGCGAGATGCGCCCCGGGAAGCACTGCTTCCCGGGGCGTTTTCGTAGATGGGGTGAGCTCGTTGGACGAGATCGTTCTGGCAGTGGATCCCGGACGCGACAAGGTAGGCATGGCAGTCGTGTCGAAGGCCCATGGCACGTTGCTACGCTGCATTGTAGGCGTGCGCGATTGCGCGACTAGGGGAAGTGAGCTTGCCAGGGCACACGGCGTGCACAAGATCGTCGTGGGCGACCGAACCGGCTCTCGCGAGGTCGTACAAGCGTTGGCGCTCTCGTCCGGGCTGGAGGTGATCACCGTTGATGAGCACAGATCGTCGATGGAAGGAAGGCAGCGGTACTTGCGAGAGCACCGAGGAAAAGGGTTATGCAGGTTCGTGCCGATCGGGCTGAGAACTCCGCCTGAACCGTTCGATGATTACGTAGCGGAAATCCTCGCTGCCAGGTATTTTGATCAGCAGTGCATGGAGAAGGAATCGACATCTTGACGAAGAATATATAAAAGCTGAGTAATTGGCGGAAGGGGGGAGCACGGCATGAAGTCGCGGTTTGCTCGCGTACACTGTGGCCGCATGTTGGCGCTGTGTGTTGTGTGTGCAGCGCTGGTCGGAGCATTATCCCCGTCTGTCCGTGCCGCCGCCCCGCTGATCGCCGCCGATGACTGGAGGTACATGGCTCTTCGGGAACTCGGCGTGGCGGGCCTGCTCGATGAGCGCGATGCCGGGGTCTACTCCAGCGGCGTGCCTGTATTGCTCAGCGAAATGTCTGCCACGGTTGAACGAACAATCAGGCGCCTCAGAAGCGCATCAGTGGGCGGAGAGATCTCGGTGTCAGGCGGCGTTGCGCCCCCGTCCGGGCTGCTGAGGCTGACCGGTCCGACGCCCATCAATCCCACTATCTCCGCCAGGCAGGCCAACCTCATTGCTCGGCTCGTGGAGGAGTTCGGGCCGTCTTTTTCCGATCAGTCGCTTGCCAACCTTTCGCTGGGTGTGCCTTTTCGCGGCCCCGGCGCAGGCATGGTTCTGAGCCTGTCGGAGTCGGCGCTTCCCGTATCCAGCCATCGGCTGCTCAGCGATATCGGGATTGACGCATCCGCTCTCACCGCGTCTCCGGCCCCGATGCGTCCCCCGGTGAGCCAGCCCGAGCCGGTGAAGCTACAGGACTTGCTGAAGCCATCTATCACGCCTGGCTCTGAGGATGTGGAGGCGCGATTTCTGACGGGGGTGCCGAGCCCCTTGGGCACTCTGGCTGTTGAAATGTCCAGTCAGGCGGCGCGACGCCCTGCAAAGGACGACACAGGTGAAGAAAAGCAGCCGGCGCGTGGCTTTGACCTCTCCACCAGTGTGCGGTTGGCTGATATTCTCAAAGTGAGTGCGGAATTCTTCACCGATGACAAGTCGCCACAGAAGGCGACTTCCACTGCCCTCGGAGTCGTGCTCGGCGAGACCGAGGGAGCGGGGCTGAGCGTAGGGCACCGCGTGACGGATGTGGGCGTCGGCGCGACGAGCACTGGCGGTCTTCGCGAGACCGTCACATCTGTCGATGTGAAGTATTCGCTTCCCGACGTGGTCGGGCGCGCAGTGTCAGCTGGCTCTACCGACTCGATTACGGTAAGGGCCGGCTATGAGCTATATGGAAGGGAACAGCCGTTGCAGGCTGCAAAGAGCAGTTTTCAGGCCACAGCATCCCTGGTAATCGACTACAAGCTCTTGCTCGGCGATGCCGCATTTCTCCAGGCAGGTTACAGGTACGAGAAGATACGCGACCTGATCGCTTCGGGCGCTGTGTGGACTAAGTCCGAGATGTACGGCGACGGAGGCCTGTCGGCGTGGCCCGGAATCGAGCCGCTCAAGCTTGACGGTTCAGACGCGACTCGCACGATTACGTCTATAGATTTCGGGTACAGGCTGATGGGCGATACCTCATTGCTGCTTGGGTATAAGCTAATCGACTTCTCGGATATCGGGGCTTTGGACTTCACGAAGAATCTCGCTACAGCCGAGGTTACCATAAGGTTTTAGTGGTCTGACAGTGCGTCGCTACAGGGAGGTAGAGAAATGAGAAGATCTGCAAACAAGGCAGCGGTGATGCTCGTCGCAATGGCGTTGTTGTGCGCTGCCGGCCATGCCGTGGCACAATCCGCAACTGCTAGCCCGGTTGAGCGCCTAGTAGCCATGGAGGGGCTGCTCTTCGGCTCACAGCAGCAGGGGGCCATTGTTACGCGCCTCCAGAACATAGAGAACGTTGTGTTCGGAGAGTCCGGATCGGGCACTCTGCCGGAGAGGCTCGACCAATGCTGGAACTTCGTCCTAGGTGACCGCGCGGGCGGCATGAACCTCAAGTTCAAGCTGAAGGCGGTACAGTGGACGATTTTCGGAAAGGTGACTGATGGGCCCATAGTGCCCATGCTTGTCGACCTAGAGAGTAGTGTTATTGGGCAGGCCGGCAAGGGGCCGATCGGGCCAAGGCTCGACATTCTCATGAGGCTTTCGATCGCCGGAGGCAGGCCGGAGGTTGGATACTCTCTGGTTCCCAAGGGGTCGTTGGTCAAGGTGAAGCTCTTGACGCCCCTGAGCACTGTGAAGGCGCGCTCGGGCGACGCTGTGAAGTTCGAAGTCGTCGATGACGTCGTGTTCGAAGACCGGCTGGTTATTCCGAAGGGGACGCCCGTTACGGCGCGGGTGATCGACACTCTGCGTCCTACCAAGATGGGCATCAAGGCTCGCATAGATCTGGATATTCAGCCTCTGGACGCCATTGATTCCGCGCCTGTTGTACTCGGGGTTGAGCAGGCCACTATAGCAGCCAATTCTTCGGTCTCACTTGTGGCCGGTGAGGGCATTCGGGTGTTTGGCATCGTCGGCAAGGAGGGCGCTCTGGGAGGGCTGCTCAGCCAGAATCCCGAACTCGAGATTGCCGAAGGAGTCGAGCTCTTCCTCTCGGTGATGCAGACCGCGAAAGTGCTCGGGCTTGGTGTGCTCCGGGCCAAATAGACGGGTGAGCGCAGACATATTACCATGGGAGGGCTGGGGCCTGCCGCGCGTTGTTCACGCGGGGTGGGCTGTCCAGCCTTTGAAATGGGGGGCCGCTTCCGGGCGAGGAAACTTGCCGCGGAATGGTATCATATGTAGTACGATAATACATGATAGGCTGGCCAATCCCCCGGAGTTTGACCCCGACTCCGGGTAGAGTGGCGGGGTTGGAGGTATTGGCGTTGAGCGAGAAGAGGCTTTTCACATCAGAATCAGTCACTGAGGGGCATCCCGATAAGGTCTGCGACCAGATAGCAGACGCCATACTCGATGGGTTGCTTACGGTGGACAGTGAATCCCGGGTTGCATGCGAAGTGTGCGCCACGACAGGTCTTGTCTTCGTGATGGGCGAGATAAGCACCCACGGCTACGTGGACATCCCTCACATTGTAAGGGAGACCGTTTGCGAAGTGGGCTACACAAGGGCCAAGTACGGGTTTGACGGCGACACATGCGGTGTCGTGACATCCATCGGAGAACAGTCCGGCGATATCAGCTTGGGTGTCAACCACGCGCTGGAGAAGCGGACACGCAGCGACGGAGAACAGCCAAATCACGACTGGGATGCTATGGGCGCGGGCGACCAGGGGATGATATTCGGTTACGCTGTTCGGGAGACCGAAGAGCTCATGCCCTTGCCCATCACGCTGGCTCACAGGCTCGCGCAGAGGCTTGCACAGGTGAGGAAGGACAAGCTTGTCGAGTGGCTTCGGCCCGACGGCAAGACCCAGGTGACGGTGGAGTATGACGGTCGCCTGCCGGCCAGAGTGGACACAGTGGTAGTATCGGCTCAGCACGATGACAAGGTAGACAACCTCACCATAGAGAAGGAGATCATCGCCAACGTGATCCGGGCGGTCGTCCCCGCGGGCATGCTGGATGCAAACACCCGCATCCTGGTCAACCCCACCGGCCGGTTCGAGAAGGGCGGACCGGCTGCCGACTCGGGCTTAACAGGCCGCAAGCTGATTGTGGATACATACGGCGGCATGGCCAGGCATGGAGGGGGCGCGCTGTCGGGCAAGGACGCGACTAAGGTGGACCGGTCGGCGGCTTACGCCGCCAGGCATGTAGCGAAGAACCTGGTCGCCGCGGGTGTGGCTCACCAGTGCGAAGTGCAAATAGCCTACGCGATAGGCGTCGCGCGCCCTGTAGCCATATCGGTCGATACATACGGCACCGGTTCGATAAGCGATGATCGCATCACGACGATCGTGCGAGAGGTGTTTGACCTGCGCCCTGCGGCGATCATCGAGAATTTTGGCCTAAGGCGGCCCATATATCGCGCCGTATCCTGCTATGGGCACTTCGGCCGTCCTGAGCTCAACCTGCCCTGGGAGCAGCTGGACAAGGTTGACGAGATAAGGAAGAGGATGTAGCCTCTCCCGTTCAGGCTGACCGCGAGGTGATCAGAGCTGGACTCTGTAGAAGGCGTCATCGACAGGATTACTTACCGGGATGACAAGTCGATGTACACTGTGGCCCGCATCAAAGCCGGCGACGGGAGTATGGTGACTGCTGTCGGGCCGTTTCCATCGGCCAGTCCAGGGCAGATGGTCAAGGCGTTCGGCACGTGGGTGCAACATCGAGAGTACGGTCGCCAGCTCAAGGTCGAGAGGGTTGAGACCGTGGCGCCCGCCACCCTTCTGGGCATCGAGAAGTACCTCGGCTCCGGCCTCATACGCGGGATCGGCCCTGCGACAGCCGCGAAGCT
>Ga0255340_1003752_pt1 | contig 15524 bp, 6 predicted proteins | sample wastewater_treat_7_FD_192417 | JGI IMG/M metagenome (GOLD analysis project Ga0255340, IMG submission 192417) | Wastewater microbial communities from Lulu Island WWTP, Vancouver, Canada - plant10 | ecosystem: Engineered > WWTP > Wastewater > Unclassified | place: Canada: Vancouver, British... | reverse complement strand
CGATTGACACCACTAATGGTTCCATCATCCTCAACGCCAATCAGGATCATGCCTCCCTGGTGATTTGCAAGGGCTACTACTTCTTTGCCAAGTTGTTCAGGTCGGATATCATCCCGTTTAAACTCTACTCCTGAATTTTCTCCGTTTGCGATTATTTCGAATAATTCAAGTTTATTCATATTATTTATACTCTTTTTCTTATACCTGATTCAATCTGATTAGTAAGTCTTAAGTTCCGCTGAAAGCAGGAGGAGCTCTTTCTTAGTTCCGGATAATTGTTATTATGAAATACCTGTTATATCAATCACTGATTTAAGATATGTTCTTTATTATCTTCAATACGATCTATGCGATAAGCAACACCATGTAACTCTTCGAAAGATATCCTTAATAAAAGAGTAGATATAGTGATATAACTGCGCTTCCGATCAGTATGCATACCCTGGATTACCTTCAATAAATCTCATCTATTCAAGGTTGTTAAGCATTACACAATAAACATTGGTAGGAACCATGAACCTGAAAGAAAATTATTTGATATCACATTTTTTTATTGTTTATGTGCTGAATTCAAGTACAATCTTTAAACCTTTGAACAGGCATGGGATCTGTGATGGTTTAGCCAAAATTATAATTCATATACTTTTATTCATACGAAAGAGATATCTGGTATGGATATTTCATTTCCGGATATACTGGCAACCGTCTTTGATAAACATAAAAAGGACTACCTTACCATCACTCAGATAAAAAAATCCCTTCCAAAAGGGGTGGAACAGATCCTGGGATTACAGGTAAAAAAAATCACCAATACAGAGTTTATCGAGAGATTAAAACCACAACTTTCGGATACGTATTCTATCCATAAAAAAGGAAACAGCACCTACCTTCTTCGTGCCCCGATTCAAGACATTATCCTCTCATATATCACTCAAAGATCACCAATAAGCATAAGGATGGTGTCAAAAAACCTCCGTTTTCAAAAAGGACAGATTGCCGAAGCTTTAAATAATCTTGCCCGATCTGGGGCTATTGAGCTGCAGATTGTAGCCCAGTCAAAGGATTTTAATGTGCAGATCCTGGTCCCTGAAAAGCCTGATTCCTCCCTTGAAATAAAAAAAGCATATGATATCATCAGAAAAGACAGAAACTATGTCAAGATATATGAACTTCGCAGGTACCTCAATTGGCCAAGGCAGGCATTTGATTCATATATTCAATCATTATGGAATGCAGGAGTCATCGAACTCCAGGCAAGTGATCCCCAGCTTCTCACAGAGGATCAACGAGGCGACTCATTCATGGATACAAATCATACCTTACGGATTCTTCTCATCTGGAGGAGGGAATGACGAATCAACGGGAGATATTACAGGAGAATAATCCATTTTCATCACACACGCAACCAGACCCCTGGGTGAATCAGTTTCCCACCATCTCATCCATCAATGGTGATGCATTCTTAACCATCACCAGAATAATTTCATATAAGCAGACAAACCCACATGATCCGGTTGGAATTCTGGTAAAAGGTGAAGCAGGAAGCGGAAAGACGAATATGATCGCTCGTATACGGGAATACTGTGAGAATACATCATTTGAAGTAAAATTCTCCACGATAAGACCAATCATTAATTATAATACCCCAATACAGCATCTTTTTCATGGAATTATCACCAACCTATCTCACCCCTTACGAGACTCGTTTAAGTTTACCCAGATTCACGGTATTCTCTTCTCGATTATATCTGAGTACATCGATCAAAAAGAAGAATACCGACAGGCATTTCAGCCATTCAAAGATAATCCCGAGACATTCTTTAGATATTTTTCAGACCATGACAAAGAGCGGAATATCCTCTACAATCAGGTGCAAACCTGGATAATAGACAAGATACCGGATATCAATCGTCTCTTTATCAAGTTGATCTTTGCGTTTGGAGATCCAGACCTGTACCATCCTGCACGCAACCGGCTCTTAGGAGAGGTTGCTGATCCTGAAGATGCGTACCTTTTGAATATCCCGTTCAAAGAGTTGTCAGAGGCTGAAGCAGAGGATGAAGCAAGTAAATTTCTTAAATCGCTGGGTCTTCTATTAACCCACCACCATCAATGCATGATCATCTGCTTTGATCAACTGGAGAACCTCTACACTCCAGAGCATAAAAGATCTTTTGGGCTGATGAACCAGATGATCTTTAATGAGAGTTCTGCCATCCTTCCCCTTGCCTTCATGAGAACCCTGTATTGGGAGAAATTTGAAGAGATATTGGATAAATCGGTGATTGATAGGCTTGGGATGAATCAGGTGGATCTCCGTGGATGTTCAGATGAACAGATAACAGATATCATCACCTCCCGTATCAAAACCGTGTTTCCCGATACCTGGGATATGCTTGCAGATTGGTTGATTCCGAAGGTATCATTGGAATTCTCATCTCGTGGAAAATACCCTTCCCCCCGTGAGGTTATCAGGATCGCGAATAAAATCATCATGATGATGGATGAAAAAGGGAGAGGGGTGGAGATACCCATCCCATCTCAGGATGAAGTCATCAGATCAGCATGGATGCTGGAACATGATCAGATCCTCTCAGATCTTGATTCATGGCCACCAGATTATGAACAGATAACCAATGCACTGCAAACATATCTCCAATCACGAAGAATTGCATGCACGTGTAAGAAGGAATCCAGAAAGAATATCCTGACGATCAATCATAGCTCGAAGAGATGCTATATTATCATCAATACCAATCGCAATCATAGTACCATAGGTGCAGGCTTTACAAAGGGAATCCAATTCCTCCAGAATAATCCGGGTTCTTCCTGCCTGTATCTGACCGATCCCAGATGTATTATCACCAAACCCAAATGGATCCAGACAAACCAGAAGAGGGAGGCATTTCTTGCCGCCGGGGGACAGATCATGCAGCCATCAGAAGGTGAGATCGCACGATTTTATGCCCTATACTCCCTCTTCTGTAAGATCACTGAGGGAGATATTCAAATTGAGACAAAGCAGGGGATTCGTCCGATCACCCATGATGAACTATCAGCCTATGTTGGCAATAAGGAGGCATTTCCATCCCTTATACCAGTAATTCCTGCAGAATTTCCGGGAAAGGTTTCTACAGAGATTCCTCTAGAAGAGAGGCATGAAAAGGACGACCCCAAAAAACGGGAGTTATCAGATGGAGCAGTTCACACCGCTGTCTGCAATATCCTGTATTCTCGCCCAATGCACATCATGCGGGCCGATATACTCGTCCAAAGCCTTCAGGATAACGGGATCTCCATGACCTATGACGAACTCATCATATGGTGTGGAAAACACCCGGCTGCATACAAGATATTACCCAATCAACAGGGTTCATCGATTATCGCAACAGGAAAGGGGCCCATATGCTCAGACTCTTCGTAAGTGAACTCCATCTCTGCCAGCACTGCCCACGGCTCTTTGGATATGCCTGCACGGGAGACAAGATTGCATGGAAGGTTGGGCATAAAGGATCAGGAAACCTTCCTGGAAAGAGATTTCACACCTTCGCAGATCAAGTTTTTCGGCATATTACAAAGGACAAGACAAGCCAGCGTACCTTTATAAACGCACTCCAATCACCTGATCCTGATATTTCAGGCTCAATTCAAGAGTTTATCAAGAATGAGTTTTTTATCCCATATCTAGCTAAACATGCTCATCGTCTTTCATATGAACAGATCGAGGCATTTGCGCTAGCATGCGAACGATGGATAACCTACCTCTCGGTGCTCATCTCCTCTGACGGGACGGTTATCGGTGATCCAAAAGAACTCATATCAACCATATTTCACTCTTCAGAGTATTCCATGAGTTCTGATTTTACATGTGACGATGGAGAAGTGGTGAGAATAAGTGGAAGACCAGATGCTCTTCTATTTGATCCGGGATCGAAAGAACCTGTGGTTTTAGAGTATAAAGGAAGAAAAGAGTCTGACCCCACTCAGGATCTTGCACAGACCTCACTTTATGCATGGCTCGTCGCTCAGTCGGTTGGAATAGTTCCACGGGTTGATATGTTGTACCTGGAAGAACCCTCTCCTCTTGTCAGGTATGATTCATCTGCCATTAAAGCCCTGATTGATAACCATTCATCACTCATCACCCTTGCACGAAGGATTAAAGAAGGTCAACTCCCTGTTCCAAAATGCAAGGACCCTGAGCTGTGCAGGATCTGCCCCTTTATTTCAACCTGTGAAGCAGATTTCGAAATTGTTCTTCCCGGTAAACTTAAAAAACAGGAGAAACCCACCACTCATCAGGATGATGTGCTGCTCTCTGACTCCGGCAAAGGAGAGGAATACCTCAGCCGGCTGGTAGAGACGCTCCGTCTGCTTTCAATTCCGGTCCTCCCGGCAGGGCACACTACAGGCCCGCGGTTTATAAGGCTGAAGATAGTACCTGATCTCTCCAAAAGAGTCACTTTTTCCAAGATTACAAACAGGGCGGTTGATATTCAGCTGGGATTATCACTCCCTGCCCCTCCTCTTATTCAGGCTCAAAGCGGGTATATCAGCTGTGATGTGCCGCATGATGACTGGAAACCATCTGATGTCAGATCCCTGATCCAGGATGGAAAAACATTATCCAGGTCAGTCTGCCCGTTTCCTATCGGGAGAAAAATTGACGGAACGGTTATGATGGGCGATCTTGCAGATCCGGTTATGACCAGTTGTCTTATCGGAGGGACGTCCGGGTCAGGGAAGAGTGAATTTATCCGATCACTCGTGATTGGGATTACCCTCGCAAATCCAAAAACTCCGGTTTCATTCATTCTTATTGATCCTAAACGGGTAACATTCACCGATTTTGTCTCGTTTCCATCACTTTTCATGCCAGTAATCATGGATCCTGATAAGGCAATGGAAGTTCTTGAAGCGTGTGTCAAAGAGATGGAGGTGAGGTATATGCATCTGGAGAAGACAGGGTATTCTAATATTTCTGATTATAATATCAGGCAACCTGAACCAATGACCCGCCGGATTCTCGTTATCGATGAGTACGCTGATCTTATTATGAACAAAACGACAAAAGAGGCTCTTGAGACTGCTATTCAGAAGATTGGGCAGAAAGGAAGGGCAGCGGGTTTTCATCTGATTCTTGCCACCCAGCGCCCGGATGCACGGATTATTACAGGTGTGATTAAGGCAAATCTTCAACTAAAAATTGCACTAAAAGTGACTTCTCCATCGAATTCACGAATTATTCTGGATGAATCCGGAGCAGAATGTCTGGCAGGGTATGGAGACATGCTCATTGGTGGCAGTGTTCCTATCCAACGATTACAGGGAGCCCTGGTTTCAGATGGTGATTTTTCAGCTTGTGGAGTGAAAAAAAGTCTTTCATGACCTGAACTACGGAGTTTTGTACACTGCCATGTTAAAATCAGGCATTCATCAAACAAGTAATCTGTACCCGGTGCTGCAGCCTGGTTCTTTAAATCGGTTGTCACATTCACATAGAAAATTTCAATCTCTTTACCCAATTTTCCCTCGAATTTTTCAGATTTAAAAATTTAAAATTAAAACGGAAGGAATATTTATACGCATAAACATCGTAACACATTTATAATGGGGATAAAGAATTGTAATATCTCTATCTTATTCTCTTGAATCAGGAATGCGTATCTTTTCAGGGGAGATCTCCGTACCATGTCATTCTGGTGGAAATATCATGATACATATTCTTCTGGTAGACGATGAAGCATCATTTCTTTATGCAGTTCGGGATTCCATGGCCCATAATGAGGATTTTATCTTTGATTTAACGTTATCTGCCGGGGAAGCCCTCGAAAAACTTAATCATTCCCGGTATGATGTAATTGTCTCGGATTATTCCATGCCTGACATGAATGGTATCGAACTCCTCAGCAACATCAGAAGAACTTCATCCATCCCCTTCATCCTTTTCACCGGGAAAGGGAACGAACATGTCATCATTGAAGCAATAAATCAGGGTGCTGACTTTTATCTGAAAAAAGGAGATGACCCGGATATTCTGTTTGCAAAACTTACCCATATGATCCGGCAGGCGGCAGAAAAAAAATCTGCTGAAGAACAGATACTTGAAAAGGACAAAAAATATCGGGATTTATTTGTAAATTCTTCAATACCAATGATGTTTTATAACCCAGACAGGCTTCTGATTGATATCAACCCGGCCGCTCTCTCATTGTTTGGGCTTCCTTCAGCTGCAGAAGTGAAAGGTTTTCCGCTCTTTGAAAAATTTACTATTTCAGATGAGAATATAGCCGACCTTAATGCGGGAAAATCCGTCAGATATTCAAAAAATATTAATATTGATGATATTGTTCCTGCCAACTCGCATAATGGTACCAGAGATGGCCTCATCTATGCAGATATCTCAATTATTCCTCATCTCAATAACGATGGAACGTTATCAGAATATTATGTCCAGATCATTGATCTCACTGCACAACACCGGGCAGAAAAAGCACTTCGACAAACCAGTGAACAACTTAGTCTGGCAATAGAGGGATCACAAATCGGGATCTGGGACTGGAATATCCAAACCGGAGAGACGATATTTAATGAACGGTGGGCCGAAATAATTGGGTATACTCTGGATGAACTAATGCCCACCTCTATACAGACATGGGAGCGACTGACCCATCCTGATGATCTCAAAGGATCCTATGATCTGATTCAGAAGCTTTCGTCAGGGGAACTACCATTTTATGATTATGAAGCCCGGATGAGGCACAAAAACGGGGAATGGGTGTGGATTCATGATCGGGGAAACGTTACTGAGTGGGATCATGAAGGTAAACCTGTCAGGATGGTGGGAACCCATATTAATATATCAGAGAGAAAAAGGGCAGAAGAAGAGATCAGGAAAAAAACCGAGGAGTTGGATCAGTTCTTTTCCGTTGCCCTTGATATGCTCTGTATTGCAAATACTGATGCACATTTTTTGCAGCTCAACCCTGCCTGGGAACTGACTCTTGGGTGGACCAAAGATGAACTTATGGCGGGTAAGTTCCTCGATTTTGTGCACCCTGAAGATATCAATGCCACGCTGGACGCTATCTCCCAGCTTGTGGAACAAAAAGAAGTTATCAATTTTGTAAACCGGTACAGGTGCAAGGATGGAACCTATCGGTGGATAGAATGGAGATCAGCTCCTGTCGGGGATACGATTTATGCAGCAGCAAGGGATATTACAGAAAAACGGCAAAACGAAGAACTACTCATCCATAAGGAGAATATTCTTGATGCAATCAGTTTTGCTGCCACTACCCTGATGTCATCACTGAGTGATGACGCAATAAACGATGTTCTTGCCAGAATTGGAAGAGCCGTTGATCCCTCCCGGACCTACATCTTTACTCATTCATATACCGCTGAAGGGAGATCGCTCATTAGTCAGAAATATGAGTGGGTATCAGAAGGAATTTCCCCCCAGCTGGATAGTCCCTTTCTTCAAAACCTGGAATGGCAGAATGCCGGTTATGAAAGATGGGCCTCTGTTCTCATGCAGGGAGGTATCATTTCAGGTAACATCAGTGACTTTCCCGAAGACGAGTATGAACTCCTGGCCATGCAGGATATCAAGTCCCTTGTTGTCATTCCAATATTTTCACATAAAGATTTTTTCGGATTTATCGGATTTGATCACTGCATAAAGGATCATGAATGGACCCATGTGGAGATTGAAACCCTGGAAGCAGCAGCAGGGCTTCTGGGAGCATCTTTTGGCAGGAGAAAAGCTGAAGAAGAGAATATGATTCGTGAGAATAACCTCTCTACTTTTTTTAATACTATCGAAGATTTTCTGTTCATTCTTGACATGGAAGGAAGAATGATAAAGGTGAATGATACAGTTATCCACCGGCTCGGTTACCGGATGGAGGAACTGATCGGAGAGTCAGTTCTCATGGTCCATCCTGAAAAAAGAAGGGACGAGGCAGGAGAAAAAGTTGCTGAAATGCTCCAGGGAACTTGTGATTTCTGTCCGATCCCTTTGATTGCCAAAGATGGAACACAGATACCGGTGGAGACCAGGGTTGTCGCCGGAGTCTGGGATGGACAGCCTGCCCTGTTCGGAGTCTCGAAGGATATATCTGAAATAACCCTCTCGGAAGAGAAATTTTCAAAGGCATTCCAGTCGGCGGGAACACTGATGGCCATTACCATCGATAGGATCTATATCGATGTCAATAAAAGATTCCTTGATACGCTTGGGTACACCAGGAATGAAGTAATTGGCAGGAGCTCATCAGATCTGAACCTCTTTGTTAATGAAGGTGATAGAGAACGGGTTACGCAGGAGATTCGGGAGAAGGGGCATTGCGAAAAATCGAAAATTTTAATACGAGGGAAAGACGGACGGATTTTAACAGGTATCTTCTCTGCAGATATCATTCACATCCAGGATAAAGAAGCTCTTCTGACTATCATGAATGACGTCACGGAGATGATAAGGCTGAGTGATGCTCTGATTTCTGCAAACAAAAAATTAAACCTCCTCTCTTCCATCACCCGGCATGATATCCTCAACCAGGTTCAGGCTCTCTTTCTTGTGCAGGAACTTCTTGATGAGAAGATTCCGGAGGATTCTTCAGTACGGAGGGAATTAACCCTGCTTACGAAGGCCATTGATACCATTTACAGCCAGATCAATTTTACCAAAGATTACCAGGATATGGGAATAGCATCGCCGGACTGGGTACAGGTTAAAGCAGTTATAATGAGAGAGCAGGTAAATAAGATCTTTTCAGATATCTCAATTGAAGTCACGACCGGCGATCTTGAGATATTTGTTGATCCGATGTTCTCGAAAGTCTGTTATAATCTGATGGAAAATGCTCTCCGTCATGGTCAACGGGTGACCCGGATAACGGTGTCATGGAAGAGGGAAGTGGATTATGGGATCCTGATCTTTGAAGACGATGGAGTGGGAGTTGCAGAGGCAGATAAGAAGAGGATCTTCAATCGGGGGTTTGGTAAAAATACCGGTCTTGGGCTCTTCCTCACAGCTGAAATTTTATCTATTACCGGGTTGTCCATTCAGGAGACAGGAGAAGAAGGGAAAGGGGCCAGGTTTGAGATTCGTGTTCCCATGAATCAGTATAGACAGGGGTCTTCTTTTTACTTTGATCACCTGCAATAACCTCATATGTATCTGAATAAACAAGTATCTTTCATCCTCTACCACATCTTACATAATGCAGAAGAACTGTTTGAATTTCAGGTAAATATTTAATAAGTAAGATGAAGTATAGTGATATAATTATGGATATGAAAAACCCCCATAACCGCTGCGGTTTTTATGTTTTTCAGATTTGCTTTACCACTATAAGAGAGCACCATATCTGAATGTTATACCCTTCCTATCGCGGCCGGTTTCAATTCAATATGTGCATAGTATGCTGGTTCGGGATTTAAATCCCTGTGATCGAGATTCAGGATAGAATAAAAATATGATATCAATTATTTATGCCGATAATAATGAGAAACACCATCACCTGTGCAGAGAAATCCTGGAGAAAAAAGTTGGTTTTTCTGTTCATACCTGTTCAACAATACAGGAAGGGCTTGAGTATTTAAAAAAACAGAGATTTGATGCGATCGTATGTCGCTTTCAGAAACCGGGTTTGGATGGGATTGCATTTATAAAAGCAGTCAGAGAACAATCAGGCGATATTCCATTCATCCTTCTTACACTGACTGATGATGAAGAGACAGTAATTGAGGCATATGAAAATGGTGCTGACACTTTCCCCTGGAAAGAGGGGAATGAAGAGCTCAGGTTCTCCTCCCTGGCTCTGAAAATAAGACAGTTAGTAGAGAGAAATCTACAGGAAATTACCGTCAATGGTCTGGCAGCCGAAGCAGAATTACTCTGGCACCGGGCAAAAATGCTCGAAATTCTCAATGAGATTATATCCGTAGTAAATAGTTCTGAAAATCTCTCGGATCTCCTGGAAAAGGTTCTTGATAAGTCGATACATCTCTTAAACTTTGATGCGGGGGGGATATACTTCGTTGATCCTGGTTCACGGACCGCCCATATTGTTCATGCACAAAACCTCCCTTCCGGGTTTCTTGCTGAAGTTGATGACATTTCAATCGATAAAGAACCCTATAACGCGATATTTATCAAAAGTCAGCCTCTTTTTATCGAAAATTATGAAGAGGTCAGCCCGGAACGTTCACAGAAATATAGACTCTGTTCAATAGCCACGCTCCCCCTGATTTCAAAAGGAAAGGCTATCGGTGCATTAAATATCGCCAGTATGAGACGGTATCTTATCAGTGATAAGGAAAAAGAGACACTCATCTCGATAAGCAGGGAACTTGGCAGTGCTATTGAGCGGTTACGAGCCGAAGAAGAAAGACAAAAGAGTGCAGAAAATATCAGAACCCTGTTTCATTCAATCGATGATATTGTCTTTGTAATCGATCTGAAAGGGATTATTGTAGCAATGAATGCAGCTGCTGAGCAGAGACTTTTGTATACATCAAAGGAACTCATCGGCAGAAGCATTCTTGACATTCTGGCTCCTGAAAAAAGAGAGGAAGCGCTCAGGCTCTATGAAAAACTTGTAGAGGGAACTGAAAAGGACAACACCTTCCCAATCATTGCAAAGGATGGAACCCGTATCGATGTGGATACAAAAGTTACGAAAGGAAGATGGAATAACCAGGATGCCCTCATCGGAGTGAGCAGGGATGTCACCGAACGCAGGCGGTTTGAAAACGCATTACAAAAGAGTGAACGTCGCCTGAATGAAGCCCAACACCTTGCAAAGACAGGCAGCTGGGAACTGGACATCGCTACAAACCGTCTTTCATGGTCCGATGTCATCTTTGAAATATTTGAGATAGATCCCTTGCAATTCGGTGCAACATATGAAGCTTTTTTAAATGCCGTACATCCTGATGACCGGAACGCAGTAGATAAGGCATATTCTGCGTCTTTACGAGAGAAAACACCATATCAGATAGAGCATCGCCTGCTTATGGCTGATGGCAGGGTAAAATATGTCCTGGAACGATGCGAAACAAAGTATGATTCATCAGGAAACCCCCTGTCATCCCTGGGAACTATTCAGGATATAACCGAACAGAAGAACGCAGAAATATCTCTGAAGGAGAAGGATCGGAGGTACCGGGAGATATTTGAGGGTAATTTTGACGGGTATGTAATGGTTGACCTGGCCGGGCATGTTATCGATGCAAACCAGTCATTTTGTACAATTGTCGGATATACTCTTGAAGAATTAAAGGCACTGGATAGTTTCTATGTAATAACTGCGGAAAAATGGCGAAAATGGGAACAGGAAGAGATCTGGAAAAAACGTCTGCTGGTCTATGGCTACTCCGGTCTGTTTGAGAAGGAATTTATCCGGAAGAACGGAGAGATCTTTCCTGTAGAACTCCAGGCCTATGCGGCATATGGAATTGATGGAACACTGCATTATCTCTGGGCGGTTGTCAGGGATATTACCAAACGAAAGCAGGCAGAGGAAGAACGTGAACTTCTTATCACGACCATCAGTAAAAAAAATAAAGAGCTGAATGAGACATATGAACAGTTATTACAGACTGAACAGGAACTGAAAAAACAGAATACAGCCCTGACTCTATCAAGGGAGACTTTCAGAGAGACGAACGAATACCTTGAAAATCTTATTGCATATGCGAATGTTCCAATTATTACCTGGGATCCATCATTTTTCATTAAAAGGGTAAACCGATCATTTGAACAACTCATAGGCAGGTCAGCTAAAGAATTGGTCGGTAAGTCAATACGGGTCCTGTTTCCCCCGAATCAGGCAGACAGAACCATGAGACTCTTACAGACCGCACTGGATGGTGTCCAATGGGAAACGACTGAGATAGATATTATCAGGAATGATGGTACCATTCGGACACTGCTCTGGAATTCTGCAACCCTCTATACTCCGGATGGTCTGACTCCCCTGGCAACAATTGCCCAGGGCTATGATATTACCGAAAAGAACCGCCTTGAGCATGAAAAAGACTCAGCGTTAGAGCAGATTCAAAAGAATCTGGCTATTCTTGCCATTCTCAATGATGAGATACGAAACCCGCTGGCTATTATCATGGCTGTTGCATCTATGCTTGATGATCCGGCGACTACTGAGATTATCGAGAATGAAGTGAACCGGATTGACAAGTTGGTCACCGAGCTGGATCAGCGATGGCTCCAGTCTGAAAAAGTCCTGAATATGATCAGGAAACATTATAATATCGAAGTTTCATTAAAAAAGGATATCCGGTCAGGAGATTTGGATATCATGGATACTCCAGATTACACCTACCCTGAAAAGTCCGGTTCTATTGAAAATGAAAAAGAAATACTCATTGAAGAAGTACAGGCACAGCTCTACACCATTCTTGACAGTATGGATGTCCGGGTATATGTTGCAGATATGGATACGCATGAAATGCTCTATGCAAACAGGCCCTTAAAAGCAAATTTAGGCGCATTTTTCGGAAAAAAATGTTACCAGTACATGTATAACGGCCGGGATAGTCCCTGTCCTTTCTGCACCAATCATCTTCTGGTGGATGAAAACGGCCCGACAGGATTGTACCAATGGGAGTTTCAAAGTCCCGTGACCGGGAGATGGTATGACTGCCGGGACCGGGCCATCAGGTGGAGCGACGGAAGAATTGTCAGAATGGAGATCGGGACAGATATAACCACCTATAAGAGAGCTAAAGAAGTACTTGAGGCTTCAGAATTACGGGTTCGGACATTACTCGAGAATATTCCCTTCGGAATCCTTCTGGCAGATGGTAAAACCCGGCGATTCACCTTTGCTAATGAGGCAATCTCCAAGATGCTGGGATATTCCTGTGATGAACTCGTAGGGATGACACCTCAGGATATCCATTCCCCTGATGAGTACCCACATATCAGGGAGATATTTGATCAGATGGCAACAAGAACTCTCGAATCACACCCGGACATCCCCTTATTACGAAAAGACGGGAGTATTTTTCCGGCCAGTATTTATAGTTCAATCCTTGAATTAGAGGGAAACACACATCTCCTTGGGATCTTTTCGGATATTACCGAACAGATAAAAGCAGAGGAGAAAATTCTGGAATTACAACGGCGCGAATCTGATATCATCAACTTTTTACCTGATGCTACCTTTGCTATCGATTCCGATGGAAAAGTAATTGCATGGAACCGGTCCATGGAAGAGATGACCGGAGTTCTGGCAGAGGACATGCTGGGAAAAGGGGATTATGAATATGCCATCCCCTTCTACGGAGAGAAAAGACCTCTTCTCATTGACCTCTCGCTCCTCCCTGATGATGTAATTCAGAAGAAGTACCAGTCATTTCGATTTGAAGGAAGGATTCTGGTTGCTGAAACAACGGATGCACGACCAAAAGGGATGGAAACAGTCCTCTGGGGTATGGCTACCCCCCTCTCCGATGCAGAAGGGAACGTTGTTGGTGCCATAGAATCCATCAGGGACATCACCAGGCTAAAAGAGACAGAAAAGGCTCTCCGGTTGTCCCGGGAGAAGTATTTAACATTATTCCGTTCCAGTCCGGATGCCATCATCATTTCAGACCTTGATAGTGGGAGGATCATCGAAGTTAATGATAACTTAGCCTTAAACATGGAGTATTCTCCTGAGGAATTGATCGGAAAGAACACATTAGAACTTGGAATATGGAGTTCTAAGGAGATGCGGGATCAATTTATTACCCAGGTCAAAAAATATGGTATAGTAAGAGGATTTGAATCAGTTAACCATACTAAATCAGGAAAAACCATTTTCATATCCATCTCTGCTGAAATACTCACAATAGAGGGGAAAATTTTTCTTATCAGCACCATCCGTGATATAACAGAACGGAAAAAGAATGAGATCGCTCTGAAAGAGAGTGAGGAGAAATACCGCAATGTTGTTGAGCAGGCACTGGATGGTATCGTCATTGTTCAGGACTTCCATCTGGTGTTTTTAAACGAAGCATTTGCACGAATAACCGGGTACACGGTTGATGACCTTTCAGGACGGGATTTTCTGACACTGTTCACTCCCGATAAGCAGGGCAAGATTGCTGATACTATTCGCAAGAGACTCGCGGGAGAACCATTACCAAGGATGTTTGAAACCAGTCTGCTTCGAAAGGATCAATCAGAAATTTCTGTTGAGATAAATGGGGCATTGATCACGTATCATGGTGCTCCGGCTGATCTTATCATCATTCGGAATATTAGTGAGAGAAAGCGACTTGAGATTTCTCTCCTTGAAGCCTTACAAAAACTCAAAATTCTCACTGGTATAACCAGGCATGATATTATCAATGATTTAAATATCATCACAGTATCACTGGATTTGGTACTTAACTCGGATTTAACAAATGATCAAAAGAAATTCATCTCCAATGCCCTTACTGCAGGACAGACGCTGAAGAATACCATAGAGTTTACCAGAGAATTTGAAGATTTCGGATCTCTCTCCAGCCGGTGGATGAACCTTATCTCCATCGTAAATATTGCGAGTTCTGATGTTAACTTAGGAGATATCACAGCTGACATTACAATCCCTCCGGACATTGAAATTTTTGCAGATCCCATTATTCAGAAGGTTTTTTCTACCTTATTTGAAAATTCTGTCAGGCATGGGATCACTATCTCTGCCATCCGGATTACTACAGAAAAAAAGGGGAAAAAACTCATCATTGTCTTCGAAGATAACGGAATTGGAGTTACAGAGGAAGAAAAAGAGAGAATCTTTCAGCATGGATATGGGAAAAATACAGGTATAGGACTGTATCTGGCAAGAGAACTTCTATCGATCAACGGACTTGAGATCCGTGAAACTGGAAAACAAGGAATAGGGGCACGTTTTGAAATTGTTGTCCCTCATAGAATGTTCAGATCTCATAGGGACTAATTCGGGTTTTTCTGGATGTACCGTTATGATTCCTGAAAAAATACTCATTCTGCAAAACCTGCGATCCCCAGACCAGGAACTGTGTATCTTCAATGGCGATGAGAACGATTCTGGAGGAAAATCGTGAGCAGGTAGTACTGCCCATATCCGTCAGTTCTCTCCATATTTTATATAATATTAAATTATATAACTAAAATTTGAACACATTAATATATTTAATGAAAGATGAGGGTGCTTCCTTAGAAATCGACTCCATAAAAAGCATAGAACATCTCGGAATTGTTGCAGGAACATTCCATAAGCTTTGATTATCTCCAATAGTTGATCGCGCCCTTCCAAAAATCGGTATTGGCCCACATTATAACTGAACATGATTACTTAAAAACTCCTGCCAATTCCATAGGTGATCAGTAATACTCTCAGTCATTGCTGGATACTGACGATCATTCTTTACCTCAATAAAAATTGTGAACGAATTGAAAAATGTTTAATGCAGCTATAAATCCTTGAGTTTTTTTCGAAAATGATGCTGTTTTTCTCCCAAATCTGCTTAATCGTTGCCGAATT
>Ga0255340_1003745_pt1 | contig 15535 bp, 20 predicted proteins | sample wastewater_treat_7_FD_192417 | JGI IMG/M metagenome (GOLD analysis project Ga0255340, IMG submission 192417) | Wastewater microbial communities from Lulu Island WWTP, Vancouver, Canada - plant10 | ecosystem: Engineered > WWTP > Wastewater > Unclassified | place: Canada: Vancouver, British... | reverse complement strand
TTTTCCGATGTCTGATATAAATCCGCTCTGTGGTAACAGGATTCCAACCGGTATTATTCCGGGTTCTTCGTGATTCTCACTTCCTGGAAGAATGATATTGTTTTTTTCATCCGGTGAGTCGAGTGCGGCTGCAAAAGGACAGAGGATAAGTCCTGTAAGCAGAATAAAAATCGTCAGTCCCGAATTATATGACATAAATAATTTTTTACTTATTTCCGGATAAGTTTTTTGAGCAAGGGAGGGGTTTTAGGGGATTGCAGGTGAGGTTTTTTGATATTTGTGAAAAATTTTGGGAAAGGGATGGTTTTAGGGAATAAATTTCATAATTGATAAATATATATATCCGAATGGCCTTATCATCTATCTGGAAGGCTATGACTGCACAAATCCCTGATACTGTCATCTGTAAAAGGAAAAAATTTGATCTCCTTGGATATGAAGGAGAAGATGATGATGAGAAGTTATTCGATCCGAGTGACTATGGGTTTTCTCCACAGGCGTTACATACCGCATGTTGGAGAGGATATTTTTGTGGTTATAAAATATCAGGGAAATTACTCTATTTGGATACGCTTTGTATCAATGATGGAAATGATTACTATCCATCAATAAATGGTGTTGAAGTATCATCAGAGGAAAGTGGTGGTCCAAACTACTCAAACATTAATCTTTTAATCCCATATACTGGATTAATGAGGATAGGTGCAGATTTCCATTGGGAACATTATGTTCATATGGGCTTTCAGAAACCATCTGCATACGGTATCGTTTGGGATATTGAATTTTCAGACGGGCAGATAATATCCATGACAGATATTTCGGAGAAATTAAAGGATATCAAGGGGAAATATCACAATGAGTATCTAAACCGGGATATTATCGAGAGAATTGATGATTCGTTTAAAAGAGACATGGAATTAAGATAGTTTTTATTTTCCTCTCTCAATAGATCTGAAATACTCGTCTGGATCATCAGGAAGCCAGGTTTTTCGTTCAATAGTATAATCACCAAAACCTGGGTCAAATATTTTGATAAAACGGATTGCTTCAACCGGGCCAGGAGTATTGATTAGTGCCTGCATTCCTTCCTGCTGAATTCGGGATATTGTTTTGGTTGTCATATATTGTTCTCCATAAGCCATTTTGTTGGATGAAATACACTACAGTGAAGTAAAATCTTATTCTTTTCTGTTGTTTGAAGTATTTGTTTATCAGTTGTGATAAAAATTGCATGAGCTTTTTCTTCACAAACGATATGAATCGCATCTGCTGCATGGAATCCACATGACCGCAGTAATATTTATCAGTGTATCCTTCTATCTTGCAAAATTGGGAGGGATTAGCTCAGATATTCTTTGAGCTCTTCCAGGGTTATGGTACAAGGTTTCACAAAACCTGCATCTTCAAGATTTTTTGGAACGCGATATTTTATAAGATTCTTATCTGAAGTAATAAATTAGTCGCACCCATATGCAAGAGCGTATCCCAGATGAACTCGATCTGTGTTTTCTACCCGATAATCAACACCTTCTGTTGCGAGCCAATAACAAATCTCTGCAATCACGGGATCAGGGTACAAAGAGGTGATATTCCATTCATCAAAAGAACGGATCAGTGATGTTATCAGATGTGAGCGTTCAGATTGTTTTCGCATCTGATCAATTGCTTCTCCCATAACGGTAATCGACGTTACAAGGGGGAAATTAATATTTGCTGCGTGATTTAGTATGGTCTGTTTTTTTGAATTCAAAGCACATTCAAAAAAAACACAAGTGTCAGGGAAGGCAGACTTTACCATTTAATAGATTTAAGCCTGCGCATTTTCTCGTCAAATTCTTCTTTTGTTACTACAAAAGATATGAGACCACCCCGCCCAACTCCTCCACCATATGGTAACATACCCCGCTCATATGGCTTACCGATATTCTCTCTTGGGTCTGGTTCAGCTTCCATTATTAGTAGATTGAGAGTGAATAGAATTAATATTTTCCTTCAATTCTTTAGCCAGAATTTCACTCAACCCCATCTTTCTGCCAAATTTTTGAGGATTAACCGACTACGGTAACTACCCGCCAGAGTAAGGGAGACTCTGTTCATTCGGTGAGGGTTGCGATCCGGGCGATCAACCCGAAGGAGTTCAGACCGGTATTCCCGGACACGACGACTGGCATACAGAGGTTCAGTATGAGATTATCCGGAGGCCTACCATCAAAGCCTGTTTACGAAAGGGTGTCCTCACCTGAAGATTGTGCAGTGTTCGTCCCGTTCGCTGGAGAAGGCTGGCCGGATCCGGGTGAAAGGAAAGATCGTTGTGATATACCTGGACGGGATTGGATCGTTTCAGGTCGGGATAGCACAAGTGATCTCGGTTCTTCTCCAGTTAGGAAATTAGGTTATTCGTGATTCGGATGGAGGAGCCATCGGGGTGATGAGCCCGTCTGGAAGTGGGAAGGAAATGAAGATGGTGATTAGGGAGCGGTTGTATGTGGCTCCGGTCCAAAGGGTGAAGCGGGTGCTGGAGGGAAAGGAGAAGAAGGGGGCGGTGTTTATGTTAATATAGATGTAAACAATTTTATAAATTAAAATCAGACAGTACATCCCTTGAGTAAAAAATAATGATTTAAATAATGATTTAGAGGAATAAAGGCGCAAAATTTTTGTTCTTATTCACAATGTTTCATCTAACAGTTAAGAAAATTATTGAAATACAGATAAGAATCATAGATACTTCTTTAATCATTGGAGATGAAGGGACGGGGGGAATAATTAGAGATCTCGGAACCTTAGATTACATCGTTAGTAAACTGGATATTTATCATTCACCAATTGAGAAATCTGCTTGGATATTGTTATCAATATCATCTATGCATCCATTTTATCAAGGTAATAAAAGGACAGCTTTGGAAGCAGCTCAAATGCTTCTATATTTCAATAACGATGGTTCTATTATTTCAGGAAATCCAGAAAAAATAAATGAATTTGTTCGAGAAATTTCAGTTGGAAAATATGATATTGAAGAAATTATTGAATGGATAACATCGCAATTATTATAATCAATCACTCCCAAGCAGGTCGAGGACTTTTTTATCTCTTTTTAAAAGAACATCCAATACAATTTTTTCCCAACTTGATAATCCTTCTTCTGATTTTACATTATTGATAACATTATTAGGAAAATCTACTGGGAAATTACTAAATAATGGAATCCCTGAAGTATTACTTATTGTTGCAACTCCTGCTCCACTTGACTTTATCTGTATGTGATTGGGGTCAAAAATTCCACAATCACCATTAGTAATAGGCATAAAACCATCCATCGATACCCATCTCCACAATATTCATACTATTATTGTATTCCAGGATGAAGAGATTTGTGTTACATCCATTTTTATATTAATATCAGCTTGTTTTGATGCACTAATTTGAAATGTACTTCTAAATTCACTTCTTACCCATGGGCTTTCGATTGCTGCTTGTAGAGGTGAATAATTTACTGGTTCCATTAGTTGAATTTGAATATTACTTTTTATTTGATTATATATTTCATTTTTGATTTCTATTGGAAGATTTGTTGGAATTTGAATTATTGGAACCGTGTTTAAATAATTTCTCCATTCTGGATGTTCGAGTAGGATTTCCAATGGATTAAATGATTTTGAACATTCCATTTCTTTTTCAAAGTCCCGCCATATGGCCCAAATCAGATCCATCAATCTCTTATTATTATCTAAAATTACAGGCAGACCAATATTGTATGCTTCTTCTCTACCCACTGCATATCCATGATGATAAAAGGATTTATTTAACGCCTGAGAGATTGATTCGATTTTTTCGGGATCATCCATATGTTGTCTTAGTAAATTTTGTCCAAGAGTGATTGATAAATTGGAACTTCTTTTTGCAGCACCAATTGACAAACCTCCAATATCTGTATGAATTAGTGAGAGTATTGATGTAAGACATTCTTCTTTAACAATGCCAAGATCTTTTTTGACAAAATCAAAAAAATGAGAAAGATCTTCAACACCAAAGTTTTTCTTCTCACCATTATGCATATATGATAATTGAATATCTACTGGCCCTAAATTAGAAAATGGGTGCATAATTATTTCATTTGCCCCCATAGCAAGGAGAGTGGCAGCACTAAATGCCTGATAGGGTAATAAAACACCAACGTTTTCAAATCTTTCTCTCAAAAGAGACATAATTCTCCACGCTGCTATAGGATCTCCACCGTTACTAACAAGTAAAAGATCTACCTCCTTAAATTTAACCGGGATCTGTTGTAGTTGCTCACAAAACTCTGTAATGGCATCACATGCCATAACCCCTCCGTACATTGGTCGAATACTTGTTACATATGATATTGTAGGCCTTTTCCGGATTTTTTGAATTTCTTTATATAGCAAATTTCTTTCTTTAAAACCCATAATTTCTCCAAACTTAGATAATCTGATCCATTAATTAATGAATCCGTCTTTATAATACCTGTCACTCCTTCCCTTATAGAATAATCAACAGGACATCCAAATGACGTGACAATAGTAATTCGGAATCTCCATTGTCGCTTCTGTCGCTCCGTTCCACCATCCTTTTCTTATTCTATCTCTGTTTCAGATCCCTGTTAAACCATCTATATACTCCTGCCGATTTCTTTTCAGCTGTGAGAGGTTACGGCAGGGGATTCGAACATGGCAGATTTCGCACAGACTGCAACGGTGAAGATCGCAGTAAGGGAGCTTGCAGCTCCTATCGACAGTATGAAAACCTTCACTTCAATCATCAATGACATCCTAACCAATAAACTGTGGGGATGTGCGATGTATGAAGAGGCCGAAATCACCCTTCCTGGGGTTTTGATGGCATCTGAGTCCTATACCGGCAGGATCATCTATGAGAATAACGAGGCCAAGACTGTCGGAGCCATCAGTATCAAAGCTCTGATATCATAAGCCTATCACTTATCTCAGCGCGCGTCTACCGCTGTCCTTAATACTGTGATGGGGATGTAATCGCCTGGCAGGATCCGGATAATCACTTTGGGATGTGTGAGACCAGTAATTTCCAGATCAAGGCGAATGAGTAGTGTTGCTCTTCTTTTTGTAATACTATTGAATTGATGGGTGTTTCATATTCTCCAGACAATATCCCAGAGGGTGTCTGGGAAATCTGTTCCTTGGTTGTAATATATTCCAGATAGAAACGATGTATATTTTCCAGGTTTGAACAGGAAAAAAGGATCTCGATTATCAGTGAATTCTAATTACCTTGTTCCGCCATGAGCAGTTATTTCCAAAATGGAAAAACTGAATCATTGAAAATTCTTTTAATTCAAATATGTATAGGGATTTTTGAAAAGGAGACGGATTATTACTTTTTTATCCTTTTTCTCTCAATAGATCTGAAATACTCGTCTGGATCATCAGGAAGCCAGGATTTTCGTTCAAGAGTATAATCACCAAAACCTGGGTCAAATATTTTGATAAAACGGATTGCTTCAAGATTCCACGACATATAATACCCTTCCTTCCCGAAGGCCATAATATAATGCAGAGCCAGGAGGAGGCTTGATTAATTCACGATTTGTACTCACCAGAATATCTACACCCACCCCGGGAGCTACTCTGCCGATAGCGTTCCTGATCTCCCCCATCATCTTTCCCTTCTCAGAGACTGAATCAAAAACCACGATGAGATCAAGATCTGAAGAATCTGTCTGCTCTCCCCTGGCGTAGGACCCAAAAAGAATGATCTTATCCGGTTTCTGCGCAGCTACTACCCGCCGGACCACTTTCTGAATTGATGCCTCATCAAGCATACTGTCACCCCCAAATATCTCATAATATTATTGCATTCCAAATACGAATATTCATCGAATTCCGTTTCTGCATGAATGAAATGTTTTCAATCATACACTGACACCTCCATCGGAAACACATCGGCATGTTCTTCTTTCTCAATCTCCCGAAGGATCGCTGCTTCCTTCTCTTCCTTACTCCTTCTATCTACAGGGTCACCAGATGACAGATCAACAATCTCAACAATCCGGTAGCCCGGTCCTTTCAGCTCATTTCATTGTGTCTTGCCACGTTCTGCAATATCGGGCCAGGAATGAATACTCCCATCACAGAAGATGCAGATATTTGGATCGACAGAAAATTCATGTTGTACATAGGAATCACTCAGGAGCATCAGACCGGTATCAGGCAATTTTCTCCCTGACTGATAGAGTTGCTCGATAAATTGTGTTTCAGGAACCGTATCGCTATCACAGAGGGAGAGATGATAATCTCCTGACTAATAATGCTACATCTGCTCCCTGTCTTCCCCAATAGGTATGGAATTCATCAAAAACCAGGTATTCGATGTGAGAGGCGAAGGTATTAACAATTTCTTTCCAATAGGTCGAACGAGCATCAACTCAAGCATGACATAATTTGAATAGGACTGTTTTGACTCAGAAAAAAAAATCAACATCTAAACCCGCATTGATTTGGGTATTTTTTAAGTTCAGGGAGATTAAATCATGAAGAATTTCGTTCAATAACTCAATATATTCATCACTAATGCATTTGAACCAGGAATTATTGAAGATATTATGATTGCTCGGACAGGAGGCTCGAAAAATTCTACGGTTGAAAAAAGATCTGGTGAATGTAGGATAGTATCATTTCGATCAATTTAAAGCACTCTGTGACAATCTAAAAATATATGTTACAGCAGGGTTATAACAAACAAGTCCACATTATTCCTCTGGGCTATGAGTTTGACAGAGCTGTAAAACCCGCAGATGCGAGAGAGATTGATCGTGTACATCTGATAACAATAGATGATATTGATAAATATTCTTCTCCAAATGAAAAAGCCCTCACTCAAAAGCAACGTTACTTTGATCAACTGGTTAAAAATTATTTTGAAAAACGTGGTATTGAAGTTATCATTCATTATGTGGATATTTTTGATATTTTATCTGTTATGTCTCTCATATCAAAAATTATCAAAGAAGAGCAGGTAAATGGGAATATAGTATCTGTAAATATGTCTGCCTGTGGTCGGTTAACCTCTTTTGCAGTTACACAGGCGGCAATGGCTCATCAGGTTAAACTCTATTATGTCAGGGCTGACAGATATTCACGGAGTGAAAAGGAAATAGAATTACACGGCCTCTCGATTTGTGAATCTTGTAATATCTGGGATTTGGATAATTTCAGATTTGATTTACCAACAGGGCTGGATCGTAAAATTTTAATAGAGACTTCAAATAATGGAGGTAGCATTTTTGGTGAGGATTTGCTTAATTCAATTATTAATGATGGAATAAAAGGATATGATACAAAGTTCTGGGAACTGCCAATTAATGAGAGAAGAAGATGTCAGTCCAATTATCTTACCAAACTGAGAAAAGGTCCTATTGAAAGACTTATAAAGGCAGGGTACATTACCAAAACCCGTGTTGGAAGGAGGATGGTACTCAATATTACATCTTCGGGAAAATATGTGGCCTGTGTGTGCTTTTAAGTAATGAACCAGAGAATGCTAAACCCAAAGTCATTATGAGCTTTGTAAAGTAAAGGTTCTACCAGATAATATCTGATTAAGTCAACATTTAGAGGTTATATAATGTATTATGCACACACAACGAATAATCCTGACAAATCAGACTGGCAACTACTTACAGATCATTTAATTCAGGTTGCAAAACTTTCATCCTCATTTGCGTCTGATTTCAATGCTGAAGAGTTTGGGTATATTGCTGGTATCTTCCATGATATCGGAAAATACTCAGAAAAATTCCAAAAAAGGCTTGAAGGTTCGGCAATTCGTGTTGACCATTCCACCGCGGGTGCTGTTGAAGTAGCGAAACTTTATCCAAAAGCACAGAGTTTACTATTACAGTATATTATTGCAGGTCATCATACAGGACTTTTAAATTATGGAAGTGACCATAGTGGACTTTGTGAAAGGTTAATCAATCCTGTAATAGAGGATTATTCTTACTATGTGAAAGAGATAGTTGCTCCGAAGATGTGCAACCCGGGAATTCCCATTCGTCGATTAAATGGCCATGACGGGTTTTCCATTTCCTTTTTTATTCGGATGTTATTTTCCTGCCTGGTTGATGCAGATTCGCTTGATACTGAAGCTTTCATGAGTCCTCAAATGTCTGCATTCAGGGGAAAATTTGATTCAACAGAAGTATTGAGTGAAGTTTTCTCTGATTTTATTGAAAAAATCACTTCATCTGCCGCTGACACAACTGTCAACAGGTTAAGAAAAGAGATACTTAACCAGTGTCTGGATAAAGCGGTTCTTTCTACAGGGTTTTTTTCACTTACAGTTCCAACCGGGGGAGGTAAAACACTATCTTCAATGGCTTTTGCCTTGAAACATCTTTCCTTGAATAATCTTAAACGCATTTTTTATGTAATCCCTTATACCAGCATTATTGAACAAAATGCAAAAATATTCAGGGATATTTTTGGAGAGAAGAATGTTCTTGAACATCACAGTAATTTTGACCCGGTCAGAGAGGATAATTATGATTTTCAGACGAAAAAGGATCGGTTCAAAGTCGTTTGGGAAAATTGGGACATTCCAATAACGGTGACGACGAATGTTCAATTTTTCGAGTCACTTTTTGGAAATAAAAGATCACGGTGTAGGAAGCTGCATAATCTCTCCAGAAGCGTCATTATTCTTGATGAAGCTCAAATGCTTCCAACAGAATATCTAAAACCTTCATTACAGGCATTGTCTGAGCTTGTAGGAAATTATGGCTCGACGGTGGTGTTATGCACTGCCACACAACCAAAAATTGGGGACTTTATTGACAAAAGCCTTTCTGTTACGGAGATAATGAATTCTCCCCAGCAATTATATGAACAGTTCAAACGTGTTCAGATCTCACATCTGGGCCAGCTTTCGGATGAAGATTTGGTTGATCATCTTTCAGAGCATAATCAGGTATTATGTATTGTAAATACCCGAAAACATGCCCAGATAATATATGATGAATTGTCCAAATCCTGTAAAGTATATCATTTAAGCGCAAAGATGTGTCCGGTACACAGAAGAAAAGTTTTGGACGAAATTAGGGAGAATTTATCCAGGGGGGCGGATTGTCGTGTTATATCTACGCAACTTATTGAAGCTGGTGTAGATGTAGACTTTCCTGTTGTGTACCGGGCAATGACAGGTATTGATTCGATAGCCCAGGCTGCCGGAAGATGCAACCGTGAAGGAAAGCGTTCCTTAGGTTCTGTCTTTTTATTTTCTTCAATTGAAAAACATGGGAAACCTACGAGCTGGCAACAAAAACTGGGTGAAATTGGAGAGATGGTAATGAAGTCTCATGAAGATCCTCTCTCTCTTAAGGCTATTGAGGAGTACTTTTCCAGGTTGTATTTTTACGAAGGGGATGATGGGCTTGACATGAAAAATATATTAAAATCTCTGGAAGAGCAAAAACGAGATTTGTCATTTCCATTTGAAGATGTCAGTTTTAAGTTCAGATTAATAGAGGAAGATACCTATGACGTGATTATTCCATATGATGATGAAGCTGTAAAGGTTATCGAAAATATCAGAAAAATTGGTTTTCCTGGTAATTTTGCACGAAAACTTCAGGGATACACGATAAATATCTACTACCAGGAGTTTTTGGAGCTTGAAGAATCCGGGGCAGTTGAGACCATTGGTGAACGATATCACATTCTTGTGAGATCGGGATTGTATAGTGAGCAAACCGGCCTTATCCGTGCTTCTGAAGAGGATAATTTTGGAGGATTGTTAATTGCATAGGTGTTGACATGGGATTTGGAATTAAACTTAAAGTCTGGGGCGATTATGCCTGCTTTACCAGGCCTGAAATGAAAGTTGAACGGGTTAGTTATGATGTTATGACTCCATCTGCTGCAAGGGGAATTCTTGAAGCAATTTATTGGAAGCCTGCTATCCGTTGGGTGATTGATCGGATTCATGTGATTAATCCAATTAAGTTTGATAATATCCGCAGGAACGAGGTTGAAGGGAAGATTCCATCAGGTAAGGTCAATAGTGCTTTAAAGGGAAATGAGGTGAGTCTATACCAGGATACTAATGCTGAACGGCAACAACGGGCCTCATATGTTCTTCGTGATGTATGTTATTGTATTGATGCTCATTTTGAAGTTACTGATAAAGCAGGACCGGATGATTCGGTTGAAAAACATTATAATGTTGCATTACGGAGAATGAGAAAAGGTCAGTACTTTCATCAGCCCTATTTTGGGTGCAGGGAATTTCCGTTGAATTTTGAGCTTATTGAAGGGCCCATACCTGAATCCATTTATGCCGGGAAAAATCAGGATTTTGGATTCATGCTTTATGATATTGACTTTGACGATGAGATGAGAGCGGTATTTTTCAGGGCAGAGATGCATGATGGTGTTATTGATGTTGGTAAATGTCTGGTGAAAGGGGGTGTTTCGTGATTATTCAGGCCCTTAACCAGTATTACGACATTCTTACAGATGATGAGAACTGCTCAATCCCAAGAAAAGGTTATAGTACAGCGAAAGTATCTTTTGTCTTAAATTTGTCTAAAGAAGGCCAATTAAATCATATTATTGATATAAGAACAAAGGGAGGAAAATCCCGGCCTAAAGAGCTGGTCGTTCCTAAACAGGATAGCAGATCAGGTGCAGGATGTTTTCCGTATTTTTTATGTGATAATGAAAAAAATGTCTTTGGAATAGAGTATGTTAAGAAGAAAGATCGAGAAAAAATATTGAATGACTCTTCAAAAGTTGCGAGTATTCTTGAAGATGACGGAGAAAATGCTGTTGTTGTCACAAAAAGATCTAAGAAATGTTTTGAGGCTTTCAGATCTCTTCATCAGAAAATTCTTGAAAAAAATGGCTCTGTAGAATCGAAGGCATTGTTATCTTTTTTGAGTAACTGGAAACCTGAAGATTTTCTTAAGCATCCCAAAATTATTGAAAATAAGGATGAGATTTTAAAAGGGGTTTTTTTTGTTTTTGAGGTAGACGGAACCTATCTTCACAAATCACCTGAACTAAAAAAAGCCTGGGAAATGAATTTTAATGTTTTGGATGATGAGAAGATTAAGTCGGCACAATGCCTTGTGAGTGGAAAAACAGAACCTATTTCAAGGGTACATCAAAAGATTAAAGGTGTTACGGGAGCACAAAGTGCAGGTGCATCACTGATCAGTTTTGATAAGGCCTCGTTTTGCTCTTATGAAAAAGAACAGAGTTTCAATGCTCCAGTCGGAACTGCGGCAGAGTTTAAGTACACGACTGTTCTTAACCATCTTCTTGCTGATCCTAAAAACAGGTTAAGGGTTGCAGATAGTACAGTCATTTTCTGGGCTGAAACATCTGACAAGGAGTATGAAGACTTAACTCTTTCTTTGTTTAATCCCCCTCTCTCTCTTGTAGAATCAAGTGAGAAGAATGCTGAACAAGAGGAAAAGAAGATTAAAGATGAAAAAACCCTCCAACTGATTCGGGATATCCTAACAAAGGTGCGGAATGGCCAGCCTCTTGATCCGAAGACAATTGGTGCTGATCCTGATACCCGGTTTTATATTCTTGGATTATCTCCTAACAATGCACGTTTGGCGGTCAGGTTCTGGTATCGTGACACTTACGGGGAAGTTATCACCCGAATTGCCAGGCATCATCTTGATCTTGAGATAGTAAAAGCAGATTTTGATCCTCCGTATCTCTCTATTTACCGATTGTTGAAAGAAACAATACCAAAAAGTGCTGAAAGAGGAGAGGCATCACCAATTCTTGGTGGTTTGATGCTAAATGCTGTGCTGAACGGGTCACAGTATCCGATTCAGATGTATTATGCAATTATTAACAGGATCAAGGTTGAGAGGTCGATAAATTTTGCCCGTGCAGGGTTTATTAAAGCTTACTTATTGAGAATATCCAGAAATGGATCTTCATCACTTAAGGAGAGTCTGATTACTATGAGTCTTAATAAAGAGAGTTTAAATGTGCCATACCGGCTTGGACGGTTGTTTGCAGTTCTTGAAAAAGTGCAGAGCGAGACGAATAAAGAAATGGGCAGCACTATTACGAGTAAATACTTTAGTAGTGCATCAGCAACCCCGGCAGTTGTTTTTCCTGTTCTGTTAAAGCTTGCCCAGCATCATATCGCAAAATCGGACTGGGGGGTAAAGACCAATAAGGACATTGAGGAGATTTTATCCGGAGTGGATGCTTTCCCTGCTTTTTTAAATCTTGAAGAACAGGGGATGTTTATGCTGGGTTTTTATCATCAGAAACAGGCATTTTATGAAAAGAAAGTGGTTCAAAAGGAGGAATGAATTATGAGTGAGATTATCAAAAACAGGTATGAATTTGTATTGTTATATGATGTCGAGAATGGAAACCCGAATGGCGATCCTGATATGGGAAACATGCCCCGTATTGATCCACAGACAGGTCATGGAATCGTTACTGATGTATGTTTAAAACGAAAGATCCGTGATTATGTAGAACTTGTTAAAGAAGGGGTCCCAGGTTATGAAATTTATGTAAAGTCAGGTGTTGCCCTAAATGACCAGCATATGAAGGCGTATGACAAATTAAAAGTAGACCCAAATAAACCTGGTTCCAAGGAAAAGTTACTTACCAAGTTCATGTGTGATAACTTTTTTGATATCAGGGCATTTGGAGCTGTGATGACAACGAAGATTAACTGTGGCCAGGTCAGAGGTCCGGTTCAGATTAACTTTTCCCGCAGTCTTGATCCAATTTTTCAGCAAGAAGTGACAATTACCAGGCAGACTGTGACAGATCCTAAAGAAATTGAGAAAAAACAGACTATGGGTAAGAAACAGATTGTTCCTTATGCACTTTACCGTGCCGAAGGATATGTCTCTGCAAATCTGGCTGAAAAGGTAACAGGTTTTTCAACTGAAGATCTTGATCTTTTGTGGGAGAGTCTTGTGAATATGTTTGAACATGATCACTCTGCCGCCAGGGGAAAGATGACTGCAAGGAAGTTAATTGTCTTTAAGCATGATACTAAACTTGGATGTTGCCAGTCACATGTTCTATTTGATAAAATTAAAGTTGAAAAGATTATAGAGAATCTTCCTCCCCGTTCATATAATGACTATAAGGTGACAGTTGAGAAAGATGTTCCTGCTGGTGTTGAACTGATTGAAAAGTTATGAATGCCAGGTTATATTCTGATGATGAACTTCTGGCATTATCAGGCATTCAACATTTTTATTTCTGCAAAAGGCAATGGGCTTTAATCCATGTCGAACGTCAATGGGAAGATAACCAGAGGACGGTAGAGGGCCAGTATATTCACGAACGGGCGGATGACCCCTTTATCTCCGAGACAAGGGGTGAAATAATTATTTCCCGTGCATATCCCCTGATTTCATATCGACTTGGTTTTTATGGTATTGCTGATGTGATTGAGTATGTCAGGGCATCAGAGGGTATTAGTTTACCTGGAAGAGATGGTTACTGGAAGGTGTATCCGGTTGAGTATAAAAGGGGCCGGCCAAAGATTGATGAACGTGATGAAGTTCAGCTTTGTGCACAGGTGATGTGCCTGGAAGAGATGCTTCATACCAGGATTAATGCAGCTTACTTTTATTATCATGATATTCGGAGACGGGCTCATCTGATTATTACTAAAGAACTGCGTGATCTTGTGATCTCTTTATCTGATGAGATGCACAGCCTGTTTAGCAAAGGGTATACTCCACCTGCCACTACTTCTCAGAATTGTAAAGCATGTTCTCTGGTTGAGATTTGTGTGCCAAAGTTAACACTTAAATCTACTTCTGTTGATATTTATTTGAAACAACACGTGAAAGAAGCAATGAAATCATCAATTCTTACGGACGTGCATAGGAGAGAGTTATGAGAAAGCTTCTGAACACATTGTATGTAACCACACCGGAGTCTTATCTGACCAGGGATGGAGACAATATTGTCGTTAGAGTTGAAAATGAAGAAAAATTCAGAATTCCGATTCATAATCTTGAAGGTGTTGTCTGTTTTGGTTATATGGGGGCAAGTCCTCAATTAATGAGATTGTGTTCAGAACATAATGTCGGCCTTTCTTTTCTTTCTCCTTCAGGCAGGTTTCAGGCCAGGGTACATGGGAAGATCAGAGGTAATGTTCTTCTTAGAAGAGCTCAGTACAGGATTGCTGATAATGATGAACAATCTCTTGATATTGCCCGATCCTGTATAATTGGTAAGATTGTCAATTGTAAAACTGTGCTTGGGAGGAGTATCAGGGACCACGGAGAGGTTATTGACTTGAAAAAGGTCCGAATTGTTGACGGGCTTCTCACCGATAGTCTGGAAAAAGCGATGTCTTGTAATTCGGCAGATTCACTCAGAGGAATTGAAGGGAATTGTGCAAAATGGTATTTTGATGTTTTTGATGAGTTGATTCTCAGGCAAAAAGATTCTTTTTTTCTCTATGAAAGGAACAGGAGACCTCCTCTTGATAATATGAATTCTATTCTTTCATTTCTTTATTCACTCCTGGCTCATGATACTGAATCTGCATTGGAAACTGTGGGACTTGACCCTTATGTAGGTTTTTTCCACACTGACAGACCTGGCAGACCGAGTCTTGCCCTTGATTTAATGGAAGAATTACGGCCATTTATGGCCGATCGTCTTGCTCTGAATCTGGTGAATTTGCAGCAGGTCAGGGGTTCAGATTTTTTGAAGAAGGAGAATGGTGGAGTTTTTATTACGGACGAAGGCCGTAAAACAATTCTTGGAGCATGGCAGAAGAGGAAAACAGAAAAGATTACTCATCCTTATCTTAAGGAAAAAATACCTGTTGGGCTAATACCTTATGTCCAGGCATTGCTCCTGGCGAGATTTATCAGGAAAGATATTGATGGGTATCCGCCTTTCTTTATGAATTGAGGTTATCATGATGGTTTTAATTACTTATGATGTTAATACGGAAACTCCGGAGGGGAGACGCAGATTAAGGCATGTGGCCAGGGTGTGCGTTAACCGGGGACAGCGTGTTCAAAAATCGGTATTTGAATGTGTTGTTGATCCGGCCCAGTTTATGGAGATGAAATTCAAACTGTGTGATATTATTGATCCAGATAAGGATAGCATCAGGTTTTATTTCCTCGGAAAGAACTGGAAGAATCGTGTTGAGCATGTGGGTGCTAATGAAGGGTATGATCCAGAAGGGATATTAATAACATGAGATTTGCGAACCTCAAGTGAACATAAAATATCAGGAAGGTTCGCAGAGTATTATGATTAATTGCTTATAAATGTATGTGTGATTGAGATAATTTTGTAATTGAAAATTTTTATGTAAAAATTTAATTAAGAATATAAAATAAATTTAATAATATCGTATATTAAATAAATTTTCAAAAAGACAATAAAAATGAGTCTCATGATGACAAAAAAATTATGAGATGATTAGTCGATTAGTATATTTGTTTGCGGTCACACCCTTCGCGGGTGTGTGGGTTGAAATAGCTTAGGGAAACTCCCCT
>Ga0255340_1003706_pt1 | contig 15689 bp, 12 predicted proteins | sample wastewater_treat_7_FD_192417 | JGI IMG/M metagenome (GOLD analysis project Ga0255340, IMG submission 192417) | Wastewater microbial communities from Lulu Island WWTP, Vancouver, Canada - plant10 | ecosystem: Engineered > WWTP > Wastewater > Unclassified | place: Canada: Vancouver, British... | reverse complement strand
AGGATCTCGAGCGAGGCCTCTGGTGTCGGATCTTTCATGTACTTGCGGCGAAGCTCAGGGTCACTTGCAAATACTGTAAATGATATCTCCGTAAGGTGGTTTTCTATTAAAAAGTCAGCAATGCCAGGGTCGTCAAATCCTTTCCCACTTGTGTACCCGATGTGAAGGGGTGCCTCAAGCGAGGATAATAATTCTACCAGGTCGGTGAATTCAGGGTAACAACTTGGGTCCCCTCCTCCTGATATGGTAATTCTGGAGAGATCACCGGAGAGCATCTGTAGATCAGCAAGTACCTTCTCTGCAACATCCCTGAGTGGGATGAATCCCGAATATTTTTCCTGAACGCTCCGTGAACAGTAATCACAACCCTTAGTGAATGGAAGGCAGTATTTACATCCAAATGGAGGAAGGTCCTTTGCGTGTTTGAAATAACAGTATGAACAAAACCCCCGGCAGTCAATTCCAGGCCGGCCTCCTATGTCCACGGTCAGGTGTACCATCCCTGATTGGTCTGTACCATGAGCGGAAAAAGAAACCGATCAAACAGTATCTTTATCTTGTTAAAAGATCCACCTGATTCCGCGCCTCAGTGGCTTAGCTGGCAGAGCGGTTGACTTGTAATCAACAGGTCCCGAGTTCAAATCTCGGCTGAGGCTCTATAACAAAAGTTCAAGGTTCTAAATATTAGAAACATGAATTGAACTTCTTTTCTAATCAGTGAATGGGTCAAAATGTTCACGGTGTGAATATTTTGATATTGTCGAATGGCATAGTCTGGGTTGACCAACGCCGGGTGTCATGAATCGTCTCCTGCTCTCGTTCTGATCCATAGGATCAAATTCAGATCTTTGAAATTTAATATATATACCTGCTATAATTTTTATAGATAAATTTTTGTACTACCTGGAGTGGAGAGATTGAATCCACAACTTCAATTTTTTTTGTTCATAGGGGGGTCTTTACAGGAAGTGGAACATCTGGAACATGTGTACCAGGTTGATCAAGGGTTAGGTTGGGGGAAAATTCGGATCAGCTGCATAGAGCCACGTTATTGTCTCTTGAGAGGTTAGTCATAGAATTACTGGGTGAAAAAAGATCTGGCTGTCTGGTGGCTCTGTGTGAACCATTTTCCATTTGATTGATATGAGTGCTTCATATTGTTCCCGGTGTATCTTCTTCAGCTTTCCCTGATGAAGCTCAGTGAAGCGTCTTTTACCTATACCTATAATGGTCCCGGATCTTCTGCAATAAATATTGTCTCTCTAAAAAATGGCGAGATATAGATATCACAATTTAACGAGATTCTGGTTTCTGACATTACCTGGACCGATCCATTCTTTGACCGGAGTTCAGGGATGAAATTACCTTATATGGATGAATTCATTAACGATGGCCCTGATTTCATCTTCTTTTCCATATATCCTCTCGCTCATACCACGATCTTTAAACTCTTCAAGCCTTCTTGCTGTTGAATCAATAACACTTGCCGGAAAAATCCCGTCACTTTCAAATATTGCACGTTTTTCCAGAAGGGCCTGTGCCGATTCGACACAGGAACCAGGTAACTGTTTCAGCGACTTAAGTTTCTCCCGGTTCCTCTCATCAAAGAGGTTCCCATCCACGTAAAGGTCCCTGGCTTTATCAAGAGCACCAGGCATCCTGATCCCATGCAGGCAGGCAACAACAAGCCCTGCACCAAGATTATACACATCAGCAGAACCGTCAGGGATCCTGAACTCTATCGTCTGCTTAGACATTCGCACAGGCACATCTGGTGGGAATGCAGGATTAGCTGTCTGGATCATCCTGTTGCCGCCAGTCCATCCAAGTGGAACCCGGACGACAACCGAACGGTTCCTGTCTCCCCAGCAGACATTGGTAGGAGCTTCCTGGTGTGGAACAAGCCTGAGGTAAGAGGTTGGGATGGTGTTTCCAAAAGCAGTTAACGGGGTGGAACATTCAAGAAGACCTGCAATCATCTTCTTCGCAAGATCAGATAGACCAGATTCATCAACCATCAGGTTTACACCATCCCTGACCGCCATCATGTGAAAGTGCAGGCCCGACCCCGCCTTTCCTATAGTTATCTTCGGTGCATAACTTATCGTGACACCTGCTTTCTCTCCCAGCATCCTTACGATCCACTTTGCAATGATAAGCTGGTCAACCGCGTCCTCGATGGGCTGAGGAAGGAACTCAATCTCGTGCTGCTCATAAAGGGTTTTACCCATGGTGAAACAACCAACCTCTGAATGACCATATTTTATTTTACCTCCTGCTTGTGCAATAAGCCTGAGGGCCTCTACCCGCAGATTTTCAGACTGGGAAAAAGGGCGCGACTCGTGGTATCCTCTCTGGTTAATACAGGGGTACAACGGTTCTGATTCAGAAATCACATAATATTCAAGTTCAGCAAGGGCATGGAACCTGGCACCAGTCTCTTTTGTAAAAGCAGCATGGGCTTTTCTGATGATATAGGAGGGATCACTTTCCAGTGGTTCCCCGTCGCTGTTATAAAAAGAACAGAGGAGCTCCATCGTCGGTACATCGGAGAACGGATTAATAAAAGCCGTTTTATACCGTGGGATCACGTAAAGGTCACTGGACCCTGCTTCAATTGAAGAAAAGAGCTGGGAACCGTCGATCCTCTCGCCGTCTGTAAGGATGGTCTCAAGATGATCCTTGTCAGAGATGATAAAATTCAGGGTTTTAAGCCTGCCGTCCTCTCCAAGATATCTAAAATTGATCATCTGTATCCCGAGCAGTTCTGATGCATGGATAAGATCCTCACGGGTGAATTCTTCCGCAGGCTTGCCCAGTACCCGGACCAGCTCATGCGGAGTGTGAAATGTTTGTGCCTGATTCATCAGGCCTGTACGATATGAGAAAATAAGTAATAACTATTGGCAACAGTGCATGACGAAAGGTCTGGAACCTGGCGTGAAAAATCATTCATTCCAAAACCCTTTTATTATTGTGAATGATGCAGATGAAAACAGAGTGGGCAGGGTAATACCTACATGCATCCCGCTGTATATTTTTCGGCGCTTTGTATTTCATGCACGATAAATATATGTTCAAGATCTATTCATGAAATATTAAATACTTTCTCTGTCATTCTAAAATTTGTCATATTTGCGGAGTATTTCCCAAAACACTAAAATTCCATCGAATTTCATTACTCTTACTTCATCGAGGTTGATGTTTTTTCCAAAAACCGGATCAAAAGAGTATAAAGTATATCAGACAACTAAGTAATGATACTTCGGAGTTACTCTTGGAGTATTCCATACCCTCATGCTTCAGGACAGATAGCCTGATGTGTGATGTATGGGTTGTATTCATTCGGAGGACATGTAATGAACGCACGATTTGCAGTTGTCATGATGGTGCTTGTCGCACTTGCAGTCATGGCATTCCCCGCTACTGCAGCAATCAACAAGATCCCTGCCGGAGGAGAAGTCTTCCTCGGTGAGAAGGGACTTGATGTCTCTGCAGCAGCCGGTGGCTCAAGCCAGATTGCATGGTGGCAGCCAGGTACCAACACTGAGACTGAGCAGCCTGCAGATATCCAGCAGGTTACCAATGCACAGTCATTTTATGTTTCTCCTGATATCTTCGTCGGAAAGACCGGCAACTGGTATCAGTGGAACGGCAGCACAAAAGGCCCGCTCGCATTCAACATCAAGGAACCATCCCTCAACCTTAAGGTCTGGGACGGATCTGTAAATGAGGATGTGACTGGCAAGGCAATTCCGGTAGGCAACTACGGGAACTTTGTCGTTGAGACCAACATGCAGAGCATCATCACCCGTCCAGGGTACCAGCCTGCAGATGCACCTTTCAAGATCAAAGTAAAGAGTGCAGACGGTGGTGTCTACACCAACCTTGTTGGAAACAACGGTAAGGAGATTGCGCTGACCCAGCTTGCTGTCAACCAGCAGCTCTGGTACTGGGTATCCCCTGACAACAAGCACACTGAGCCGGCATCCAACGATGGATGGAACACTGCAGCCGAGGACAAGTACGGCAACCGCATGTACAAGGCAGGTACCTACACAGTCTGGGCAGAGTGTAACGCCAACGGAATGAAGGATCAATATACCGCACCTGACGGTTCAGACTACACCGGGAAGACCATCTCTGCAGTAAAGAGTGTTCAGATCGCCACCGACCAGGTGAAGATCGAAGCCAACAAGGACACTGTAGTCCGTGGCAACCCATTCTCTGTCACCATCACTGGTGTCCCGAACGCTGAGTACTATGTCTGGGCAAAGGGAACCGGCTCAATGACCGGCCAGCCTGATGACCAGCCACCGATGATCCTGTCCACCCAGGTTGACGTTAAGCAGGACGCAGCCGCAGGACCATACGAGATCGGTAAGTACCAGTACGAGGGAGGAGCAGGGAAGAGCATCAAGCAGGATGTCCCCGATGATCCCGAATTCCATGGAACCAAGTTCTACGCACTTGTAAAACTGAATTCCAGCGGAACCAGAACCGTTGAGTGGAAGTCTTCCAAAGACACCAAGGACAAGAAGTACACAATCCGTGTCGAACGCAAGTCCGGCAGCCAGTACAAGTCTGATGAGGTCGACGTCAAGGTAGAGAAGGGCGATGTTACTATCGTCGCATCTGGTGACCAGAGCTACTACCTTGGTGAGGAAGTCAAACTCTCCGGTACCAACTCCGAGACTGACGTTACCTATCTGTTCATAACCGGTCCAAACCTCCCGAACGCAGGTGGTATGCTGAAATCCCCACGTAAGGAAGTCAACAATGACCAGCCGGCATCCTTTGACCAGGCTGATGTTCAGGATGACGACACTTACGAGTTCAAGTGGCAGACCGCCAACCTTGAGATGGATGCAGGTACCTACACCGTTTACGCAGTCAGCGCTCCGCGCGACAAGGATCACCTCAGTGACGCACAGTATGACACTGTCTCACTCGTGATCAAGAAACCGTACATCCAGGCAACCGCTTCCGCAAGTGTTGTTGCAAAGGGTGACAAGATGTTCATCCGTGGAACTGCAGAGGGCGACCCGTCAAAGGGTGTTGCAATCTGGATCCTTGGAAAGAACAAAGTACTGTACGCAACTGAATCCGTGAACGATGACATGACATTCGAACACGAGGTCAAGAGCGCTGCAACTTCATCTCTCTATGCAGGACAGTACTTCGTCGTTATCCAGCACCCGATGTACAACAATGAGTTCGATGTCTACCCAGACAACCCACTTGAACCACAGAAGATCCTCGGTGCGTACCCAACTCGCGACTCTGAAATCTTCAGAATCGGTGGTGCAGGAGCACTTCAGGGAACTGACGCTGCAGAGGCACTTGTCAAAGCAATTGACTCAGCAATGGTAGATGATATCTACACCAAGATGCAGTTCCTCGTTGAGGAGCCCAAGGTCACCATCAACCCGATCGGTGAACAGGCTGTAGGTTCCAAGTTCGAGATCACTGGTTCCACCAACCTCATGTATGACGACAACGATCTGCTTATCGAGGTAACCTCATCCTCATTCAAGCCGACCGACAAGTCACAGAGTGGTGAGTTCAACGGCGCAACCGGAACCATCAAGGTTCAGCAGGGCACTGATGGACTTAACAAGTGGAGCTTTACAGTTGACGCAAGCACCTTCAAGCCGGATGAGTACATCGTCCGTGTCTCTGGTGTCACCACCGGTGTTGTGGAAACCGCACTCTTCAACGTTGTTGAAGCTGGAGCAGTCCCTGTAGCACCTGTTGTTGTGCCAACCGAAGCACCAGTTGTTGAAGTAACTGAAGAACCAGTTGCAGAAGAACCGGTAGCTGAAGAGCCTGTTGCAGAGGAAACTGTTGAAGAAGAACCTGCAGCAGAAGAACCAGTCAGCAAGACTGCGTAAATTAAATCAGGTTTAACATCTGATTTCCCTGGAAACCCAGGGTCTTTTTTTGTCCTGATATCCCGTGACTGGAAATTTTTGAACTATTACTCATCGACTCATAGCAGATATTTTATTCCGGTCTCATGAGATATTAAGACTTACACGTAAGAATGAGTCAAACCGGAATAAAGCGCCCTGGATAGCCTGGTGTGATTCAGAACTGTAACCTGATAATCCTGTTTTTTTATCGGGCTATTGTAAACCGCCATCCACAATGATATGATCTGACCAGTGGGTCAGGCGGACAGGCAATACATTCAACCTCTATTCCAGGGTCGATGGTATGAGCAAATATCTCGTAATCAATAATGCCGATCGTCTTACAAGGAAATAATGGCAGCCCTTTTCTTTCCCTTGCTACATGGGTTCTGCATGTGGTCATGAATAATTCCATGACTCCTGGCATGGGTTTGCGGATTTCATAAGTGTTAAGGAGTGAGAATAGCCTGTGATTAAGAGCAGTCTCCAATGACTCAAGCCCCCCGCATGGAGGAAGACTAAGACGATTCATTATCCGTTCAGCTTCGATCCTGGAGAACTCTTTCCAGGCGGCAATATCACATTCAAGAGCAATATCAAGTCCGTATCTCTTTTCAATCTCCAAAAACCATAATCCATCGATAGCAAGCCAGTTTTTAGCTGCATCAATCAGTTCTCTCTTCAGTTCTTCCGAGTCTTCTTTCATACAACCAGTCTCCGTTCAAAGAGTCGGATAGCCAGGAATGAAAATATTATCGTTCCCATAACAATCCATGAAATATTGAGTGCCCAAAGAGGTACAGAAGTTTCAGTTAAAAGTCCCCTGATGAGACTTACCACGTGGGTGAGCGGTAAAAGTAAGAGGGCCAGAACCTGAACGATCTGGGGGAGCAGATGCAAAGGGAAAAAGGTTCCAGAGAAGAGGAACATTGGGGCAACAAAGAGGGTTGCCGGGTATGACATGGTATCTATCGAGGGTGAGACTGCTGAAAAACACGCTGCTATTGAGGAGAATAATACCCCTGCAAGGAATGAGAAAGGAAGTGCAATAAGTAATCCGACAGGAGAGGCAAGTCCAAGCAGAAGGAGCACGATGCTTATTGACAGGGCAGAGATCAATCCCCGTGTTGCCCCCCAGAAGATCTCTCCCAGGATCACTTCCTGGATGGTTATTGGTGTCGCAAGCAGTGCATCAAATGTCTTCTGATAATACATCCTGACATAAGTTCCGTACGCACATTCAAAAAAGGAAGCATTCATCACCGATGCAGCAAGGATTGCAGGGGCGATGAACCTGATATATGGAACTCCTTCAATGTCGGTGATATATGCTCCGATCCCAAACCCGATCGCTCCAAGGTAGAGAAGAGGTTCTATAAACGGCGGGAGCAGGTTCACACGGATATTTCTTCGAAATACTAAGGCATTGCGAAACCAGACCCTGGATACACCAATGAGCAGAATTCCGGCTTTTTCATTGATCTTAATTTTCATTCGCGAATCCCCCTCCCGGTAAGCATTAAGAAGACATCTTCAAGTGACCCCGGACGGGTGATTACCCGGATCTCCCTGAACTGTTCAGTTAACCTGTCTGCCAGCTCACGGGGTTTATCAGTGCGGACCTGTATCATCTCTCCACCAGTCCCGTAAGAGATATTTATCGAGTCCAGGTACCTGGTCACCTGATCACTTTTATCAGTCTCGACTATATCCATCCCGATAAAGGTTCTGACAAGTGCATCAGGAGATCCGTCCACCAGAATTTTGGCATGATCCATTATCACAAGCCTGTCACAAAGCCTGGCAGCCTCGTCAAGATAATGCGTCGTCAAAACGATGGTGTGCCCTTCTGCACGCAATTTCAGAAGTTTTTCCCAGATGTGGTGCCGGGCCTGCGGGTCCAGCCCTATTGTTGGCTCATCAAGGATTAACAGGTCCGGATTGTTCATAAGGGCTCTCGCAAGAAGCAGTCTCCTTTTCATTCCCCCTGAAAGTTTCTCGATAATAGTATCTTTTTTCCCCTCAAGTTCAAAGAACTCAAGAAGATTTTTAGCGCGTTTAATTGCATCATCCCTGCCGATATCAAAAAACCGGGCATATACCGTCAGGTTATCAAAAACCGACAGGTCAGGATCCAGGTTTGTCTCCTGTGGGACTACTCCAATCCTCTTACGGATGATCCTCCCTGAAGTTTCAGGATCATCTCCGAACACTCTTAATTTTCCACCAGTTCTTGGAGAGACACACTGAACCATCTTCATGGTTGTGGTCTTTCCAGCACCGTTAGGTCCAAGAAAGCCAAACAGTTCCCCCCTGGTTACTGAAAAGGAGATCGAATCAACTGCCGTCAGGTCACGGTACCGCTTTGTAAGGTCTTTGGCCTCAATCACATACTGGGACATATACTGGTGTAAATGATTAATGGTTACAGGGTCATCATAAACCATCCCAGGAGGAAACCAATTATTGCTCCTCCGTTCAGAGGAGGAAGTCCTGCCTGTGGCCTGCCGGAAAACACCGCACGCAGGAGGATACCAAGTCCTGCAAGGGATCCAAGTATGGTTCCTATTGCCGTAAGGCTGAATATTCCGACTCCTCCTCCAGGTGTGAATACACAGGCAGAAGTCACCAGAATTGATGGCATAATAAGATCCCCAAGACCCATCAGGTATGCCGCACGGTCATGTTTTGGTTCTTCATCATCTGTTTTTATCGTGTCAATATTACCACCAATCCCGTCGCGGATGAATGAGTATCCCTCTTTTTTCGGAACTACGACCATTATGGGCATTTTACCTTCAATGACTCCATTTGCCAGGGTAAGCATGTGCTTTGTCTTGTATACAGATATCGCGTCATATACCGCGAGAAGGATAAGAAGGAGTATCACAGGGATCGGTTCAAGTGATATCCCAAACATTGATGCAACTCCTGCGGCAAGTAAAACGCCAAGAATATCAACGACGTACCATTCAGGATACTTCCATAACAGCAGGGTAGCGACCCCTGCCAGGGCCACGCCAAGGAATAAAGCCGGGCTTTCCTGGGTAACAAGGGCCAGTAACCCTGAGAATACGTAAATATATGCAATGAAAAGGGAGATCCTTATTATCCAGCCCAGGATCCGTTTAAATTTATATTTTATCAGGATAAGCATAAGGGCCGTGAACCCAAGAAGCATCGCGATAAACCACACCGGGTTTGAGATGGACTGGGGGTCTTCAAAGACCGCATATCCTGACGCGGACATCGGTGCTGCAAGGAGAACAGATCCTGTCTCAACAGCAAGGAGCATTACCGGCATTGCAAGGATGGCAAGATATTCCCGGATTTGTTCCTTTGATCTCATGATAACCAGTACTTAAATCATGGGAGAACTACCTATCTGAATATATGGATGATCGGATCCTTCTGGCCGGGATAATCCCTCTCCTCCTGGTATCATGTGGATGTATCCTGGTAGGTTCTGCTTTCAGGTTTCCAGTTGAAGCAATTATCGGGCTGCTCCTGATAACTCTTCCGATAATTTTACTCACCTGGTATATCCTGGTAAGGGTAGAAAACCTTACGGCTGGTGTAAAATTCCAGGGCAGAATTATCCATCAGGCAGTAGATAATCAGGCACTGGATATGAAGCGGAAATATGAAGAATCAAAAAGGGCGATGATGGACGTTCAGTCAGAACTATCCAGAAGGATATACCGGTAGGCTGATCATGGGTGTAGCACTTAGGGACATTTTAACCGGGTTTAAACGGCCGGCTGGTAATGATGAACTGAAAGGTATTGCCGCAATCGATTCGTACAATGCCTTGTACCAGTTCCTGTCCATAATACGGCAACCGGATGGCACACCACTCATGGACGGGGAGGGAAGAATAACCTCGCATCTTTCTGGCCTTTTCTTCCGGACTGCTAATTTCCTGACCCAGGGTATCCGTCCGGTCTTCATCTTTGATGGTCAGCCGCCTGATATGAAGAGCAGGACCATCCAGGAAAGGAAGGAGATTCGCGAGGAGTCCAAAGTAAAATGGGACCAGGCCAGAAGAGAAGGTGACCTTGCCGGCGCATTCAGGTATGCCATGTCCAGTTCTGCAGTTGACGAGTACATCCTCTCCTCCGCAAGGGAACTTATCCGGCTGATGGGACTGCCGGTCATAAATGCTCCATCTGAAGCAGAGGCGCAAGCTGCATACATGGCTGGGAGGGGTGATGCTGACTATGTCGTGTCCCAGGATTATGATACCCTGCTTTTTGGAACTCCTGTCCTTGTCAGGAACCTGACTATATCAGGGAAAAGAAGGTTTCATGGAAGAGTTGTTACCGTCCAGCCTGAACGTGTCCTCCTCTCTGAAGTGCTTGAAAACCTTGGGATAACAAGGGAACAGCTCATCGAGATAGCCATTCTGACCGGTACAGACTTTAATCTTGGAATCCGTGGGATTGGAGCAAAGACCGGACTTAAAAAGGTGAAGTCAGGCGATTTTGAAACGACGGTCCGGGAAAAGCTGCCAGATTTCGATCCTGAACCGATCCTGGAATTTTTTATGAATCCCCCTGTTACTGATTCGTACTCAACTGATACCGGCCCTATAGATCGTGACGGTATATGGTCATTCCTGTGTGATGAGCACGGGTTTTCACCTGGCAGGGTGGAGCCTGTTCTTGATAAGATATCAAAAAAAGAGCAGCAGAAGACCCTTGAGAGCTGGTTTTAAACGTGCATGGCCCAGGCAGTTATAAGACACCCGGGATTATGCAGAAGGTTTGAAATTACAACAATTTTATGACTTATTTTTATATTTGAATCACAAACAGTTATCAGGCTTATATAATCTGAAGGGGTTTTTATTCGGATGCAGGATGAAAGGGGATCTCGATTAATAATTCTGATATTGGTATGTGTGTTTATCTGTGGTTTTTCTGCTCCCATGATCTGTGCAGATGAGCTGGAAGAGAATATTACCACCGATAACGGTAACCTGTCGGCAGAATGGGTCGTTGACTTTACCGCCTCCCCGTTTGAAGGTTACCCCCCCCTCTGTGTCCAGTTTACTGTATCCGGTCCGGACGGTGAATATGCCTGGGACTTTGGTGATGGTACAGGCTCAAATGCTAAAAATCCTGTTCACTGCTATAAGCAAAAAGGCTCTTACTGGGTTAAACTGAAGTATTATTATGGCTCTGTCGCAGGGGAAGTAACAAAGCCTGACTGTGTGAAGGTAGGCGATCCGGAGATGTATGTTGATTATTATGCCGAACCTTCTTCCGGCCCTGCGCCATTGACCACCCAGTTTACTGTTATTGGAAATCCTGTGAATATCATCTGGCATTTCGGGGATGGAAGTGATGATACAACCGAGCTGAACCCAAGGCACCAGTTCAGGGAGCCTGGAAATTACAGCCCTACTCTTACTTACTGTATATCCGGCTCCTGTAACAAGATCTCCAAGTTCAATTATATCGAGGTTGGTCCTGGAAATGAAGTGGATTTTATTGCTGAAAGGCAGAACGGGACTGCTCCGGTATGCACCAGGTTTATTGTGCGTGGGGAAGCTGAGACATTTAAATGGGATTTTGGTGATGGCACCAGTTCATTTGAAAAAAGCCCGGTCCATTGTTACCCGGAGCCCGGACTATATACTGTTTCCCTGACTTACACGGTAGACGGTGCTCCTTATACCATCAGGAAAGACCGATTTTTGAGATATCTTCCTGCATGGGCTCCTGACTTTACTTATGGTCCGATCGTGGGAATAGCTCCACTTTGCGTTGGATATGACATTGTCAACCCCTCCCAGTCATGGGAATTTCACTTTGGTGACAACAGTACCTCTGCCAGTGCACAGGCCACCCATTGTTATGGAAGAAGTGGGAACTATTTCCCATCCCTAACCTACTGTTACAATGATTTATGTGACAAGGTCGAAGGAAAAGAACCGGTCATCGTTCATCAGCCTCGTATCCTTCTTGCGGAGGGCTCTGTCCCTAATGAATACAAGTTCAGCACCGATGCACCTGAGGGGCTTAGGTACTCCTGGGATTTTGGTGATGGTGCCAGGGCCGAAGGGCCTTCTCCCACACACCGGTTTGAGACTGAAGGCACATTCCGCGTCTCCCTGGTTGTTACCGGTTCATGCGGGTGTAATGCAATAGCGACCAAAGAACTTAAGATAAAGCCCAAAGAAAAACTGGACTTTACCGCCACTCCATTAGCCGGATGTGCACCTCACTGTGTGCAGTTTAATGAAAAATCCCCGGAGATACCACTCTCACGTCTGTGGGAATTCGGCGACGGGGAGACCAGTGAAGAGAAGAACCCGTTCCACTGTTTCAGGTTTCCAGGTTCATATACGATAAGCCTGGCCGACACATTTCCAAACGGCACTGAAAAAGAGGTAAAGGAGAATTATATCACTGCCCACGCGGTGCCAAAGCCATCTTTTACCATGTTTCCTCCACATGGCGATGCCCCTCTTAAGGTGAAGTTTACAGACACTACTATCGATTATTCTGAAAAGAGGTACTGGAGTTTTGGAGACGGAGCATCAGGGTCAGAGAAGACTGTTGAACACCGGTTTGATGAGCCGGGGGATTATAATGTGACACTTACGGTATGGGGGGCAGGAGACTGTTATGGAACAAAATCCCAGGTTGTCCACGTTTTAAAGAAAGAGGACTCTCCATATGACTTTTCCGGTCTTCCAAGACGAGGCAGTGCTCCTCTTTGCACCTCATTTAAGGTGACCGGACAGATCCAGCAGTCAGAGCTTGATTTTGGCGACGGGCAGAAGACAAGTGAACGCAATCCCTTCCACTGCTATGATACCCCCGGGATTTACTCCCCGGTCCTCCATGCATGTGACTCAGTGACCGGGTGTGAAGATATTAAAAAACCCGCATATATTGTTGCAGTCTCTCCATATTACCTGAATATTACCCTCTTTCAGGGATGGAACCTTGTATCTGTTCCTGTAACTCCTGAACCTGGTAGTGATACTATGGATATTCTATCCATGGTGGACACCGCAGGACATTCGATCTTTTCATGGAACAGTTCATCTGGTTCATGGACAAGGCTTGCAAGAACAGATAAGATCTCTCCCCTTTCTGCTTTCTTTGTATATTCCCCTGACATGGTGCAGGTTCCTGTCAGAATATCAGGCCAGGGGCCTTTGTATAACCTTAGCAGGGAGCTTGATGCAGGATGGAACCTGGTAAGCTTTGCAGATGTGATGATGGTTTCAGCTGATGAGGCATTCCGTTCGATAGAGGGACTATGGAGCTATATTATCGGGTACGATGCAGAGAAGCAACGGTATGCTGTCCCGGTTACAAATGGAGCTTACAGTCGCGATGCTTTACTTGATCCAAGGCAGGGGTACTGGATATTCATGAATGGGACGGCCCGGATGGTTGGAAAACAGTTATAACTGCTTCCAGACATGTATGAAACGCTGGACTGCAGTAATATGACCAAAGATTCCAAAGATAAGTAAAACCCATGCAAAGATGGACATCCCGATAATTAATGCGGAAGAGATGAGAGATGCGATTCCTGCCCCGATAAGGAGTATGAGCCTGTCAGCCCGTCCCAAAAATCCTCCATAAAACCTGCCGATTCCCACTGCCTGTGCCTGGGTCCCAAGGTATGATGCCATCAGAACACCGGTCAGGCCAAAGACTCCTACCTGCCATGGACAGAGCGGGCCGGCGAATATTCCGCAGATCATGAAGATATCTGCATACCGGTCGACCGTGTGATCAAGAAAGTCTCCTCTCAGGCTCTGGATGTTCATAGCCCGTGCAATTGAGCCGTCAAGGGCATCGAAAATGGCATTGAGCAGGATGCATAATGTGCCTATCCCGATCTCAGACAGGTAAAACCCGACTCCTGCCACCGCTGCAGCGACAAGGGATATCGCCGTGCAGCAGTCTGGTGTTATCTTAAGCCTGATACATGCTGAGACAACCGGATCGATGATCGGTTTTACATGGTCACGGTATGAGTCAAGGGTCATATCATATCACCATACGGGATAAGCCAGTCTACAATCCCGATTTCAGGCTCTGCATTTCCCCTGACTATCTCTTCAACCTTGTCAGCACAGGTGATGATATCCATGCCGGTTGTGTCGATCTCGTAAAGAATATCCTTGCCATGAATGTCAAATGCCTCTGCCAGTGCAACGTCAAGGATCTCTGACTCCACGTTCTCCTGGATCTTCTCTTCGGAGTATCCCCTGCCTGAAAGTCTCTCTTTTAATATATCAGGTCTGCATCTTAAGATGACAATCCTGTCAGCCTGGAGATAATGAGCCATATGTCCCTCAATTATCCCCTCAACAGGAGTAAATTCCAAGGCCCAGCGCTCATCATCGATGATTCTGGTATCCCGCTCCTTGTCTTCACCAAGGGTATATGGCCCGGTTGTATCTGAAACATGTGTGACTGGGATGCCTCTTTTTTTAAGTTCCATTGCAACCGATGTCTTTCCTGTTCCGGGTGTCCCGGTAAGAGCAATCATCATATCTTTCTGAGTACCTCAAGGAACCGCGTGTTCTCCCATTCTTCTCCAATGCATACCCTGATATAATGATCCTCAAGGCCTGGAAAGCTCCTGCATGATCTGACAAGCACCCCGTTTTGTGCAAAATAGTCAGCAGCCTCGTCACCGGTGAAAGGGGAAACATCGACCATCACAAAATTAGCTCCGCTTGAAAGGACTTGTCTGCCTGCCTCCCTGGTAAATATGTCCCTCCACTTTTTTACAAAGCTGATGGTCTTATCAAGGAACTCCTGATCCTGCAGGGCCCCGGTTGCAGCAGCAGCCGAGAGATTATTAAGTGCAAAAGGTGTTGCAGCTTTCTCATATACCTGCCTGAACCACCCTGGAACAAATGCATAACCGACCCTGCAGCCGGCAAGCCCAAACACTTTTGACATCGTCCTGCCTATGATGAGGTTTTCATAATCGTTCATCAACGGACGGTACTCTTCGGCTGAAAACTCAACATATGCGTTGTCCAGGAAAAGGATTCCGTTAATGTTTCTTAGTATCTCTTCGATATCAGAGACTGGTGTTACCGTGCCTGATGGATTATTCGGAGTGCAAAGAAATGAGATCTTTGCATCCCTGGCAGATGAGATGAAAGAGGAGATATCAACGGAAAATTCCGCATTCCTTGGCACATTCTCTACGGTTCCTCCCTGTGCAGCGGTTGCAAGACCATAAAAAGAGAAGGTAGGCGTGGATACTGCTACCTTGTCACCAGGGTTAACAATGGCCCTGATACATGTTTCGATAACCCCGTCCATCCCTGCACCAGTGACAAAAGAGTATTTGCCATGGAATTTCTCCAATGCATGGATGAGATCCGGCTGGGTGGTATCAGGGTACCTGTTTATCGTGTCAATTGCTTTATTTATCTCATTTATTGCAAAGGGGGATGGGCCGAAGGGGTTTTCATTACTGGCAAGCCTTGCCACCTGCGAGAACCCGAACTCTTCTGCAATCTCTCCTGGTTTTTTTGCAAATACGTAGGAGGGACCCTGGCGGTAGAGTTCGCGAACCAGATTAACAGACCGACCTGATTGCTGCATCGATGACTTCGCATCCCCTGTCTATCTCTTCAGGACTTATCACAAGAGGTGGTACCAGCCGGATATTGCCATGAGCAGCACAGTTTACAAGAACGCCCTTCTCCATGCATGCCTGCTGAACTTTTGAGCATGAATCTCCGATGGTAACCCCGACCATAAGGCCAGCTACCCT
>Ga0255340_1003704_pt1 | contig 15692 bp, 18 predicted proteins | sample wastewater_treat_7_FD_192417 | JGI IMG/M metagenome (GOLD analysis project Ga0255340, IMG submission 192417) | Wastewater microbial communities from Lulu Island WWTP, Vancouver, Canada - plant10 | ecosystem: Engineered > WWTP > Wastewater > Unclassified | place: Canada: Vancouver, British... | reverse complement strand
AAAACTTTCTCAAAAATTCAAACATCGCTTCCCCCTTTTTTTATTTGCAAACAAAATCTACAATCATTTCTCCCCCCGGCCATGCCTGCCATGTCCAAGCTCAAGCAGGGAGTTGGCGCTCGCGTCGGCGGTTAATGTCCCGTGTCCCGCCGCCTTTAAGGGGGCCGAAAGGTTCATTCGTATATCTAAACTCAAATATCGATTAGACCTGCATCCGCATAATTTCATTATATGCCTCAATAATTTTGTTTCTCACCTCCATCATCAGACGGAAGGATATATCAGCCTTTTCCATTGCAATCATGGTTTCATGAAGGTTCTTCGACTCTCCGGCAATCAGCCGTTCAATGGATCGGTCGGCTTCCGTCTGCAACTGATTAACGTCCTCAATCGAACCCTTTAGCATTACTTTAAAAGAGCCCCCCTCAGCGGAAGCGTTTTCTTTCTTTCCCGACACATGGGGTATCATTGATTTTAAGCTTGACTCGATGGTTATGTCTTTCATTTTCGTCTCATCTCCAGATACCGTTCCGGGGTAGCGCTTCTTTTAACGGCCTATTTCCAGTGCCTTGGTCACCATACTTTTGGTGGCATTCACCACCGCCACATTGGCTTCATAGGAACGGGTTGCGGATAATATATTCACCATTTCTTCCATTACATTGATATCGGGCACTGCCACATACCCTGAGGTATTGGCATCGGGATGTCCGGGATCATAGATCATCTTGGGCGGCCTTGAATCGATAATGACGTCGGTCACTTCTACGGTTTGAAGACTGTTGTCCATCGCCGTTTTTAACGTCTCCCCAAAACTGGTATCCGCCGGTTGTGAAGCGAAAACCACTTCCCGTCTTCGGTAGGGACCTCCCTCCGGTGAACGGGTCGTACTTATGTTTGCCAGGTTGCTTGATATTACATCCATCCGGAGTCGCTGAGCACTCAGCGCTGACGAACTAATTTGAAGAGCGGTCAAGAAATCCATATTATCTCACCTCGCTGATAGCGGTTCTCAGTCCCTGGAGCTTCTTGGAAATTACCTGGGCGGCGGTGTTATAGTAAAGACTGTTTTCAGCCAGTTTGGACATTTCTTTATCAAGGTCTACCGTATTGCCGTCGAGCCGATGAGCGGTACCGTTACTCTCAAATACGCTGTACCGCGTATCTTTGAGAAGTGTCCCTGGGGGAAAATGGCCTTCACTGGTCTTTACCAGAGGCAAGTTTTTTCCGGTTCCGGCCGCTCTCGCCAGCTCATCCGGGAAATTGATATCACATCCCTTATAACCCGGGGTATCAATATTGGCGACATTGGCCGCGAGCAGTTTATGCCTTTCCGAATGATAGTCGAGCAGTTTCTCCAGCATTATAACGGTAGTACTAAATAATGCGTCAGATGGCATTCAAATCCCTCCCGGAAGTCAAGTTTGTCGGTAAAATCCTTTCATCTATACTGTCTGTTTCTTATACTCGCTGAGCTTGTTTCGAAGAGTTCTGATGCTTATACCCAGAGCCTTAGCCGCGTGGGTCCTGTTTCCCTCCAACTCATTAAGGGTTTTGAAAATAAGTTCTTTTTCCATCGCTTTTACCGAACCCGCCCCCCGGGAAGCACCCGCGCCCGCTTCTTTACTGCCGTTTATTTCTTCCGTGACAAGATGAGCAGGCAACAGGACATCATCCTGGTGTAGGAGAACCGTTCTTTCAATCACATTTTCCAGTTCTCGAACATTTCCTCTCCAGTCATGTTCCCGCAATAACTCGATAGCTTCCGGAGAAATTCGAGGCGCAGCCTTTTTACATTTGACGCTGTGTTTTTTAATAAAATGTTCCACCAGAAAAGCGATATCCTCTCTGCGCTCTCGCAAAGGCGGGATCTTCAGAGGTATAACATTTAGCCGGTAAAAAAGATCCTCTCTAAATTTTCCTTCTTCCACCGCCGCCTTCAAATTGACATTGGTAGTGGCGATAACCCGCACATTTATGGGAATAGGCTCTTTTCCCCCCACTCGGTCAATCTCAAATTCCTGTAACACCCTTAGCAGTTTTGCCTGAAGCTGGGGACCCATTTCGCTTACTTCGTCCAGAAGAATGGTGCTTCCATTCGCCAGCTCAAACTTTCCCATCCTTCTTTGCGCGGCACCGGTAAAGGCGCCCTTTTCATACCCGAACAGCTCGCTTTCCAAGAGATTTTCGGGAATAGCGGCACAATTGACCGCAACCAGATTCTTGTCTCTCTGCTCACTGTGCTGGTGAATATACCGAGCAAATAACTCCTTGCCGGTTCCGCTTTCGCCCTGAATAAGAACGGTGGAATTACTCAGGGCAATGCTTTTTGCCAGGCCGATAAGCCTCTGCATCTCTCGATTCTGAGTCACGATTTCCCGCCTTTTTTGATCATTCCCAAGGTATGTCCCATTTCCGTTGCCACCGGCAAGCGCCCTTTTCACTACGGCGTCAAGCTGCTCAAATGAAAAAGGCTTTAGCAAATAATCTGCCGCCCCCCGTCTCATAGCCTCCACCGCATTTTGTACGGTTCCGTACGCAGTGATCATTATCACCGGAATCCGGGGGAATCTTTTCTTGATTTCCTGTAGAACCGTCAAACCGTCCATGCTGGGCATTCTTTCATCCGTAATAACCAATTTAAAGGGTGTGGAACAGACTTTTTTCAGGGCGTCACATCCATTGGGGACGGAATCTACTGCATGACCACTTTTGACCAGCGCTTCGGTAAGGGCAAGGCGCATGCTCTCTTCATCATCAATAACCAGGATTTGTCCTTCCTTCAACGTATTCACTTCCACCTATCTATTCCTCTCTTGCCTCTCCGGCCAAAGGCAAAGTGACGGCGAAGGTTGTCCCCTCGCCCAAAGTGCTCATAACTTCCATCATGCCCTGGTGAATTCCGGTGATATTATGGGCGATGGTGAGGCCGAGCCCCATGCCCTTCTCTTTGGTGCTAAAAAATGGACTGAAAATTTTCTCCTTGTAATGGTCGGAGATGCCCACGCCGGAATCGATAAATTTTACGGTCAGATATCCTGCTTCGTGGGTAAAACCCGGTCCATTTTCTTCCGTTTCGGTGGAGACGGTAAGTTCCCCGCCTTGGGGCATTGCCTGCATGGCGTTCCACAGCAGATTAAGTACTACCTGCTTGAGCAACTCCGCGTCCCCGTATACTTTGGAGTCAAGGGCGTTATAGCGCCTGATGAGATTAACCCTGCCCTGCCTCAGGGTAGGCATGACAAAGGTGAGGGTTTCGTCGAGAAGTCCATGGAAGTCAACACACTTAAAAACCGGATATTGCTGTTTGGTGAATAGCAGCAGATTGTTAATGATATAATCTATATTCTTCACGCCGGATAGAATATGTTCCGCAAGTCTTTTCTTTTTTTCATCGTTCTCCAGCTCACTCCGCAACAGAGAGGCGAGCAGCTCGATACTGCCAAGGGGGTTTCTCACTTCATGAGCAATGCTTACCGCAATCTCCCCCATTGCCGCTAAGCGGTTCGTGCGTTCTGCCTGTTCCTCGAGTATTCTCAGCCGGGATACATCCTGGAGTATAATTACGCTGCCCACTTTTGCCTTCTCCTGCCTTACCAGCCGAGTAACCGAAACCCTTACCTGTGGATCTTTGCCATCCTTTCTCCGCAGTTTGAATTCTCGCTCGGCCATCCAGCTCAAATCTCCAGGGTGCATAGATGAAGGTATGCCGTTACCGGGAATAAGAGATCTCAACATCTCAATAAAATACCCTCCTTCGACGCTCCCCTTAGGTATGCCGGTAATCAGCTCCGCCGAACTGTTATAGGTTGTCACCTTCCCGTCCTGGTCAACGACCACCACCCCGCTGCTAAGGCTTTCCAGAATATTATGCAGATACTCTTCAATCTTTTCTTTCTCACGCAAATTAAATTGAAGTTGTTCGTTCTTTTTCTTAAGCTCCTGATTGAGTCCGTGCACCTGCCGCTGCAACCGGGCGTAAGAGTCCCGGAGGGTCGATGCGGAACGGTCAAAGCGATAGAGGGCCTGGTTTAACCACACCATCCCTTCTTCTGCGGTCATGCGGTCGGTAACTTTTCTTTGCATAGGTGTATGCAATCCCTCCACGGCAAAGGCTTCTTGATATTACTTACAACCCGGGCCGGCCACCTTCATGGTGAAAAGTATTTACCGTGGGTTATCTCCCATTCTAAATCTCTAATATTTGCGCTCACTACTTTTTCCCAAAAATCTTCCTTGTGTCCATGTCCAGTAAGCTTTTTAAGTGACTCAATTTCAATGCCCTTCCTGCCCGCTTCCCGGTAGCCGGCTGCTAGGCGGTAGAGTGCCCATGGCGTACGCTCATTTTCAGGATAGCGCTCGACAATCTGGGCATATATTTCAATCGCTTCCGCATAACGATGTGACTGGTAAAGGATATCAGCAAGCTGAAAATAACTTTTTAATATGTATTCATATTCCCGCCACTCTCTTCCCAAACCCTCACCTGTCTTAATAGCCTTTCTATAGGTTTCAACCGCCAGGGCGGTATTCTCCATGTCCTGATAGCACTTTCCCAGCAAGAAAAGCCCCCTTATATCCGGCGGATTCCTTTCTTGCACTTCCTGCGTCCGGAGATAGGTTCGGCTCGCTTTTTCGTAGTTTTTTTGTGCAAAACAGGTTTCAGCAAGCGCATGGAGCGCACGAGCACGGAATCTGCTTTCTGGAAAGTCATTCAGCATCTTCTCAAACAACTTCTCAGCCGCTCCGTATTCCTTTTTCTTTAGATACACCTCACCCATTCCGAGGATAAGTTCGTCTTCAGGATGTGTGGGAGGATAAAGACGCCTGGCCTTTTCATACATTTCCAGGGCATTGTCATAGAGACCAACCTGGCGAAAACTCTCTCCTATCCGGAAAAGAATCCCGGTATTTTTGCCGTCTTCAAGAAAATGATTTTTATATTTCCGGTAAAGCGCCAGAACTGGATAGTACTTTTCTTCGGAGAAGTACGCTTCGATCAATTTAGAAAGATTTTCCTGAAGGATGTAATAACTTTTTTTTGAAATTTCACTGTCGGGAAATTCTTCCAACACCGTTTTCAATGATGCCGCCGCCTCCTGATATTTTTTCTGCTCGGCATAGGCAACGCCCTGCTTATAGAGCGCCAGTTCCGCTAAATTTGTAGCCGGATGTTCTTCTATTATCTGCTGGTATACGTTTATCGGGTCAAGGTACTGGTCAAAATTGAAAAACCCGGGATTTTTTACTCCGATATCAGCCATCTTTATTTTACCGATTATTGCGCCTTCGCTTTCTGGATAGAACAGATTGTTTTGCGAGTACACCTTAAGCGCTTCCTCTATCTTTCCGGCAACCTGATAAGCATCACCGATCCTGGTAAGTATAATATGATTATATTCCTGCTCCGGAAATACGTTAAGCGCAATAAACAGAATCGACCGCGCTCTTTGATGATTTCCGTTCATCAAATATGTTATTCCCATGCTGTAGAGGGTTTCCGGAAATAATCCGGATTGGACAGGCCAGCGGCTCAGCAGCTCATTGTAAGATTGAAGCGCTGTGCCGTACTCCTTCATGCCGACTAGGCAGTCGGCAGCGCGGAAAGCGGCCTTCCTAACAAAAGATCCCTGGTGGCATTCTTCCAGATAGCGCTGGAATATGTCTCTCGCGCTTTCAAATTCTTCTTCCTGAAAAAGGCATTCCGCCATCCAAAAGAGGGCGTCGGGTGTGTAGCGAGATTCCGGATGATCCTCCAACAGCAGTTTATAGATATCGGCAGCCTCTAAATGGAAACCCATCTTTCGGTAGCTATCGGCAAGTTGGAAGTATCCGCGGTCCACATCTTTCGAGTCAGCATAAAGTGCCAACGCCAATTGGAATGCATCAATGGCCGGCTGGTAACTGGTAAGAATATTATCTTCCGCCTGGTAGTAATAGCAATCACCGATTAAGAAGGAAACGGCGTCAGCCAGCTTACTGCATGGATAGTTGGCCATGAAATATCGAAGCAGGGCCAGTGCCTCCATGTACCTTTCTTGTTTAAAAAGCTCGAGGGCAGAGTAGTATGTCCTTTGTGCTTCCGGATTTACGTCTTCTCCTTTTTGTTCCTGTAAAGAATCGGATCTAACCGGGGCAGTCGAGTTAAGCGGAATATTGTCCTCTTGGACTTTGCCTTTGTCATCCAACAGCTTTTTTATGCTTTCGGTTTCGGAAGGTTCCGGCGTGTTCGCTCCTTCTTCGTCCTCATCCCCACACTCGTTGCCCGCCGGTGAAGTTTTGGCAGCGAGAGTCGTCATTTCCGCAAGTCCGATATCGTTAGTACCATCTCCTCCGGGTGAAATCTGTCCCTCCCCCTTACTGTCCATGACATCGGTAACATTGAAATCATACGTTGGATGAAAACCAGCCGCGCAAGCGGATGGAGAGGTGAAAATACTCGAGGTCTGGAAAGGAGCCATCATCATAAAGAACAAAAAGCATGATGAAAATATCGCCCGCTTTTTATAATGAAGCAATTTTATCATGGTTGAGAATCGGTAATAGTATAAGACGTTTTTGAAGAGTGGTTGTCAATATATTGACGATATCGCGTTTCTCGATTGTCAATGGAAGTTATATCCGCATACCGTCCGCCGTGTTCTAACCACTAAATTTACTGTCATTTTTTTCAATGTTTTTAGGATGAAACCAGATTACATTACCATGATAGTGAGCAATTCACATGCCAACAACTATTTTGCTGTCAAGGAACAATCATTAGTAAAAAGAGGATCCAAACAGGCAAAAGGTGCTTGTTGTTAATCATCATTAGTTACAACCGAATGTATTTTATGCGGTTTCTGTAAAATCGTACAGTGTCAAAATTATGTTGTCTGTGGTGGAAATGGGATGACGAGATAAGTCGATGACGGGATGTAATAAGCGTGGCCAATTATATCATTTCAATAACTTGTGAGCGTGTAGAAAAAACTATCAAGAAGAGATTAGCAATGGGTTAGGCTATAATACAAAAGGAATGGTGATGTCGGTTATATGCGTCAATGTTATGGCTTGTCGAAACTAACTTTATGGAAAGAGGCACGCCATAATGAAGCAAATAGTATTGATGGGCTCTGCGATCAAGGCGGTCCAGGCTGTCTCCAAACAGCCAAGGGGTAGGGGTTCATCATCCATTGTGAGCAGTACAGAAGGAATATTTTTCCCGGTGCCGGAAAAGATGTCCTCTTTCTCTTCGGGGCTCCTTGTTGCGGATATTATCAGAACAACCGGATACAAGAAAGAGCAAACCCAGAACAATCATTTTTGTTTTTTCGATCCCTTCCGGGTATCTATCAGAATATTGTCAAGCATCTGCCAGCTTTTTTCTCTTTTTTCTCTCTCGCTCTCTTCTTTGAAATTTCCCCCGTCCTCAATTTCTCCGGTTGAGTAAATGGTGGAGCTTGTGCCATCCGGATTGTTCAGCTCTCTTACCCCCATATTTTTATACGGATCTGATAGTTTCTCTTTTTGCATTTCCTGCCGGATCATCAACTGAATTGTTTCATCACTTATACCTTCCTTCTTCAGCTTGATCACTTCTTCTATGGTAAGCGCAAATGAGACATGTGATTGTAAAAAAAGCATGATACACAGAACTAAGGTCGTCATTTTCATATGTTCGGTTCCCGGTAGTTTACATTTTGACCAATTATACCAGCAAAAGGTGACTTATTAAAACGCAACCAAATCATCAACAAACTAAAGATAGTTGGCGCCGAAGTAGCCTTTTACTATCCTATCAACGACTGCACAAAGAAGCGATGAACTGGAAGGAGTAGTTTCTCCGGCCTCTAAGTCCAAAGGGAAAAATGTTTTTCCCGGCTTACCGCTTCCGTATTCAGTGGCGTAGTAGAGTGTTTCACCGGTTGCTGTCTCCAACAGCTTGGCGGTGACGGTAATCCGGTTACTGGTGATATGCCCAACGAGATAATAATCAATGCTGCCAATAAGAACATACTCACTTTGAAAATCTCTGCCTAATGCCGCTGCCAGCTCCGTTTTGCCCTGAAGGCTTCCTCCTTTTTCATACCAGTCGGACACCTGCAGGAAGGCCACCGCACTGAATTCTTCTTGCTTGAGGAGACGATCATAAAACAATTTGGCGGTGTACATCCCGATCCCGGAGTCATCAGAAGGGCTTTCGAACGGAAATACAACAAGTTTGGCTGAGATCCCATGCCGGGGAAGATCCTTTTTCACATAGACAACGGGAGCTGAAAGATATAGAAAAGCAGGTGTGCACCCCCAGAGAGAAAGGAGTATGCAAAGAAACAGGTGAAGTTTATAGATTCTCATAGATCTGCTTACCTTCCGGTCAGAAATTCTTGTTGCGGAGCCTTTCCCGTTCCTTTTTAAAAAGGTAGCAAACAATCTTATCCTGATTTTCTTCATTAATATCGATGAATTTTATGCCGACTACGCGGTTGTTTCCTGTCAACGATGTTGAACGTACAACCTCTCCCCTGGCTCTTATAAGCGCTATTGGGAAAACAGGCAATAGTATCGTGAGCTGAAGGAAATCACCTTTTTCAAATGTTTCACGGGTTACAAATGCAATTCCTCCCTCGCTGAGATTCACTTCTACGGGTCTCTGAGAAAAAATACTCGGTTCCCGATTGGAACTGAGCATGGTGAGAATGAGATTGAGTTTTAAATTAATATCAATCAAGTTATTAACAATAAATGGGTCGATGCGTTGGGCCTCTTCTTCTTTTGCGGTGTCTTCCATAAACGGTTGTAGCGTGAAGTCCTCGACAGACAGATCTTGGTCAACAAGTTTGTACTCCTTTCCGGTATAAGCTTCGCATTCCTTGTCGGTTAATTTCTTATACTGAAGTAAAACTATAACATTAAAACGCACGTGGCTTCTTCCGTTGGGTAAGTGTCCCATGAAATCGTTCCTACTGTCACGGTAGAGTATCGGGCCACCCTTGCATAAAGGCCGTAGAAATATTCCGATATGACAAATGTAAAGGTTTATGATGCAAGATGAAGATGTGGGTATGTTAACCCCCGCCTGGTGGACAAGGAGATCATTGACTTCTTTAAACACCCCCTTTGCGCATCCATCTATTCATCTTGCCCAAGAATACATTCATGGTATGGTTAAACCGGTTTGCATATTGTGTGCCATTAAGAGAAATGGCCCGTGACATTAATTGTCATAACGTCTTGTGCTAGAAACAGTTTGTTTATCGGTTCCCAACGGAGAATGTGGGGCATAGTTATATGCGAAATAGTCAGAACTATGTTATATGACAAAATTTTGACTAGGATAGTCCTGTCGCACTCTGCGAGAGATCATAAACCTCAAGATAGGTGCCCGGGCTCTTTCGCCGAAAAGTGCGGCGTGCCGGATTCTTTTAGGTTGCGGTACCATGCGCGTGATTAAACCGTACGATCTGGGAGAGGGGTTAAAAAATTCTGTTTTTCATTCTCGCATATCGGGAGAAACGCTTCTTTTCTTGAATCTTTCGTTGCAGGCAAGACCACCCAACTTGAAGCCGAAAAAGTCAAAGATTAACATTGTCGGCAATAGGGCCTTTCTGACAATCTTTCATTCTATTTGCTCAAGTTATTGAATGATGAACCGATGAGTGATTTGACGACCCCATTTACTCTCCGGGCCTGCTCAAAAGGACGAAGCATACCATTGAGGAGGAGGAAAAACAGCTATTATGATTGCAGTAACGCGGCTGAATAATGAGTCTATTCTGGTAAATCCAGACCTCATTGCCTTCATTGAGGAAACACCGGATACGATCATCACCCTCTCCAATGGTGAAAAAATTGTTGTTCAGGAAAAGGTGGGTGAGGTGATCAAACGAATCATTGGCTTCAGAAGATGTGTTTTCAATCCATCAATCCCGATAGAATAAAAAATGGAAAACCGGAATGATGGAATAAAGAGGGCTTAATTTCCTGATGGACAAAGGTACTCTAATCGGTCTATTTCTGGGAATCGGAGCAGTGCTCGGCGGACAGGTTCTGGAGGGGGGGCATGTCTCGTCGATCATGCAAGGCACAGCTGCCATCATCGTCCTTGGCGGGACCTTCGGAGCCGTCTTTATCAGTTTCTCTTTCGGGGATGTGCTTGAAGGTTTTAAGGGAATTCAGAAAATCATCAAAGAACCCCTGCAAGATCATTTTAAAATCATCGAGCAAATCACAGATTATGCAAATAAGGCGCGAAAGGAAGGGATTCTCTCTCTCGAGAAAGAGATTAAGAATGTCGATGATCTCTTCATAAAAAAGGCTCTCACCATGGCGGTTGACGGCATTGAGTCGCACATGATCCGGGAAGCCTTGGAGACGGAGCTGGAATATCTGAACGAGCACGGGAAAACCGCCTCTAAAATATTCAAGGCGGCAGGCGGCTACGCCCCAACCATAGGGATCATCGGAGCCGTGCTGGGCCTTATCCACGTTATGGAGAATCTAAATGACCCCTCAAAACTCGGGTCCGGCATTGCCACGGCCTTCGTCGCGACCGTCTATGGCGTGGCCTCCGCGAATCTGCTCTTCTTACCGTTTGCAAGCAAGCTTGAATTGCGGCACCGGCACGAGATGATTATAAAAGAGATGAGCTTGGAAGGGATCGTCTCCGTTTCCACCGGTGAGAATCCCAGAATGATCAGGGAAAAGTTGACTGCTTTTCTCTCAGAGAAGCAGAAAAATGGCGGATCATCAGCTACGGCGAAATGATCGATGATCGGCCGAAAGACATTTTTTTCAGTCGGATAAAGGAAATATGGCACGAAGAAAGAAGAAACACGAGGAAGAACACGAGAACAACGAACGCTGGCTAGTCTCCTATGCCGACTTCATCACGCTGCTTTTCGCCTTTTTCGTCACCATGTACTCAATATCAAGGGTGGATGGTAAGAAGATGGGCTCTGCCGTCGAGTCTCTCCAGCGGGCCCTTGGCTCGGTGGTCGCCGTTCAGATGACTCAACGGGAATCCGGTGTTTTCCGGGAAGGCGGCTCTGCCAGCATGACCAAAAATGCTCCGGCCCAGAGCAGTAAGAAACAAATATATGGAGAAAAGGAAACCTTTGCTCCTATACAGAACGGCAAGAAACAAATATATGGAGAAAAGGAAACCTTTGCAAAGCTGGCAAAGGAGATCGAGGCGGAGGTGGATTCCCTCTCCCAGGTCAAAGCCGGATTGAAGCCGCTTCCGATAAAATTCATCATTGAAAAGAGGGGATTGGTAATCAGGGTCTCTGAAAATCTCTTCTTCAAATCAGGGAGCGCCTCTATACTCCCGGAGTTTCTCCCCGTTCTGAATATTCTTGGCAAGACGCTTCAACAGGTCCCCAATCATATCCGAATCGAAGGGCATACGGATACGGTTCCGATCAACACCGAAAGGTTTCCTTCGAACTGGGAACTTTCCACCACCCGGGCAACCACCGTTCTTCGCTATTTTCTCGACCATTTTAACTTTATGCCCGAGAATCTGTCCGCCACAGGGTATGGGGAATTCCGTCCCGTCGATTCCAACAGCACTGCCGAGGGCAGGTTTCAGAACCGGCGAGTTGATTTCATCATTCTGAATCTCAATGAAATGGAATCAGAACCTGTCAAAGAGACCATGAATGCGCGCATGTAAGAGCAGCGGTAGAGGGGGCCACGCTCCATGTCCCGTTCCGACTGCCCGGCTTGCGTATTAAGCAATTCGGGAACGTCGTACTTAATCCTTGGAACGCAGGCAAGACAAAATTAAGTTTTTTACCGTCTTGGTTTGATTTGGGATTCGATCTTGTGGAAGGATGCGCTTGGTCGCGTCTGTTACTATATGCAACCGCAACGAAGCGTGGTGCCCCAGGGTTTATAGGTACTGCTTTAAGCAGGTTCATTGTCACGCGAAAGATTTATCTTCTTCATTTTTTCAACCAGCGTCGTTCTCTTAAGCTGCAACAATTTTGCCGCCCGGTTCTTCACCCAGTTGGACTTTTTGAGAGCCCTGATAATCAGCTCTTTTTCAAATTCACTTACTGCCGTTGTCAATGATATCCCATCTTCAGGAATTTCCGGCGCAGTCAACAGGCCCCCACTGGAAGCGTTTCCAAAAATTTTTTCAGGCAAATCTTCCCGTTCAATGGTCCCTGTCTCCTTCAGGATAACAAGCCTCTCAATCAGGTTCTCCAATTCTCTGACGTTGCCCGGCCAGTTATACTGCGTGAAACAGTTCATGGCTTCGGGAGAAATTCCCTTGATCGACCTCTTTTTTTCCACATTAAACTTTTCTATAAAATGATGTGCCAGTAGCGGAATATCGTATTTCCGCGCCCGTAAAGGCGGAATGACCAGCGGTATCACATTTAGCCGGTAATAGAGATCTTCTCTGAAAGTTCCCTTTTTAACCGCCTGCTCCAAATCCCGGTGGGTCGCGGCAATTACCCTGATATCAACCTTTATGGATTTTATACCGCCCAATCTCTCAAACTCATGCTCCTGCAATATCCGGAGTATCTTTACCTGCAATGCCGGGCTCATATCTCCGATTTCATCAAGAAAGATGGTTCCTCCATGCGCCAGCTCAAATCTTCCGATTCTTGTTTTCATGGCGCCGGTGAACGCGCCCTTTTCATAGCCAAAAAGTTCACTCTCCAAAAGATCTTCCGGTATGGCGCCGCAATTGACCGGAACCATGGGCTGATCCCGGCGATCGCTGTTATAATGTATGGCCCGCGCAACCAGTTCCTTACCGGTGCCGCTTTCGCCGCAAATAAGGACGGTGCTGTTGGTTGATGCTATTTTTTCAATCAACTGAAAAACCTGTTGCATTTCATCGCTGTCGCCGATCAGATTGGTAAAGCGGTATTTGGCTTTCAGCTGTCCCTGGAGAAACACATTCTCCGTTTTCAATTTTTGATACTCCATAGCCCGGGCGATTACCAGCTTGATCTCGTCAATTTTTATCGGCTTGGTTATATACTCAAACGCGCCGAGCTTCATCGCTTTAACCGCGGTACCTACCGTGCCGAAGCCGGTACATATAATGACGATGGTATCGTGATTAATCTTTTTGGCCTCCTCCAGAACATGCAAGCCATCGGCTCCGGGCATCTTCAGGTCAGTGATGACAATGTTAAAACTACCGTCCCGCATCATTTGCAGCGCTTCTTCGCCATCCGTGGCACCATGGACCTCAAAACCTGCCTCTGAGAGCAAATCAACCATGGTGTCTCTTACCGACTTGTCATCTTCGGCTACGAGAATTCTTTTTATCATATTTGACAGACCTCCTCGATCAGGTGATCAATAAAATCATTCTAAGGATATTATATTGACACAAATTATAGAAATGGCCAAATTGTTGACTATAGTGTATTGTTAAATTTATAAATGTCAATATAATAACGATTAAGACGAAAAATCGACTATACGCACACCTCGCTTCATGGTGCATTTTGGTGTTGAAAATGCTTGAAATTTGGGTTATAAAATGATTCATGGCAATTTTCAGACCCGTTTAATGTGATGAAACAAATTGATCTGCTGTATAAAAAATTGATAGTGGCACAGAGTGGAGATGACCTAAACATCAGTATTGACGAACAGGTCAGGTCAAAACTATACAAAATTATTCTAGATGAATTAAAAAAGCTGAGAAAAAAACAGCAAAGAATCGATTATTCTGCTGAACAGTATGAAGAACTTGATCGAGAAATGCGACAGCTTCTGCTTAAGGAAATTCAAGTTATCATAGACGAGTATGTGCTGGCAAAGCAAAACAGCACGCTGAAAACCTGGCGGCAGATGTATGGAGATATTAGTCATTACATAAAAAATTTTTATTACTATCGGATGGATGAACAATACGAGTCCAAGAAAAAGCTCTTAAAAGATTACAAGTTTTTGGATGATGAATAAGATGTATGCCTCTTCAGGGGAGGGAAAGCGGTGATCGAGGAACTCATTTCCAGGGCGGCGCGGGACATTTTGAAGGCAAAAAAGGTGGTAGCTCTTACCGGAGCTGGCATGTCGGTTGAGAGCAACATTGCTCCTTTCCGAGGTAAGGGCGGTATCTGGGAAAAATATGACCCGGTAGAATATGCCTACATTGATGTTTTAATAAGAAATCCCGGTAAGACCTGGATCCTGCTGAGCGAAATGCAAAAAGAAATCCTCAAGGCAAAACCAAACCCCGGACATGTAAGCCTGGCCGAGCTTGAGCGCCTGGGCTGCTTGAGTTCAATCATAACCCAGAATGTTGACGGGCTTCACCACGAGGCGGGGAATAAAAATATCATTGAATTTCACGGAAATCATCGGGATGCCTATTGCATGGAATGTGGCAAAAAAATCAAAGCCGAGGTGATTTCCCTGGAAACCCTCCCCCCGCACTGTGAATGCGGCGGCGTCATTAGGCCCGATGTTGTTTTCTTTGGAGAAGCCATACCCCGCCAGGCCCTTGCCCAATCCAATCAGGAAGCAAGAAGCTGCAACGTCATGTTGGTGATTGGCACATCAGCCGAGGTTCAGCCGGCAGCCGGTTTGCCGGATATCGCCAAATCCCATGGGGCAACCATCATCGAAATAAATATCGAGGCAACCGCCTTCACCGGCTATACCAGCAATTATTTCATCAAGGGAAAGGCGGGAGAAATCCTTCCAAAAATTGTTTCCCTGGTAAAAAGCAACTCCGCCAACCCCGGCGCCTAGCCGGTTCTTTTAAAGACATCCTGCTCGTGTTGCGCTCCCGCTTTCCGATCGCTGATTGAAGGAGAAATAATTGGTGAATTATACCATCGGATGGTTTTCAACCGGTCGTGGTCCCGGATCACGCAATCTCCTGAAATTTGTCATGGATGCGATAGCTGTCGGTCAGATCCAGGCTCGTGTCTCCTATGTATTTTGCAGCCGCGGGGAGGGTGAGGCGGAAGGGAGCGACCTTTATATCCGGATGGTCAGGGATTACGGGCTCAACCTGGTGACCTGCTCATCGCGGGCCTTTAAACCCGCCATGCGAAAACAGGGAAAGCAAAATCCTGAGGTTATGAACCAGTGGAGGCTGGAGTACGACCGGGAAGTTATGGCACGATTGACCCCTTTTTCGGCTCATATCATTGTGCTTGCCGGCTATATGCTCATAGTCGGCGAAGAGATGTGCCACACGTATGATCTGATCAATCTGCATCCGGCGGCACCGAACGGACCCGCCGGAACCTGGCAGGAAGTCATCTGGAAGCTCATGGAAGAAAGGGCCTCGGAGAGCGGGGTAATGATGCACCTGGTAACCCCGGAACTTGACAAAGGACCCCGTCTCACCTACTGTATGTTCCCCATCAGAGACACCGCAACCAACCCGTTATGGGATGATTACGAACGGGCGCTGAAGGAAAACAATGGCTTGGAAATGATCATTAGGAAAGAAGGGGAGAAAAATCCACTGTTCAAAGAAATAAGAAGAAGGGGTGTCATGAGAGAAATACCGCTGATTGTCCAAACCTTAAAAATCTTATCGGAGGGGATCATTGTCATAAAAGATAAAAAGGTCATGGCCGACAATAAGCTATGCCATGAACCTTACTGTCTGACAGAAGCCATAGAGGCCTCAATAAAGAGCGCCCCGCCTCCGGCTTAATGGCGGAAAAATTCGGACGCCTTGCATATCTTACAGCGCTGGCCCGCAGACCGCA
>Ga0255340_1003702_pt1 | contig 15700 bp, 17 predicted proteins | sample wastewater_treat_7_FD_192417 | JGI IMG/M metagenome (GOLD analysis project Ga0255340, IMG submission 192417) | Wastewater microbial communities from Lulu Island WWTP, Vancouver, Canada - plant10 | ecosystem: Engineered > WWTP > Wastewater > Unclassified | place: Canada: Vancouver, British... | reverse complement strand
TGTGATAGGGAGTACCCTTATCTCTCACGGACATATTAAAATATTGCACCTGAAGAGGTGGCCAGAAAATTTCCGGTGGATCAAAAAGGAAGGGGGGGTGTAAGGAAGGTTGGTTTACAATGGGGGGGTGGATCTTATTTCAGGGGAGGTAGAAGGGCTAAAAGCTCAAAATAATCATTTTGATTAGAGCAGGAAAGCTTAATCGTTCAATAGAAAAACGATTAACGTTTTTAATCAAAATGGTTAAGAAAAATATTTGTAAAATAAACATTTACAGCGCGTTGAACATGATTTTTTATTACCTTTGTCACAAGGCCCGCCTCTAAGAAAAATCCTTCTCAGAGGTGATCAGCTGTCGAAGAATTCGATGAAAAGGATAACTTGCAGCTCAGAAGTCGGATAGTACTTGCAGCCTTGAAATAAAAGGCAAACATAGTGGGGAGGTTTCTCCGATAGGTCTGAAAATGGAACCAATGTGAAAGTCTGAGGGCTGGGCATAACACAGAGGTAAAATGTGTCCTGAATTAACAGGGAGTTAAGTTCCGGCGTGGGTGTAAAAAGTGTGAAAGCTTTGACGTACAGCTCAGTATAAGCTTGGTTCTGATGGTGAAAACCAGGTGCTTGAAACAGAAATTTTCAGGGGAGGGGATTTTTTTGCCCTTAAGGAAGCAGGTAAAACCTCAATAGATCAGCAAACCAGCAAGCTTAAACCAGAACTACCTGTATATGAGGAATAATGCTGCTACATGAAATCCAACGACATTCTCAAATCTCCAGTCTGTTCCAAATTAACGTTAAACTGAATGTCGTAATGTCGGCATTACCTGTAAAAGCAAGAATACGGGGGACATGGCCAAGGATCAACGGTAATTGTTGATGACAGCCATTGTTTGACTATTCCATACAAAACGCTACTCACTGTAAATTTTTGATCTGCCGAATTGATGGCTTATATTGGTAAAGTTGTTTGAAGCCATCCTTTCAAATCGGGAAATGTTATGCGTACTGTTAAATGTTTTCTGTTTGGCTCTTGATTCGACATTTCATTTATTATCCAGACAGTGGAGGTGTTGTAAAAAGTAATGGCAAACCTAGCGCAGTCAATTTTCATGCTATACAGGTAATGTATATAAAGGCATTACTACAGTGGATTATGGCATCAATTCCTGCTAATAGGGATATTCAACTTACAAAACTGGCCAACCGACTGGCGCAGATTAGCGCGGATGCGGTGCTGCATTTTGCAAGGCTAAGGGTTAAAACCAATTGAAGAGCACATTTATTTGTTTCTCATAATTAGAGAAAACTCCTTAGTGCTTTATCCTCATTCATTTTCAGAGGTTTAAAAAGTAAAATATTAATGAGTAACTCTTGTTTATATTATTACAAAATAATAGTTTTACAAAGCAATGAGCAATTAATCCAAGTTTTTGATATTGGTTAATCGTTTCATTTTCAAAATGATAATCCATTAATCGAACCATAAACCATGAAAAAATTAATTCTCTTATTAATCGCGATGATGCTGGGGTTGATGGCATTTGCGCAGGCTCCACTTTCCTTTAATTACCAGGCAGTTGTGCGTGACTTGACAGGAAGTGTATTAGTCGATAAGGAAGTTAGTTTCAGGGTGAGCATTTTAAGTGGGAGCACCAGCGGTACCCTGGTTTACCGTGAGATTCATTCCGAGAAGTCAACAAACGAATTCGGGCTAGTTGAACTTGAAATTGGAAAAGGGTCAGCTTCCATGGGAGCATTTTCGGACATTACATGGGGTGATAACACTTATTTTTTAAAAATAGAAATAGATCCAGAAGGTGGCAGTACCTGGGAGGAGATCGGAACCACACAGTTGGTAAGTGTCCCATATGCCCTTTATGCCCGTTCATCAGATTTTGAATGTATTAACAATCGCCCGACTACCCTTGAAGGCTACGGGATAACAGATGCCGTATCACAGGCCTCCGTGGATGTACTGAAACAGAAAATTGACAAAATATCCTGGATATTGGAAGACCCTTTTAAAAGGGGCTTAGTGAAAGATTGTGAGGGTAATGATTATAAAACCATTATGATCGGGACGCAGACATGGATGGCCGAGAATCTAAAAACTACAAAATATGATGACGAAACTCTCATTCCCAATGTCATTGACGATGCTACTTGGAATTCTCTGACCTCTGATGCTTATTGCTGGTTTAATAATGATATTGGTAACAAGGATATTTATGGTGCATTATACAACTGGCATGCTGTGAAAACGGGTAAACTATGCCCAGAGGGGTGGCATGTTCCCAGTGATTCGGAATGGAAACAATTGGAAATGGCGTTAGGGATGACCCATGAACAGGCTGATGCATTTAGCTGGCGGGGAACCGACCAGGGTACGCAAATGAAAACCACCAGCGGTTGGAACGACAATGGCAATGGCACAAATTCCAGCGGCTTTTCGGGGCTTCCAAGCGGTTACCGTGGCAATAGTAATTTCGTCTACATTGGTTACTACGGTTTCTGGTGGACCTCCTCTGAGGGCTCTGAAGGTAAAGCCTTGGTCCGGGGACTGAACTACTCCGGCACCACCGTGAGCAGGGGCAGCGGCAACGCGGAATACGGTAATAGTGTTCGTTGCCTCAGGGATTAGCGAACGAAGTGAGCTTTGACTAATTGATAATTTGACTATTTAAACCCGCGAAGCCAGGCTAATATATTTTTTAGCAATGACATTGCCTGTATGAGAAGGATGAAGGACTCTGGCTCATCTCCACCAATGGATAATACCTCCTTCCCGGTTATATTGACGTTCACCATAGGCCCTTCTAACTTGATGGAGACTCATAAAAACTGGGTCTAACCAGATTGATTATTCCGTTTGCTTCCTTCCTGGGGAAAATAATCAAAAAGGTTATTAGGAATGCCAGGCTGGAGAGAAGGAGAGAAGGATAAAGGTGAAATCATCCCAGTCTTCTATATTCTCCATACCGGTAGCTTCATTATTTACGACTATTATGGGAAATTCGTGGACATGGAGTAAGCCGTGGGGTCACCATGGAAACCGTCGAAATGACAAACCGCAAACCAAGGCCATGGTACTCAAAAGTATTCTGGGGCCAGTTCCAAAAGATCAAGAAACTGATGGTTGAAAAGTACCAGGTAAAATCAACAATGTCGATTTTTAAAGAAATCGACAGGATAGATCAACAAATAATCGTACCAATTAAATAAAATACTTAATTTTGAAAAAATATATAACCTAGAAACTGCACAATAGACACGGTACCATAATCTATTATACGGTCTTTCATATATTATTAATATTCAAGAATAATTATAATTATCTACAAATGAATCAAATATTCTATAATACAAATGGAGAATCTGTTAGCGTGATTAGGTTTTACTCAGACTATGATGTAATATGTTCAACATTTAAGAATTTCAAAGGATTTGATGATGAATTTATCAAAAAGTTCGATAAAAATAGCAACAAAATTTTTTTATGGAGTAAAGGGAAGTATAATATTAACGAAAACAGAATTGAATTTGATTTAGAATCTGTATTAGGTACAGTAAAATATAAAGGTACAATTAACACACCGAATGAAATAGTGTTAAGTGTTGAAAGTCTAATTAACGGACATAAGAGTATACAAAGGTATTACACAGCTGATTATTATCCAAAATTGAATGAGCGATTGGAAATAACAAGTAATACTTACCCTATTGTTTTAATTCCGAACAAGATTCGAATTGCTATATTATATAAAGTCCCAGATGAAATAATCCGCAAGTATTTAAATATTAATCCTCCAAAACTTGAAAAAATTCAAGAGCCATTCTTCCCTAAAAAATATAAATACATAAAGAGAAAGAAAATCAAATATTATGGAGATGGTTGTGCTGCTATAATATTTTTACAGATGCTTATCACTTTTTTAGTATTGTTTTTTTATTCTGTCAAAGATGAAAATTATATTATATCCTTAATATTTTTACTAATTGTAATTGTTTTTGCAAGCAACTTAGGTACATTTAAAACAATAACGGTTGATAAACAAGTCAATTTATCAAATGAAGAATATGAAATATTAAAAAAAGAATATTGGACAAAAATAGACGATGTCAGAAATAAGAATATTGAATTAGAAAAAGAATTTAATAGTAAAAAACAGAATATTGAATTAATAATTAAAAATAAAAAAGATGAAATTACAATAAAAGAATACTACAAGTCTCTTAAGCCAACATCAGAGGCAGTTAAACAAAATGGAATTAGTCAGCGAGGAAATGCGGAAATAATGCTTTTGGAAAAACTACTTCATAAATTTGGAAATCAAATAAGGGTTGATGTTGCACCAGATAGTAATTCAAAATTTTATATTCCAGATTACGTTTTTATTTGCAATAAAACTGGACTTCATATTGACATTGAGATTGATGAGCCTTATACATTTTCAGAAAAAATACCCAAACATTACACAGATTCTAATGACGATGAAAGAAATAGTTTCTATTTAGAAATGAACTGGATTGTAATTCGTTTTTCAGAAAAGCAAATTTTGCAAGATACTGAAAAATGCATTGAGGTTATTGAAAACACAATTAAAGCAATACATAACAAATCAGAGTTGATTGTGTACACATTAAAGCCAGATAATCGATGGAGCTATGAAGAAGCTTTAATAATGGCTAACAATAATGCTAGAAACAAATATTGAAAGATATAAATTGTTTATCAAAGAAATAAAGAATCTATAAAAACATCTAATCCCTAATCGATGATTAAGGGATAACTGGATCACATTAATTGGAAATTTCCCAAATCAGAAATATTTCCCTATAATTGCAATACTTCACGTCAGATATAGATCTGACATTGTGTGTTTAGGGGTTAACATTTGAGAAGGGGAGCTGTTGAGCTCCCCTTTTTGATTGTCCTTTCAGCTGTCTCCCCCCAAATCTATCTTGCAGCAAACAACCTGCAATGGCAGCACGCAACGAAACTGCAAAAGCAACAATATACCTGGATGGCAATCAGGAAGACTAGCGCTGAAGGAGGTAAATAATCATGACAACTTTTCAGCAAACGGAATAAGTTCATTGATAATTCCATGAAATCCGTTGGATGACTGAGGCTAAAGGAAGCATTTCAACCAACCGATATCCAATAATCACCCTATCCAGGTAAAACCTCTTCTCCCACTAAAAAGGAGAAAGCCATTCATCCTATGGGTGCCAGAGAAAACCACTGCCATTTACCAAGGATAGCGATATTATTTCCTGGCAGCATTTTATTCCGGCATTGTGGCAGCGTTTAAGAGCGACAATAAGATTGTTAATGAAGTACATCTAGGGACAGTAGTACATTGCTTATTTGAAGATTATAGAAATACGAGACTGCGTTTATCATTGTCAAACTCGTAATCAAATTGCTCAAGAGCAGCACGGTAGAATGTATAAAACTTTTCTTTTATGGTGCCTTCGATTAAATTACATGTTTTGATTGGCGGTAATCCATCAGGCCAAATTAACGTACTTTTATACAGCTCAAAGTATTGGACTAACCAGGTTTTCCTTTCCAGATAATGATATTGAGCCAGAGCATTCAAATAATCATTGTCATCATAATACATTGTTTTCCTTTTAATTATAAAAAAAATTACAGGATGGCTGATGTTTCGCTGTCTTCCTCAATGCTGGCAATATCCACCACATCAATTACGAAATCTTCCATCCATACCTCCAAGACATTCTCATCAATTTCATTGTCAAACCGAAAGCCCCAAACAAGGCCTTCAAAAACCTTGTTGTCTTTTGTAGTTATCCTGACCCTCAGGCCAGCGTATTGCGTGTAATCCATAAGTTGTGTAAATATGAGTAAATATTTCATCCTGGGCTTCCTGAGAGCCTCAGAAACGATGAATAACAGACCAGGTCTAAAAGGGCATCATTCCCAAATGAACAGTGTCACCATCTTCCTGAACTAATATTGTCAGGCAGGGATGCAGGTGAACAGCATCATAAAAGCAGTATTCCTGCTGATTGTCCGCATAAGCAGTTTTTATCTTCAACGACAGCTCTCCCTCTGAAATCTTCCGTGTCCCTTGAAGCATGTATTTATACAATCCGAAGAAAGCCTCTTTATCCACACACTCAACCGTCACTTTCTCTGATGCAAGAAATGGCTTGAAGAGGGAGGGCTTCAATGCCAGGCATGATTTTATCAGGGCTTCCTTAATTTCATCGGTTGAAGGAGAGGGTTCCATTTGCATTGATTTTCTGATTCGAAAAGTAATAAGCCTCTCCATCATCTCCAAATCATAAGCAGTAAAGATATCAACCGGAATAGAGCATGATGGATTTAATGAGGAGAATTCTGGTGTCGGTATAAAACACTGACATTTGCCGGCCGCAGAATTGACCTCAACCTGCCGAATGCCATATTTATCTCCTCCCTGGCCAGAGAAAAGTAATTACAGAATTTCACCAGGTACAATCGTCAGCACTATACTTTTCCATACTTGAGTAATCAACTCTTCTAAGATTTTCATATATAAATATGTACATATATTGCCATATAGTTATATATGAGCTCCTAAATGTCTGCGCAGGGGAAAAGTGGTTGAAAAGGGGGGATGGGTGATATGCCCATTTTCAAGTTTACAAGCAATCAAAATCCATGTTAAATTACAATCCTACGGAGTTGCGGATTTCACCAGATTCCCTACCTTTACAAGGATACGTTCTCTGAACCTTGTGAGGGTAAAAGGTGTTAAAATAGGGACCTGTAAAGGTAAGGGTGTTGTAAGTCATTGAATGATAGCGTAATAGAAGATAGGTTCAAGTCCTACCTGGGGAGCTTCTTGATGATATAACGCACTGAATATCAGTGCGTTATTTTTTGTTTCTCTTTCTCACTCCATCCCCATAAAATTTTCTTGAAGAAAGAAGTTTGTAAGCCTTCATTGTGCAAGTTTTTGGAGTTAATTGCTTGATCCGGTGCTACAGAGTGCCGGCTTTCTAATTTGAATAAATTTTCCCATAGTTAATCTTATTATAAACGATTTGTTTTTTAAATTTGGATGTTAATTTAAAAACCGATTATTGATTAGCTCCAAAAGCTGTAAACCTCAATTAGCTTATCAACATAATTTAATTGGCTCATGAAAAATCTAATTCTAATTTTAGCATTCACTTTGCTTGGTTTAAACTGCTTTTCTCAGAGAAAAGTAGTTAAGGTAGAGTCTCAAGTACAGGATGTCGTTGTTCAGAATGAAGAACGGGTACTTAAACGCAAAGTAGCTATAGCTCGTTTCTCAAATGAAACGCAGTATGCTAAGGGAATCTTTTATGACAAAAACAATGATCCTATTGCAAAACAAGCAGTTGATATTTTGTCAACTAAACTGGCGGCATCGAATAAATTCATTTTGTTGGAACGTCAGGATATTGAAAAAGTATATGAAGAATTGAAAATTGCTGGTAATGAGGGGATTCAAAAAGTTGGAGCTGATTACCTAATAATTGGTTCTGTCACTGAATTCGGGCGGAAGAACATCGGTGATGTTAATGCTTTCTCGAGGACAAAATCGCAGATTGTCCAAGCTGGGGTCAATATACGTTTGGTCGATGTTTCAACTGGTCAAATTATATATTCCGAAGAAGCTAAAGGAGAGGCAGAGACCACAAATAAGACTGTAATGGGCCTGGGAGAGCGTACGGATTATGATGCTACATTAAGTGATAAGGCAATATCAGCGGCTCTTTCAAAACTTGTTGAAAACGTAATTAATAACTGCATGGATAGACCATGGAAATCGTATTTCTTGACTTATGATGCTGATGGTATATTAATTACAGGTGGTAAAAGCCAGGGCGTCAAGGAAGGTGATTTATATGATGTAATTGAAAAAGGCAAATCGATTAAGAATCCTCAAACTGGAATGATGATGGAATTGCCTGGGAAAACTGTCGGGAAAATAAAGGTCGATTTTACTGGTGGAGATACTCCAGAGAATGAATTTTCCATGGTGTCTTTCGTTGAAGGTGGAATTGATTCACAACAATTGTCCAAGTATTATATAAAAGAAATTGAGAAATGAAAAAAATAGTATTATTGGCTCTTTTCGGAGCCTTTCTATTGTCTGGTTGTGGTGGTATTAAAACCTTGTCTTCAGGTTTAGAAAACGAAGCATACCTTGAATTTATTGGTGCTCCTAATGATTACTCCGGAGGCGTTGATGTTATCATTGATGATACTAACATTTTTAAAGCTGAGGTACACAAAGATTTAGCTCGTAAAGTCAAAAGTGAGGTATACGCAATCTCCACTGGCACTCACAAAATCGCTGTTTCATATAATGGTAAACTTTTATTTCAGAAACAGATTTTTATATCAGCACAAGAAACTAAGAAAATTGTATTACCATGAAAAATCTATTTGCATTGTTGTTTTTCATTCTATTGTTTTCTTCTTGCACAGTTCAACAGCCTCTTTATTCTTGGTCAAAATATGAACAGGCTAGTTACAACTACCTAAAAAATAGCGATGCGAATTCTGCTCAATTTTTGATTGAAACTTATCAGAAAATTATTGATAAACAAGAAGGTACAAGGAAAATTGTGCCACCGGGTGTTTATGCAGATTATGGGTTTATTTTACTTCAATTGGATAAAGAAGAAGAAGGTAAAACCATGTTGTTGAAAGAGGTTGAAACATACCCTGAGTCTAAAGTGTTTATTACTAATGTTTTAAAAATGCTGGAACAATGAAGAAATTATTACTGGTAATTTCAGCTTTAGGCATTTTATTGTCGGGTTGTACAACTACAGCCCCTGTAAGTAAATTTTCTGCTTACAGAGGATTATATGAAGCAAGGCCGGTTTCAGTACTAATTATGCCTCCTATAAACAGAAGTACAAATGTTGAGGCAAAGGAGTATTTCCATTCGACTTTGAATGTTCCAATTGCCAACGCTGGTTATTATGTCATCCCTCCATTTCTTTCAATGGAAATACTTAAGAGGGAGAGTGCATTTGATTCCGAGCTTTTTTTTGATGTACCCCTGACTAAGTTTGGTGAGGTTTTTGGTGCCGATTTAGCTCTCTTTACGGTCATTCATAAATGGGACAAGACAGGTTTACTTAGCCAGGTTTATGTTGAGATAGAGTATATTCTGAAATCTATCGCTACAAACGAGATTTTATATACCAGAAAGGGTAACATTACTTACGATACATCTGTTTCAACAGGAGCATCTGGGGTTTTTGGTGCTTTAGCTGATATTGCCGCATCTGCAATTAATACTGCAGCAACAAAATATGTTGATGTGGCACGAATTTGTAATGCTTATACTTTTAAAGATTTACCCGCTGGTAAGTATAGCCCCGTATACTTGACGGATAGTACGCAAGTTGCCGGCCCAAAAGAGTTTACTGTGCGTCTGAATTCACAATATAAATAGATCACTTTGCCTTTTACATGCCGATTAATTAATTGATCCTTATAAACTTACTTGTTTTTATCTCAAATTGATCCGGGTATTTCCCAGAGGCCAGAAGTGGCCTTGAAAAATCCGATGCCAAATAATTTTGGAATTCCACGCATAAGAGAATGTGATGATGAATGGATTACATTGTTTTACTCACGGGAGTTGAAGGTACCAATATCCCGGTTAATCTTTTTTGTAGGAAATGAAACAAATCCATTGTATTCTCCCCCCACATAAATGACCTGATTCGCCACTCTGGTTTTTGTTTGGAATGACCAGATTCCGGAATAATTTGAATGAATGGAATACTCGGGAAAATTGGAAGAAGTGATATCGATTCTGATTTTATTTCCAGCTTTTACGTTCCAGGTTATCGGCAGTGTCTCAATCTTGATTTCCACAATTTCACCCGGAGTGTATGCCTGCCGACCTCCCAGAGGATTATTCCGATATGCCAGGGTGGTAATACCTGAACGAATGTTATACGTCGATCCATCCGGCATAACTTCACTTACCTTGTATCCAAAACATGTATCGTCAGCATCACTGCCTACATTTAAAGTAACTGATATTTTCCCGGCAATTACCAAATTTTCAGTAAGCGTTGGTGTTACAAAGCTAACTACATCATCACGATACCCAATTTCTTCCTGAAGCTGGCTTCCACGCTTACCGGCAGAATTAAACAGTGTTTCTCCCCCATTCGAAATCACAGGTTTTTTGGGATCATATACAAATTTTATTTCATCCGGTTTTTCAGGAGCCTTTTCCGATAATTTGTAAGCCTTTGGATTGACAGCATCCTTTTGTTTGGTGAAATAATATGTTTCAGCTCCATCATTCTTTATCGGCCATGAATCAAAAGTAAACCATTTATCCTCTTCTATAAAATACACATTAACTTCACCTTTTGGAACCACTCCTTTGGCCAAAACACTGAAAAGCCATTCAAACTGGTCAACGTTGGGATCAATATCCCTGTCATGTTTCGGATTGTGTTGTGTTGGCGTGGTTTGATAACTATGGTTCCAGGCTCCTAATATCAATCGGCTTTGCTTTTTGATGTCATCGTTTAAACGTTCGTATCCCAGAATTGTTCCTTCCATGTGGTGATCATATAGCCCGGCGACTACGGTTACAGGTACTTTGATTTTCACAGGATTCGATTTTAACTGAGCCCAATAGCCCTGATTCCAGTATGGATCTTCGTAGTTTGTGTAGGTAATCCAGTCGCGGTACCATGTAAGTTTAGCTCCCAATAAATCAACGTCCATATGAATCTGAGGCATGTATTTATACTTATTGTAATATGGTTCTTCCCTGTCCCTGACCGGTTTTTTAATTTCCTCTGAAGCATTGTCAATTGCCCAACCGGTCAAAATATCCTGACGAAAAAGGCCATCTTTATACACTGAAATATGACGATCAACGCCGTAATGATGGAGATACAATCCCTTTACTTTTTCAGGTATTTCATCGGCTATTATCCAGCCCGTAAACCCAACATACGATGCACCAAATATGCCAATACTTTTGCACCACGGCTGGCTTGCAAGCCAGTTAACCATGGCCAGTCCATCCACTCGCTCAAACTCATTGGGCAGGTAAAAACCTTCGGAACCTCCTTTCCCACGGCAATATTGAACAACAAAGCCAAGCCCTCGTTTGGCATACTCCCGACCAAGAAAAATATTATCGCCTTTATTATCACCCCAGGCATATGGAGTACGGGACATTACAACTGGCCATGGACCTTCACCTTTGGGCAAATATACCTTTGTGTAAAGCTTAAAACCCTCACCTCCCTCAACCATAAAATCCTGGTAAGTGTACTCATATGTTGAATCAACACTAAACTCAATCTTTGGCCTCCCCTGTGCTGTTATATCCTGAACAGTGAATAAACTACAAATAAATATTACAGTTGTCGATGACCTAAATAAACATTTTGATAATTTCATACGATTCAGATTGTTACTTAAAAAGGGGCATATGAACCCCGCGTTCAATCATTTCGATGGACTGGCAATCAAACAACCAATCCGAACCCGACTGCTCCGGTTCACAATGATTGGCAAGCAACTTTCCCGAATGCCTTTCACCAGTTTTTATCGGGATTACTTAAAAATCATTTGGCTCAGGTCATACAAATTATCGCGCCAGGTGTGCCAGGTGTGGCCGCCCGGTTTTTCAGAGTATTGGTATTTTAATCCGTACTCATCAAATAGCTTCATCATGTTTTGACAGTTTTGGAACGCGATGTCTTCCTTTCCGCCCATTGCTACCCAAAACAGTTTGGTGTTTTTATTACACCGTTCGGCATTTTCTTTAAGCAAGCGATTCCCTTCATTCCACATTTCCTCGTTGTTGTTGAACCACCCTGTACTGAGAGGAAGAATATAGGCAAACTTCTCGCAATGAGCCAGGCCTGTATTCAGTGTATGCAAACCTCCCATTGACAAACCCGAAAGTGCACGGTTTTCAGCGTTGGCTTTCACCCTGTATGTGTTTTCAACGTAGGGAATGATGCTTTCAATCAGGTCCTTGCCAAAAGTGGGCACATCGATTGATGCATCAGGCATTACAACCATCATCGGTTTAATTTTACCTTCGGCAAGCAGGTTGTCGAGAATAAAGTTTGCCTTGCCAACCGTTGGCCAGGAACGGTCGTTATCGCCTCCGCCATGTAACAGATAAAGAACAGGAAATTTTTCCATTCCTTTATCGTATCCCGGTGGTGTGTACACGTGCATCCTCCTGGTTGTTCCTGTTGCTTTTGATGAGTAATATACAATCCTGACATCGCCATGCGGGACATCTTTCATTTCCCAGAATTCCGAGCCATTGTCTGAGATATTGAGCAGTGCCTGATTTTCGCGAACTGTTATGCTTTTTGGATCGCCAACACTCACTCCATCAACTACAAACGAATAACGATAAGCGCCTGGCTTTACATTTGGAATCCGAATGGTCCAAACTCCGTTGTCAGCTTTATTGATATCTAATCTTTCTCCCCAGGGAATGATGTCGCCACTGGCCGAAACTTCATCAGCCTGGGGCGCATAAATACTTAAAATCACATCGCCATTGTCCAAGATACGCGTCGATTGCAAAGTATCGTTAGGCGTGGGATTCCGAACCCATGATTGGGCCTGCAACCCGTTCGAACATAGCAGAAGGACAAGAAATAGACTTGCCATGTGATGTATTGATTGTTTCATCTAAATGACGGTGTTTGGTTTATTTGAACAGCAAAGGTGCAAATGTATTCAGATAAATACGCCAGTTCGACCAGGTATGTCCACCAGGTGTTACATGGAATATGTGTTCCAGGCCATTGTCAGTCAACATTTTGTCGAGTGTTTTTGCCGATTCAAAGAGAAAATCAGTATCACCACAAGCCAAAAAGTAGAGTTTGTATCCTGCTTCCTTCAATGCTTTAAACTGAGTTTCATAGTTTTTCATCACTTGTTCGTCACCGTCCCTGTTGGTGATACCCATACTTAAAGGGCAGATGTAATCGAAGAATCCCGGATACATCAATGACGTGGTGATAGTATGGCCTCCCCCCATTGAAAGACCTGCAATTGCACGAGCTTCGGGCCTTGCATCAACACGGTATGTTTTTTCAACATAGGGAACAATGTCCTGAACAATACTTTTGGGATATGGATTATTCCTCCAGGCGTCACGATCCATAGGTTTTTCCTCAATTATCAGAGTACGAGCGGCAACCTGATTTGGGTTCCCATTGGGCATTACGCAAATCATCGGTTTTGCCAATCCTTTTTCAATCAAATTATCCAAAATCTGACGGGTTCGTCCCATGGTACTCCATGCATCTTCGTCTCCGCCAGCACCGTGAAGCAAGTATAGGACCGGATACTTGTCGGTGCTTTCATTGTAACCGGCAGGTGTATAAACAAACATTCGTCGCTCCATTCCCAGCGTTGGGGAATCATACCAAACCTGGTGCAAATTACCGCGTTTTGTGGCTTCAAAATAGTTCTCCGTTGTTTCTCCGGGAATCAACAACACACTTAAATATCGTGTGCCGTCGCGCTGCATAAAAACATTGTTCGGGTCATTTAAACTGATTCCATCCACAATAAAACTATAAGTATATAACTCAGGCTCGGGAAGAGGCAATTTAATCGACCACAGTCCATTTTCGTCTTTTGTAAGATCGAGATTGGAGGGAATTTCCATTTCACCCCAGTTTGTTTCCACTTTTACCGTTGGTGTAAAACCACCGGTAAGTTTTACCGTATCGGCCTGAGGAGCGAAAAACCGGAAGGTTACATGATTTTCTCCGATTTCAGGAGAAATGATTGGTGTTCGGTTCCTAAAGTTGGTTAATTCCTGTGCACTTACACCCAGCATTATTGCCAGGCATGCAATAACTAAAAAAAATCTCTTTTTCATGTTCTTCATATTTTTTGATTGAAACTCTTGATAAACTATCCCATAAACCAGGATGTCGATTATATTTTATTCAGGCCATTCGAACTGGTCTTTATCCAGACGCAGGAAACGGACTGCATTGTTAAAGAGAATGTCTCTTTTTTGGTCTTCCGACAGGTATTGTGCATGTTCAATCACGCCCATTGAGGTTTCGAACAACCGCGGCCACATCACAAAATCGGTTCCATACATGATGCGTTTTCCAAACCCTGCCTGAATCATTCGTTTGATGTAATAATGCACATCGTCGAGCGGATAACTCCATATCATACCCGAAATATCGACATAAATATAAGCATTAGCACCCATAATTGCAATCATGTGTTCCAAAATCGGGTAACCGGCATGCATTACCCAAACTTTCATCTTCGGATGGCGGGCAAGCAAGTCTTCCAGAAGAAAGGGATCGCCCAGCGAAGCCCTGTATTTTGGCTGGGTAATGTTGGCCATTCCGTTTCCACCTGTTCCCATGTGAAGCCCAACAGGAATATTGAGTTCTTCCGCTACCGCAAAATAGGGTTCTAACGTAGGGTCGTCTGGAGAAAGGCCCTGGTATTGAGGAGCCACCTCTGGCATTGCTTTGTAAAATCCGCTCCTTAACGAATCACGAAAAGCCTCTACTGTCATTTCAGCGGCATTGCTGATACCGATGCCCGGTATAATTCGTCCGGGAGGAGCGGCGTCCACCCACTTGTACAAAATCCCGGGATCGCCAAAGGCCACCATGGTCATATTAAAGTCACTTATCCGGCGGATTACTTCATTTTGCATGTCCTCATCACTTTTTGCAGGTTGAAGCGGATCCACACATCCAAGGTTCATAAACATATCCGGAGCTTCATTGGGATCGCTTTCTGGCATGCTGGTTAAAAACCACGGACACATGGACGACGACCAGGTCGAATTCATCTTCATTGCATGTACATGTATGTCGAAAACGGGCAAACGCGTTACTTTTTTCTCCTGAGCATAACTCATTGAAAATATTGAAAGCGCAATTGCCATAAAAATGAATTTCCTTCTCATTGCATGTAGTTAAACGGATGGTAGTGTTACAATTTGTGTGTCTCGCGACCTCGGTTTCCCATTTTAGTTTGGCATCACTAAACTACTTTTCTTTTGGCTTTCTTGAACTGTTAAACATCATTTTTTGAATGGCGGGGTCTTTGTCAAGGGTCCCGACCGTAGGGAGGGACTTGTATAGCCTTGACATGAGCCTGCTATTCTGTAACTTTGTTTATCAGATCAAGAAAGTGGTTCTTTTCATTTGGAAACAGCTTTTCATCATGGTCTATATAAGGCAAAGCCCTGTAATAGGAGGACTTATCCATGGCCGTTTTAGCCATAAGAACTATGACGGACTCTTCATCCGGCATGGCGCTGCGCATCCGTAATACCCGTCTGAAGTCCCGATTCAGCCGCTCAATCCAGTTAGTGGTGGAGATCATCGACTGGATCCGAGGGTCGTAATTCAAGTAGGTGAAGTAGTACCGGTAGACCGGATCTGTTCCCATCACACCAATGCTTCTGTAATACTTACCCCATTTGCGGCATAACACCTGCCAGTCATCCTAGCCTTGTTCAGGAGTATAGGAAGCATCTCCGGTTCGAAAAACTTTTTTCAGGTCATTGGCCAGCTCACCCTTGTCCCCATGCCGAACCTTATTGAACATGTTACGTTTCAAATGAGTAACACACTTCTGAAGAGAGGTGCCGGGGAATGTTTCTTCCAGGGCATCTTCCAGCGA
>Ga0255340_1003678_pt1 | contig 15788 bp, 7 predicted proteins | sample wastewater_treat_7_FD_192417 | JGI IMG/M metagenome (GOLD analysis project Ga0255340, IMG submission 192417) | Wastewater microbial communities from Lulu Island WWTP, Vancouver, Canada - plant10 | ecosystem: Engineered > WWTP > Wastewater > Unclassified | place: Canada: Vancouver, British... | reverse complement strand
ATACAGTTTAGGAACTGCATAATCCAGCATACCTTTCAAAATATCCGGCAGGGTAGTGCCCATATCTGGGCCATTCTTGGAAACCCCATTGAAAAACCCGGTTCCTTGCTGGAGCGCTTCTAGCAGCAGGCGCTTCAATCGTTCCTCATGTCGGCCAGCTTCTAGCTTTTCGCTGGCCAGGCTGCTGGAATCATCAGCATTCAGCTTCCCTTGCGCTCGAAGCTGGTCATATTTAGCCACCATCTGGCGTGACCGTGAAAGCTCCACAACCCGATCATCAATCTCATCGGATAAAGCCGCGACCCAAAACACCTGGCGAGGTTTCTCGCGGCTTTCATTTCGAACAAGTTCCAAATTCGCCAAAAGGCTTTTAGGTTCATCTTCAAGTCTGAGCTCAATCGGAATCTCGCCTTGAGCAATGCTGCGTCCTTCCCAGCCAATGTCGAGTTTGAAAGTACGTTTCTCCATCGTATAACGGCTGAGGCTTGGCTCACTGAAACTCGTTCTGAACATGTCTTCAATAATGTCACGCCGTTCTTTAGGAGTGGGGCTGATACTGTTGCGTTCCACAGTCCAGTTCTTTTCTTGATCAGTCAAAAGCTTCCAGCCATCCTCGGTTTGGCGAATGAATTGCTTCTCATGCAGCAGCCCAATAGCCCGTTCAACCTCAGGCAAGCAGCTTCCGGCATCCACCTCATTGAAGAGTAAAGCTGCAAGGTTTTTCTCTGTACGCGGCACGCTGCGGACAAACTCCAATAAAGCAATCGCCTTGGCCACTTTGAGGGGCCAGGCATCTTTGGGCCACATGATGGCAATATCACGAATATCATCCTTGCGTTGCGTCGGCAAGTTTTCGCCGATCAAGTCAAAAATCCGGTCAATAGATACCAGGTTGCCAACGGCCGCATCTGCCAAAGCCGTTCGTTCACTGACCAGCATTTCATAGACCTGCTTGATGATGGTGCGGTTGCTGCCGCCGATGTGACGCGGCGCCCCGGCCTGCAATCGCATGCCTGATACGATATCAATGGATAGCTCAATAAAGTGGGGCAGGTAGGGGTAGAACTGGATAAAATCCTGCTCACTGAAATCAAAACTGATTTGTGAACGCTCTGGGGATGTGTGTGCCTTAATTTGGCTGTGATAATCCTGATACATTTTGCGAAGTACGGGTTCAGCTTCTGCCTTTTTGTTCAATACGCGCCTGGTGGCTACTTCACGGATATCAGCCGGAGCCATATCCACCCGATAGCGAAAACGATCCTGTAGTTTAGCAAGCTGCACCCGTTTGTCATCAATTGCGGCGACCACCTCATCCAATTTCTCTTGTGAGGTGACAATGATCCAAACCGGTGCAACAGCCTTATTTGCCTGAACGCGGTTCTTACCTTCTTTACCATATTGCTCAACCACAGCGCGTAAGTTCTCAATTTTTTCACCGCTGCGCGCCACATATTGTCCTACCTCATCGATGACGAATACGATGGCTTTTCCAGGACTGCGGCGGGCAGAAAGCTCAAACGTCCGATCCACCAGGGTATTAATGGTGATATCTGCATTTGGGTTGAAAGATAACGCCCAGGAATCGGGATTAGGATAAGTCTTCGAGTCCAATTGATTCATCACAGCACTGGTGCGCAACACCTTTTGGGCGCCTTTACGAACCATTTGCCAGACTGCATAATCTGCTGCATTGACGCCTGCCAATGTTGCCGGAATGGTCGTTCCGCCCGTATCGCTTACAATAATCTGATCCCGGTAAAGCTCAGCGCATATTTTGACGAATTTGCTTAACCGTTTTTCTGCTTCCAATTCAATTTCCAGGTTAGCGATGTCGTAATCCTGGGCATAATCCAGTTCACGCAATAAAACGGTATACATGATCTCGGCAATCGTTTCAGTCGAGCGCCGGACTGCGCGATCTACCTGGACATCAAACAATATCGTTTGAGTAGGGATTCTTACGGTGATGTAGTTGAGGAGGTCTCGCAGTTTCTTTGTAGAATCTTCACTGGGAGCCTGCTGCTCCAATTGCTGCAGGAAGATCTGGCTGGCAGGCGTTCCGTTCAATGAGCGATTTGAGAGGATATAGCCTAAATTTTTCGCAAATGAGCTTTTACCAGATCCAAAGAAACCTGAGACCCATACCCCAGTCGCTTCGCTCGGATCACCCGGACCCTCTGAAATTGGTTTTAAAACCTCGATGTATTGTTCGCGGATGCGTTTTGTGGTGACATATTCCGTCAGCTCCGTATACACCGTCTGTTCATCGCGCTGGTCAAGCTTGATGACTTCTTCGATGGGGCGGGAAAGATCACGAGAAAGAAGATTTCGAATGGTTGGCATGGTTTATTACTCCTGGATTCCGGATACATTTCGATAAGCAGCTTTCAACATTTCACCTAATTCCGATATGTCCATCGTGCTTCCGGGAATGGGGCGAAATATCGAATTCTTGAAGGTAGAGTCATATTTCTGAAACTTCCAAGCCTTACCTTGAAAGGTCTCTGATATTTCTGGCGGCAACTTCATCCGAACTGCCCATACTTTCGTACTTTCCCAAGAAACATCAAAAACTACTTTGTTTCCAAGTTTGAAGCCTGTGTAAAATTTATTGAGATTGAAAGGAAGATCCCAACCTTGCTTCTTTACAAAACCTTCTAGCTGAATGACCGCCTTCTGGAATTCTTGGGTGGGCTCTTTACCATGTTCAGTTTCATAGAAATCCCAGGTCCAGTCACCCATCACTTTTGTTGTGGTTGGTTTCACTTGGGGCATATCCGCAAGGGTTTCCACCATAACAAATTCATCATCATCCTGGCAAAACCGCCTGACTTGAACCAGGTCAAGTGGATAATTTATTTTGCTGGATAATTTCAATACACTCGATTTGAAGGCCGGCGCGATCACAATAATCCGAACCTCAAGTGCATCCCACTCGATCTTGATATCCTCAGGGCGGTTTTTCGCTTCCAACCAAATGGCTTTGATAGAATCGGGATTAGTCTCAGCCCACATGGCATAGGTGAGTACTTGCGGTAGGATTTCTTCGCTCACTTCAACGTTTTTCATCTCGATAATGCAAATCCGAGAGTCCTGGTCTACCCCCAACATATCCGGGATAATCTGCTTATTCCCCGTTTGGATTTGGCGGTAAAGAATAAAAATATCCGGCAGTAAATCCTGGTTGCGGTAAATGTAGGATTCGAACTCTTTTTCGTTCTGAAATGGCATTAGCAGCAGATTGCGGGTTTGGTCTTTCGACTTCCAGTACAGATTCAGCATATTACCCTCCCTTGTACCATTCTTCATGCCCATGCGCGATGGCGTAGGACTTGTTCTTCTTACAGACTTGCTTCACCCGTTCCGGCCAGTACTTCATGGCGATCCGGCTCCAGTCGTACTTCCCGGCAGCCAGCTCCTCCCAATACTTCTTCGGTTCACTCTTCCAAAGCGGGATCACGCTCCACAGCGGAGCCATGCGCAGGATCACTCCATCATCGATCCAATCCGCCTCTGGTTCATACCCGCCGCGGGTGATGGCATCCAGGTCTTTGGCAAACTGCGCCAGTTCCTCCGCCAGTTGACGCAGCTCATCCATCTCTTTCTCGATGGGCTTACGGGCGGCTCCCTGGGCGGTCAGCACCTTTTTACCAAGCTCTTCCAGGCGCAGCTGCACGGCGCGTCGTTTGGTGGGCAGGTAGGGTTCTTGCTGCAGAGCATAGAAGGTATTGCGGTCGATCTTCTCGTGGAACAGCACAAAGCCGTAAGAGCGTTTGGAGGACTGGATCGGCCAGTAGACCGGACGTTTGCGGTATTGTTTGATGTGGTGCTGGGTGAAAAAATCCTTTTCCAGGAACTTGCGCAGATCACCGCCAGCCGCCTGCTGGATCACTTCCTGGGCTTGATCCTGTCCGAGCATGAGTTCCAATGCCTTGCTCACCAGGGTAGGCAGATCGCGGGGGTGGTTGGGGTCGAAGACGGCGATGCCGTCGGGGAGCGCCAGCTTCTGAAGAGCCTGTTCCACCGGACGGGTGAAGACATGCCGCCCGCCCTGCTCATTGACATACGCGAACTGGGAGGGGTCGCCGACCAGCTCGTTGAATTCTTCTTCGGTGGGTTCGGGCAATGAGCCGATTGCAAAATCGGTACGATAATTGATAGCTGAGCCAAGTGAACCTGTGGTGCCAGGTTGGAAACGACCTAGGATAATCCCGATAGCGTAGGAGAGCCAGGCAATGGACAATTCGTTTATCGTCAATACATTCCGTGAGTCGTCCTCATCTTCTAATATATTAGATCCATCAAGAAGTGGTTCTTCTGTAATCAAGGCATTAGCAGAGAAATCAGCTTCAAGCCTGTTGCGATCCTCACTAGAGATTCCATATATTTTGTATACTTCGTCATCTATTGAGGATTCTATTTTCGTTATGTTTTCTTGTACATTCTGAATATCTTTATTATTATTTTTCCACCAATGAGGAAAAATAAAATCATAGGTGGTTTCATCAGAAGAAGAGACTAACTTTGATTGTTGTAGAGAAAACAAAACTAAACTTTCCAGGGTGGGGCTTGATTTCTTGGGAACTGGTATTCGAGCTAGATCACCAACTTGAAAATTTACAGTTGGATTGACCAGCTTTAGAATGTAATTGGAAAAACTTGAATTTAGTATAGCAAGATAAAGAAGGACGTTATTAGGAAATAGTGATGAGCCTGCAACATCGAAAATGAAACCTCCCGGAGAAATTCGAGCACTAAAATTGCCAGAGGTTAAAAAAGAATATGTTATACCGACATTAAATATTTTATCTTTCCCTCTAATAGAATCTCGTTTCTCATTCAGAAACTCGTTTAGAATGCCCCCATTAAATAATAATTGGAGGATATATTCTTGATTTCCGTACCATCTTTTAAATTTCCCCCCCTTCATGTATGGTACATAGTTTTTCTTGCTATTTTCAAATTCTAGCCAATTCTTGCCACCGAATAAAATATTTCTTGTACCAGCTTCCCACCAAAACCTTAGAAACCGGAAATTGTCATAAGTACCTGTTCCGTGAATTGAAGGAGCAATTTCACCCATAGGAGTTGATGAAAGGAATAAACTTCTAATCAAAGGTGGAGCCCAATACACCCACGGTTTACTAGGAATCGCGTAAAAATCTGATTGACGCAATCGGTATACCTGGTTTGGCAGCTTTTTCTCGCTCATATTTGCAATTTTCCCAACTTAGCGGGCATTGATGATCGCCTGCAATTCTTTCATTCTTTTTTCTACTATCTCATCCAGCGCCAGACAAATATTCTCAACCGTATCAACGGATTGTTTCGCCCAGGCAAAGGTGATCTCCTGTTGATCGCCTTGAGGGTTGTTCTGGTCATGATCTGCCCTATGGACGATATCATTTCTGCGCTTGACCGTTTCATTCACGATGGTCATCAATTCTTTCTTGTCGCGGTTGAGCTGTTTTGAGATCATCTCCCAGGGTTTTTCAATCCCCAAGAATCGGGCGGTAACGTGAATCCCTTTATGCGTACTAAGATAGGAGAAATTCGTTAAATTCAAGATCTTGTTTGCAATGTATTCGGCTGAATTCGGGTCCTCATTTAGGCGTAGTACTTCATCCAACGAAAAAGTTAAATTGGATAAATACTCATTTACCGTTTCATCTTCACTCGAGACAAAACCACGCCCCTGCGCTGTGATGACGATCGGCAGATCTGCTCGCAATAGAGCCGGCAGATAGGTATCCAATCCAGTACATGCAGCGACAACAGCCTGCCTTAAAAGATGTGCTAAAGTTCCTCGTCTCAATGAAGCGCGAGGAATTTCAGCTCCTTGGCGAACAAGACCTAGAAAGATCTCGTTATATACTAGCAAGAGTTCTTCTTCCGTGTTGGCTTGCACAACCCCGCGCAGGATTTCAACCAAATCGCCATCAGAGACGATATTGTCATTTGTGTCCAGCAATGAATATACTTGCAGTAATAATTTTGCCGGCCGGATATTCTCTTTGAAAGTCTGAATAGGACTGGTCATGGTGATTACTCCAGGATGACCTTCACACCTGCATCAATCCGTTCCATCAGGGCTTCTCGAAGCTGTTCCAACGCGTCTTCTACTTCTTCACGTGTATTCAGCGCTTGAAGCGTGTTCAGGATGGCGGATATTTTCACCCGCTCCACTTTTTCTTCTGGCTTGAGGATTTCTTGGATTTTTCGCATTACTGCGTTTTTTAACCCGTTTGCTGCGGCGATATCGGATTCCATCTGGGGGATGGTAGCGTTACACTGTTCGCAAACCAGTTTGCCAGCTGGTAATGCAAATGAACCATTCTCTACGCCTTCACTTTGTGAGGGTGCACCATCACAATACCGGCTTGTTAATTGAGCAAGGATTGTCGCTTGATGATCAGGTTGCAAGGCAACCCAATCTGGTGAACCTTTCACCTGGTCAATCGCTTCACGAAATACTTTAGCCCGTTCCTGATGGATGGTTGAGTATGTTTGGGCGTAAGTGTTTTCAATGGTTTGGATCGCCTGGTCCACCTCAGCTGTCTGTTGATAGTACGACCCATCGGTCAAACGAGCTTCCAATAAATCCCTCGCCTCAACTACTCCTGCATTGACACCCCGTTCGATCAGTAGCCCAGCCATTTGCGTGGCTGCCATTCTGGCTCGCTGCAAGCGTTTAATCCCAGCCGGTTCAGTCGCTCCACGAATACCCTGGACGTGTGAACGCAGTTTCTTGAATGATTCGCCTTCACCTTCCAGCATATTCACCAAATCATCGGATGCTCCCTGCAGAATCGCCTTCAAAGTACTCTGATATTCTTCCAAAATATCAAGAACGGGAATGTTATTAGCTCTGGCAACTGCGTCCACCGGTAAAAGGGCGTTGAGTTCTGCTTGCGCTAATTTCTGGAAAGCCTGAGCAATAGCAGCTTCATCCACGTCCACTTCTTCCCCGGTTATCTCCTCATAGCGTTTGGCAGCATTCACCAGGGTTTTAAGGTCGGGAGCTTTACGAGGAGCAAAGGATGCTGATCGGAAAGTGTTCGTGGATGCGAATACGGATCTCACTTGGGGATCCAGGTGATTGCGGAATCGGCGGCCCTGATACGTCACTTCAATCACGCCGGCGCGTAATAATGCCGCCAGTACGATCCATAAAACTTCACGCGACCAACCGTATCCCAATCCACCAAAATGATCTTCCAGGATACGTCCAGTCACTTTATTGCCATAACTGTGTTCTTGCTGCAAATACCCCATCACTTCAAGGGCAATCTCAGCCTGAGTGTGAATGATGGTCTTCCCACCCTCGGTGATCACAAGTTTCAGGCCGTCCTGACCGGAATAAAAAACCTTTGATAATCCGTTCAGGTTGACTGCTTTGAGGATTTCATCTGCTTCTGTTCCCTTTACTGGGACGCTGCCCATCTTTAATTTGTCATACAGTTTAGGAACTGCATAATCCAGCATACCTTTCAAAATATCCGGCAGGGTAGTGCCCATATCTGGGCCATTCTTGGAAACCCCATTGAAAAACCCGGTTCCTTGCTGGAGCGCTTCTAGCAGCAGGCGCTTCAATCGTTCCTCATGTCGGCCAGCTTCTAGCTTTTCGCTGGCCAGGCTGCTGGAATCATCAGCATTCAGCTTCCCTTGCGCTCGAAGCTGGTCATATTTAGCCACCATCTGGCGTGACCGTGAAAGCTCCACAACCCGATCATCAATCTCATCGGATAAAGCCGCGACCCAAAACACCTGGCGAGGTTTCTCGCGGCTTTCATTTCGAACAAGTTCCAAATTCGCCAAAAGGCTTTTAGGTTCATCTTCAAGTCTGAGCTCAATCGGAATCTCGCCTTGAGCAATGCTGCGTCCTTCCCAGCCAATGTCGAGTTTGAAAGTACGTTTCTCCATCGTATAACGGCTGAGGCTTGGCTCACTGAAACTCGTTCTGAACATGTCTTCAATAATGTCACGCCGTTCTTTAGGAGTGGGGCTGATACTGTTGCGTTCCACAGTCCAGTTCTTTTCTTGATCAGTCAAAAGCTTCCAGCCATCCTCGGTTTGGCGAATGAATTGCTTCTCATGCAGCAGCCCAATAGCCCGTTCAACCTCAGGCAAGCAGCTTCCGGCATCCACCTCATTGAAGAGTAAAGCTGCAAGGTTTTTCTCTGTACGCGGCACGCTGCGGACAAACTCCAATAAAGCAATCGCCTTGGCCACTTTGAGGGGCCAGGCATCTTTGGGCCACATGATGGCAATATCACGAATATCATCCTTGCGTTGCGTCGGCAAGTTTTCGCCGATCAAGTCAAAAATCCGGTCAATAGATACCAGGTTGCCAACGGCCGCATCTGCCAAAGCCGTTCGTTCACTGACCAGCATTTCATAGACCTGCTTGATGATGGTGCGGTTGCTGCCGCCGATGTGACGCGGCGCCCCGGCCTGCAATCGCATGCCTGATACGATATCAATGGATAGCTCAATAAAGTGGGGCAGGTAGGGGTAGAACTGGATAAAATCCTGCTCACTGAAATCAAAACTGATTTGTGAACGCTCTGGGGATGTGTGTGCCTTAATTTGGCTGTGATAATCCTGATACATTTTGCGAAGTACGGGTTCAGCTTCTGCCTTTTTGTTCAATACGCGCCTGGTGGCTACTTCACGGATATCAGCCGGAGCCATATCCACCCGATAGCGAAAACGATCCTGTAGTTTAGCAAGCTGCACCCGTTTGTCATCAATTGCGGCGACCACCTCATCCAATTTCTCTTGTGAGGTGACAATGATCCAAACCGGTGCAACAGCCTTATTTGCCTGAACGCGGTTCTTACCTTCTTTACCATATTGCTCAACCACAGCGCGTAAGTTCTCAATTTTTTCACCGCTGCGCGCCACATATTGTCCTACCTCATCGATGACGAATACGATGGCTTTTCCAGGACTGCGGCGGGCAGAAAGCTCAAACGTCCGATCCACCAGGGTATTAATGGTGATATCTGCATTTGGGTTGAAAGATAACGCCCAGGAATCGGGATTAGGATAAGTCTTCGAGTCCAATTGATTCATCACAGCACTGGTGCGCAACACCTTTTGGGCGCCTTTACGAACCATTTGCCAGACTGCATAATCTGCTGCATTGACGCCTGCCAATGTTGCCGGAATGGTCGTTCCGCCCGTATCGCTTACAATAATCTGATCCCGGTAAAGCTCAGCGCATATTTTGACGAATTTGCTTAACCGTTTTTCTGCTTCCAATTCAATTTCCAGGTTAGCGATGTCGTAATCCTGGGCATAATCCAGTTCACGCAATAAAACGGTATACATGATCTCGGCAATCGTTTCAGTCGAGCGCCGGACTGCGCGATCTACCTGGACATCAAACAATATCGTTTGAGTAGGGATTCTTACGGTGATGTAGTTGAGGAGGTCTCGCAGTTTCTTTGTAGAATCTTCACTGGGAGCCTGCTGCTCCAATTGCTGCAGGAAGATCTGGCTGGCAGGCGTTCCGTTCAATGAGCGATTTGAGAGGATATAGCCTAAATTTTTCGCAAATGAGCTTTTACCAGATCCAAAGAAACCTGAGACCCATACCCCAGTCGCTTCGCTCGGATCACCCGGACCCTCTGAAATTGGTTTTAAAACCTCGATGTATTGTTCGCGGATGCGTTTTGTGGTGACATATTCCGTCAGCTCCGTATACACCGTCTGTTCATCGCGCTGGTCAAGCTTGATGACTTCTTCGATGGGGCGGGAAAGATCACGAGAAAGAAGATTTCGAATGGTTGGCATGGTTTATTACTCCTGGATTCCGGATACATTTCGATAAGCAGCTTTCAACATTTCACCTAATTCCGATATGTCCATCGTGCTTCCGGGAATGGGGCGAAATATCGAATTCTTGAAGGTAGAGTCATATTTCTGAAACTTCCAAGCCTTACCTTGAAAGGTCTCTGATATTTCTGGCGGCAACTTCATCCGAACTGCCCATACTTTCGTACTTTCCCAAGAAACATCAAAAACTACTTTGTTTCCAAGTTTGAAGCCTGTGTAAAATTTATTGAGATTGAAAGGAAGATCCCAACCTTGCTTCTTTACAAAACCTTCTAGCTGAATGACCGCCTTCTGGAATTCTTGGGTGGGCTCTTTACCATGTTCAGTTTCATAGAAATCCCAGGTCCAGTCACCCATCACTTTTGTTGTGGTTGGTTTCACTTGGGGCATATCCGCAAGGGTTTCCACCATAACAAATTCATCATCATCCTGGCAAAACCGCCTGACTTGAACCAGGTCAAGTGGATAATTTATTTTGCTGGATAATTTCAATACACTCGATTTGAAGGCCGGCGCGATCACAATAATCCGAACCTCAAGTGCATCCCACTCGATCTTGATATCCTCAGGGCGGTTTTTCGCTTCCAACCAAATGGCTTTGATAGAATCGGGATTAGTCTCAGCCCACATGGCATAGGTGAGTACTTGCGGTAGGATTTCTTCGCTCACTTCAACGTTTTTCATCTCGATAATGCAAATCCGAGAGTCCTGGTCTACCCCCAACATATCCGGGATAATCTGCTTATTCCCCGTTTGGATTTGGCGGTAAAGAATAAAAATATCCGGCAGTAAATCCTGGTTGCGGTAAATGTAGGATTCGAACTCTTTTTCGTTCTGAAATGGCATTAGCAGCAGATTGCGGGTTTGGTCTTTCGACTTCCAGTACAGATTCAGCATATTACCCTCCCTTGTACCATTCTTCATGCCCATGCGCGATGGCGTAGGACTTGTTCTTCTTACAGACTTGCTTCACCCGTTCCGGCCAGTACTTCATGGCGATCCGGCTCCAGTCGTACTTCCCGGCAGCCAGCTCCTCCCAATACTTCTTCGGTTCACTCTTCCAAAGCGGGATCACGCTCCACAGCGGAGCCATGCGCAGGATCACTCCATCATCGATCCAATCCGCCTCTGGTTCATACCCGCCGCGGGTGATGGCATCCAGGTCTTTGGCAAACTGCGCCAGTTCCTCCGCCAGTTGACGCAGCTCATCCATCTCTTTCTCGATGGGCTTACGGGCGGCTCCCTGGGCGGTCAGCACCTTTTTACCAAGCTCTTCCAGGCGCAGCTGCACGGCGCGTCGTTTGGTGGGCAGGTAGGGTTCTTGCTGCAGAGCATAGAAGGTATTGCGGTCGATCTTCTCGTGGAACAGCACAAAGCCGTAAGAGCGTTTGGAGGACTGGATCGGCCAGTAGACCGGACGTTTGCGGTATTGTTTGATGTGGTGCTGGGTGAAAAAATCCTTTTCCAGGAACTTGCGCAGATCACCGCCAGCCGCCTGCTGGATCACTTCCTGGGCTTGATCCTGTCCGAGCATGAGTTCCAATGCCTTGCTCACCAGGGTAGGCAGATCGCGGGGGTGGTTGGGGTCGAAGACGGCGATGCCGTCGGGGAGCGCCAGCTTCTGAAGAGCCTGTTCCACCGGACGGGTGAAGACATGCCGCCCGCCCTGCTCATTGACATACGCGAACTGGGAGGGGTCGCCGACCAGCTCGTTGAATTCTTCTTCGGTGGGTTCGGGCAATGAGCCGATTGCAAAATCGGTACGATAATTGATAGCTGAGCCAAGTGAACCTGTGGTGCCAGGTTGGAAACGACCTAGGATAATCCCGATAGCGTAGGAGAGCCATGGAACCTTTAGATTATTAACTTGTATCTCATCTGTAGAGTCTTCATCATCTGTAATTTGGTCTGTTTCTGCAATAACATCCCCATTAACTTCTTTATGCGTTAACTCATATTCGATATCTATTTGATCTTTATCTGAAACACCATATAACCGAAATACCTCATCATTGACTTTCTTTTCATTTTCTAGAAGTCTGCGTTTGGTATGTGCTAAATCATTCATACCGGTCTGTAAATTATGTGGAATTACGAAACTCTTTAAAATTTCAGTTTGAGTGTCCTCTTTTTGCCTTATAAGTATGCATTCCACAACAAGGTTTTCAAGGAGTTTAGAATCCGTACTTTCAAAAACAGGCATTCGTAATAAGTCATCTATATTTACATTTATTGTTTCATTTAAACCAACAATGTAATTTGCGAAAGACGAATTGAATAACCCCACTAGAGTTAGATGAGACCAATCATCACTGTCCGAGTAGATTGCATTGCTTGCATGCTCACAAATAAAACCATTAGGCATCCAGCGAAATGATAATCCTCCGCTTGTTACAGCTGAGTAGGCTGCTCCCTCATGAAAATAATAATTTGGGTTCTTAGCCACCCATTCCCAATTACCTTTTAAGTATGGATACCGCTCAACAATATACGCTTTAATTTCTTTGCCATCATGCTCCCAATTACAAATTTCAGTTTCACCTCCATACCATTTTCCTTTATGACTTCTTTTAACTAGTGGGAACCATCTTTTTTCACTACTTAAAGCTTCATCACAATTTGTGCAGTTTAATCCTAGCCCATTGGCTCCACACTCCCACCAAAATCGAATAAACCTTGTATTGTCAGCAGTTGTTAATCCTTGTCTAGGTGTTGCAACTGAGGATAACGACGGAAACTTAGAAAAGAGGTCTCTAACATCGGCGGAAATTTTATATACCCATGGGCTACCAGGGATCGCGGAAAATTTATTCAGAGATAAGGAATAGACATTGGTTGGAAAGCCTAAATTATTCATGCGGTAATTCCTCTTTTCTGTGCAATGAACCGGCGCGCCTGACTCAGGTTTGAAACATTTCCCACCTTACTCAAAATGGCTTTTGTGTAAACCTCAGTAAGTACGGTCACCACCCCAGCTTCGATATTATCTGCAAGGTATTGGAGGCCATCCATCTCCTTGGCGTAGGTCCCCTGGGTTACACTATCAATCGCTGCCCGCACCAGAAGTTCGGCTTTCTGTTCTTGCGTGAGTTTCGTGTCCAGAATCTCGGTGAAGTTGGGTTTGAGCGCGGTGTAATAGATAACTGAAAGTCCAAATTGATTCTTCATGGTTTCAATCACCATAGCATCTCGTTTTTGCCGCTGCACCTGATCATCATAAATAACTTCCAGGTCGCCTTCTTGGTGGAGCTCACGACGATAGAGAAAATTCTGCGCCTTTTTCTTTCGGGTGTATTGCTTCAAAACAAGCACAACGGCCTTTACTGAAGCTCCGCACCCTGTTGGCACGGGAACAAGAGTAGGAGCGCCGGCTCGGCTTTGGCTGCGTCGGGCGTATTCCACTGGGAATGGCGTCATCACATCTGGAATTACATGATCCAGAACACTTTCAATCTCGTGTCCTGGGTGGGTGATGAGGGAGCCGTAGGCGAAAAGGCCTATCATGGATTACCCTCTACTTCAGACGCCAATTGTTCCAGGCAAATGAAAAAACCGTCTATCTTTTCACGCGGTAGCCACCAATGGGTTTGATTTCCAAAAATTTCTTGGACTCTCTCCATTTTTACATTCTTATATTTAGGGAAGTGGTTCAAGTTTAGGTAGATGTCTATCCCACTGGCATAGGTGTAAACAAAAATTGCAGTCAACTGCCAGTTGTAAGGTGGTTTATATGACATACAGCGTTTGCTGGCTTTTTCTCCTAAGCCTAACCGTTTTGCATACTCTCGAATGCGGTCAAATTCCGGTAAAAAGCCATTTCTTTCGGCCAACTGTCTGAGCGCATCCAGCCCTTGAGGCGGTAAGGGCGGGACTGGCTCAACAAACCAACGAATTCTCGCCCATTCCGCCAGTTTACGCTGCCTCTTTTCAATTTCCATTGAGGTCCAGTCACCCTCAACACCTGCTAATTCGCGTTCAATCTTTAAATTAGAGTTGGCGTAACAAGCATCTTCCTGACCAATCCGCCCTTTCTTTTGGGGGAATGGTTTCCGTCCCAACTTGCTGTTATCTTCGGTGAGTGTCAGATTTCCAAGAACATGAGTTAATTTCTCCCGCTCTTCTTTGGACGGGAAGAGATCAATCCAATATCCAGAGTCTTCAGGGTGCTGTGGCAGGATGTGCTCAATAGTCTTCTCGTTTCCCTCATAAATCGTTGACCAATTGATGATCGGAGCCTGGTTCCCAAAAAGAGATTCTTCATATTCATAAAGGAAGTATTTAACCAGGCCGCTAGACCGGCCATACCAAGGATTGGGATCATCGAGCGCAAACCGCTTGATAAAGTGATTATCGCTACACTTTTCCAGCAAGTCTCTTCGTAAATTTTCAAGCAAAGTTGAATATGTTATTCGTTGATGATAAAGCTGATTAGCTAACCGAAAGAGAAAAGCCTCACTCCCAGAAGGGCGCCGGTCTGCTATTCGGAATACCCTGACTGCAAACAACTCACATAATTTAACAACCTCTAAATACTTTTGGCTGTCATTAGGAAAACTCAATCGTCCCGCAATCAATAACGGCGTAAAAGGCCTTAAGACACCTAATCGGAGGAGCTTATTGCTATATTTAACGATTTCTTTTTGGGCTACAGGATTGCTTTCAAAAATTTGAAAAGCTCCACTTCTACTAGGATTGGATATATCTGCAAATGCCACCACAGCGTTTTGAAGTGTTTGAATATAGGTTTCCAGTTCTTTAAAAAGCTCATCATAGCGATCTAAATAGTTGACCAATTGAAATCGCTTTTTGATGATATCGGCTTTTTCTCTTTCTTTATCCCACCGTTTTTGGTCATAATCATAAATCGCGAACCAATGCATTTGAAGCAAGGTGTCTTCTGCATCAGTCCTACCGGCAGCGTTGAGTTGTTCAAAAATTACAGACCAGGCTCGATTGATATCTTCCGTCAGCTTTTGACTTACTTCATTACCCAATTTAGAAGCCAAATATAATAGATAGTTTTTAACAAGATCCAGGCTGTTCGGTTTTTTGCCACGGTTGTTCATCGACTCAAACACCACACCAGCATCAGCCTCTGAACGTAGGCGGTAAACCATTACCTTCATCTGGTTTGCTACTTTGTCATAAAGCCTTTCCAACCAATCTGGGTAGTCCTCTTTAAGTTGTTCTTTATGGGTTTGCAAATGAGATTGAAAATATTGGCGTGCTCCTTCCAGGTTTTTGTGGGATTGAATCCGCGTACCCTGAAGGTCTTTTCCATCCAGTTCAAGAATATTGTGAACGAAAAAATCGTCGTTGTTTGCATCAAGGATTAACTTAGGAACTAAAATGTTTCCGGCAGCCGGCTCATATAGGTATGTATCCACAATACTTGTTGCAATTTCATGTAGATCATCAGATCCATCCACATGCATCATTTCGCGTTGTATCTCATTGAGAAGAATGACGATTGTTGTAAGTCGTTGCTGACCATCTACAATGTCAAATACAGGTTTCCGGATGCCGCGTGTTTTTACACTCAAATTTGGATCGCGGTTTTCATGCAGAACTAGCAAACCTGTAAAATGTTCGTTGTCCTCGGTCAAGGTGGATAAATCTTCAAGCAGATCTTCCCATTGATCCTTACTCCATGCGTATCCGCGCTGGTAATCCGGGATATGAAAGCGCCATTGCGAAAAGAGACCAAAGAAAGTTAGAAGATTATCAAGTTCCATCGGATTACGCCTGTTCGTGGATTTGTCTTAATTCGGCCAATGCTTTTTCAAAAGCAACTCGTTTTGAATCTGCATCAGGTTCATGTACCAGGCGGAAATAAATCCCTTCCGATGCTTCTCGTTTTTGTGTGTCCGGCTCGCGGCGAAGAATGAAGGCCGCTGTTTGTAATGTTCCTGGGTTTCCCGTAGCAAAGAGTCCTGGTCCGA
>Ga0255340_1003671_pt1 | contig 15807 bp, 9 predicted proteins | sample wastewater_treat_7_FD_192417 | JGI IMG/M metagenome (GOLD analysis project Ga0255340, IMG submission 192417) | Wastewater microbial communities from Lulu Island WWTP, Vancouver, Canada - plant10 | ecosystem: Engineered > WWTP > Wastewater > Unclassified | place: Canada: Vancouver, British... | reverse complement strand
CCCCTCTGGGCCGCTCTCCTGGTATCGCTTCCAGATCCGCTTGACTTGCCGCACGCTTATCCCCAGCCGTTTGGCCGCCTCTATTTGCGTTATCTGTTTCCTCGCCAGCTGACTCATGATCTCTGTCCTGCGTATCTCTTTGGCACTCATGTTGTAGATTCTGTCCACTTTCAGCCTCCACATATGGGGACATTTTAACTTTGGTAAAAGGGGACATTTTAACTTTGGTTTAACAAAAACGGGGTCTTTTAAAGTGCACCCTCCTGAGAAATGCCGTTTTTTGAAAAAGCGGAAGCTGTGTGCTTATTCAGCCTGTAATAAAAGACAGGTGAGGTAATGTGTATCGCCCTCCCCATCGATGATGAAAGCAAAACGACTGTCAGGGGAAAGGGCGATATCAACAGGGTTAACATAGTGGCCCTCCGGCCACTGGCTTAAGGGTTGGTTGGTCAGCTTTCCGAACGAGCGAAAGTAAAACCCATCCACATCGTAAACCTTCACCGCGGCCTTCTCCGGGTTGGATGAAAAGAGCACATAAAAATTATCATTTTTATCGATGGCCATGCTCTTTGGCAGTACCCCAGGCTGGTTATATGCCGAAAGCGGGATGCTGTAAAACTCGAGGCCAGAGTTTTCATCAATCTCCGCTAGGAAGCCATCCTGGTCACGAATCGTAAATAGTTGGTTGGCAGAATTAAACGCCAACGACGTGTAAGAGGTGCTCACCAACGGCAGCGGGTTGTTGATCTCGAAACTATTGGGAAGGTAATTAAGCAGGTAGTAAAGCCCATCCAGGCTGCCCAGCATGTAGATATTTTTCTTCCCGGGTTCCACAGCAACCGCCAGGGTGGGAGCATCGCCACCGCCGCGAGCGACTTCAACTCCCTTTGAAAGGATGATGTACTCGCCAAAATCCTCATCATTGAGCACCAGGTCACCATCATTATTAATGGTCATATCCGTGATTTTTCCGCTTGAAATGGCGGGGAGTTCTTCCAGCAAGTTGCCTTCCAAATCATATCTCATGATGATATTCGGTTCGAGCGAAACCCAAACCTGGTTCAACGGGTCGACGGTAACGCTGAGCGGCTTGCCATTAAGCGAAACCCGCCAGGCAACCGACGGCTCTTCGTAAATGAGCGGAGATCCCACCAATTCGACCGCGTCCAGCAGCGCTGCGGCGTCCAGGTTTTTAAAACCGATGATAACGGTGTTCACCTCAAAATCGATTTCCACTGGCAGCCCCAGGCGTAAGGCGCACGCTTGATTTTCAAGGCGAGAGAAGGAACGGCGCAGGTTTTCACGGAAAATTTCCCTGCCCAGTCCGGTGCGCGTGTTCAGAATTTCCACCCGTGTGATACCCTCGTTCATTTCTTTGAACACCAGGTTGACCTTTTGCGGGATCAAGGCCTGTGCGTAGTTCAGGTTGATCGTGACTTCCATCTCTGGTTCATCATACCCCAACAGGAACTCGCTGCCGCAGCCCATAGTGTCTTCAGGCGCTCCAACCGCAACGCCATACACTTCCAGCGGGTAGAGTGTGCTGTTTTCAGCCCAAAGGTGCACCAGGTCTTGGTCATTTTGCGTGGCGTTTTCTTCAGGACTGGACCCAGCTAGGTTGTTCATCGGAGTGGGTTCGTCAATGCTTGGGGTCGAGACCGTGCGTACAAATGGGGATAGAGATGTCCACAACGAGCAAGACGCGATAAACATCGCGCACAGGATGAACCAGGCTGACTTTACAATGCGGTTGATAGTCATCTTTACTCCTGTAAACTTGATTTCATCAGGTTACCTTACTATATAATAGTTCATCCAAGAAAACAACCGCCTTATTCTGGTCTTGCGTGATGAGGAACCAACGCGCACATCAGGCGGGCAGCAGAAGAGCACCTACTGACTGCGGGAGGGCTCGCTTTCCATAGGTTGAGACGTTGATTTCCGCAGCGAGTCCGGCTGGTTCGGGGTTGTTGGTATTGATTAACGGGGCTATGTTAAAATCAACTCACAAGGAGATGCACATGGAACAGTCGCATTTATGGTGGCGGGATGGCGTGATCTACCAGATCTACCCGCGCTCATTCGCGGACAGTAATGGCGATGGGATTGGAGACCTGAAAGGTATAACCCAACGTCTGGATTACCTGGTTGAGTTGGGCGTGGATGCCATCTGGCTTTCTCCCATCAACCCCTCGCCCGATGTGGATTTTGGTTACGATGTGGCGGATTATCGGAATATCGATCCCAAACACGGTACACTGGCGGATTTTGACCACCTGGTGAAAGCCGCGCATGAACGACGGTTGCGTATCATTCTTGACCTCGTCTTGAATCACTCATCCGACCAGCACCCCTGGTTCCTGGAATCACGCTCCTCACTCGACAACCCCAGGCGTGACTGGTATATATGGCGCGGGAGCCCGAAGGGCAAACGGGAAGCGCCCAATCAATGGCAGTCCGTCTTTGGGGGCAAGGCTTGGGAGTTTGATGAGGTCACCGGTCAGTATTATTATCACATGTTCTGCCCAGAGCAGCCCGACCTGAACTGGCGCAATCCAGAAGTTTACCGCGAGATGCTGGATATTTTCCGTTTTTGGGCTGAGCGCGGCGTTGATGGCTTCAGGCTGGACGTGTTCAACCAGTATTTCGTCGACGCTCAATTCCGCAACAACCCGCGGAAATGCGGTATCCGCCCCTTTGACTGCCAGCGCCACCTGTATGATACCAACCAGCCCGAAATACAACAGGTGGTTGCTGATATCCGCGCTGTGCTGGACCAGTACCCGGAACGTTACGCGGTAGGCGAAACCTTTTTACCCACCACCGAGATGGCTTCAAGTTATAGCGGACCGGGCAAACTGCACGCCACATTCGACTTCACCATGTTGAAGAGCCCATGGAACCCGGCGCGCTACTTGCAGTGCGTACTGCGTCAGGAAGAGCTTCTTCCAGAGGGCGGCTGGCCAAACTATGTTTTAAATAATCACGATAATTCCAGGACTGCCTCCCGCTTGAGGGCGGGGCGCAGTGATGAAAAACTCAAAGTCGCGGCGGCGATGCTGCTCACATTGCGCGGGACACCATTTCTCTACCAGGGTGAAGAGATCGGCATGCGTGATATCCAGGTCAGCCGCGCCGAGCTACAGGACCCGGTAGGAAAGCGCTACTGGCCGCTGCCAGTAGGCAGGGATGGCTGTCGTTCTCCCATGCAATGGAACGGGGAAGCGAACGCAGGCTTTACCACTGGTAAGCCCTGGTTGAAGTTACACCCCGGGTATAAAACCCGTAATGTTGAAGCGCAGCGGAAAGACCCCGCGTCTTTGTTCAACTTCTACAAATCTCTGCTCAGATTACGGCGGAAGTATGCTGCGTTGCAGCGGGGGATGTTCTTACCGCTGCATCACAACCCGCAGCGGGTGCTGGCTTATCTGCGCCAGGATGCCACACAAACCATCTTGGTAGCTCTGAATTTTGCCAGAAGGCGCTCAAAACTGGCGCTGGGCGGAGAAATAACCAGGCATCAATGGGAGATGCTGCTTTCAAACAAAGAAAAAAGCCAACCTTCGATTGAAAAAGGCTGGCTTCAACTTGAGGGATATGAGGTTTGTATCTTGATTCAAAAGCCAGGGTCGGGTTAGTCAATTCTAAGCGGCACAAGGTCAAAAGGAATGCCCGCCTGTTCTCCAGCCTGAATGAGCGATTTCACCGCTACCTCTGAAAGCGCCACTCCTTCAACAAGTGCGCGGTCTGCTTTTTCAAATTCTTTCTCCCCGTGGATATAGATGCGCTCTTCGCCGGCGGCTTTCGGGGAATCTCGCAGCGCTCCCAGCAGTGTGTTCATATCAGCGGCAAAGTCCGCAGGGTCGCGAAAAGCGTCGATGCGCAAGGCAGCGAAGAAATGACCGGTATTGGCAGCGCCAGAAACAGCGGGTCCCAAAACGCGTTCGCCAAAACCAGCTCCTGCCAGTACCCCTGCGAAGATATCCACCAGCAGCGCCAACCCATAACCTTTATATCCGCGCAATAATTCAGGGCCGCCAAGCGGCATCAGCGCGCCGCCTTCGACTACGCGGGAAGGGTCTTCCGTAACATCTCCTTCGGAGTTAATCCCCCAACCCGCGGGGATTGACCTGCCTTCTTTTTGATAAACGGTGATACGCCCAATGGGCACAATGCTGGTTGCCATATCCAACACGTATGGGCGGGCGCCGCCAGCCGGCACAGCCACGGCGATTGGATTGGTGCCTAACATTGCCTTACGCCCGTGGGTGGGTGCTACCAGCGGAGCGGAGTTGGTCAGGCTGATGCCGATCATACCTTCTGATAGCGGTATCATGGCGTAGTAGCCTGCGATGCCGTAATGGTTGCTGTTGCGCACAGTTGCCATGGCCAACCCCGTATTGCGCGCTTTTTCGATGCACATCCTCATCGCCTTCACGCCAGCCGGATGCCCAAGCCCGTTGTGCGCATCCAACGACAATGTGGTTGGCGTTTCTTTCAGAGTTGTCAGCGTCGCTCGCGGGTTGATCAGCCCACTTTCCAGGCGGGAACCATAATAGTTTTGCAGGCGGATAAGGCCATGAGAATCCACGCCACGCGCGTCCGCGCTGACCAGCACATCCGCGGCGATCTCGGCGTCTTCTTCTGAAACCCCCCAGCGGGTGAAATATCGGCTGGCGAATCTTTTCAAATCCTCAATCTGATAATAACGCATCTGGTATTCTCCAATGTTGAAGTGGAGAGGTCATTATACTTGATTGTCCGGCGAGCCAATGCATACCCGCCCTGGTGAATCACGCGATGTTTTTCTCAAATCGCTGTTCGCTCAATTGAAAACTGGCTCCAGCGCAAACTGGAGCCAGAAGTGAACGCTGTGCCTGCGTCAGAATGCAGGCGTAATCAAGGGGTGTGTGTCTTCAAGGCGAGATACTCACTTAACTCAACCCGATGATCCTGCCCGTTTCAGGCTCAATATCAATCTCCATGAATATCGGGCGGGTCGGCAGCCCTGGCATGGTAGACATGGTGCCCAGCAGCGGGTAAAGGAACCCGGCGCCTACCGACGCGCGGATATCGCGGATGGGGATACGCACGCCTTTGGGCACGCCTTTTAGGGTGGCGTCATGTGAAAGGCTGAGGTGGGTCTTGGCCATGCAGATGGGCAGTTTGTCAAACCCCAGTCGGGTGTATTCAGCGATACGTTCCTCGGCTTCGGGAAGGTAATCTACTCCTTCCGCGCCATAGATCTCGCGGGCAATGCATTCGATTTTCTGCTTGATGGACCAATCCAGCGGGTAGAGGAACTCGAATTTGGCTGGTTTCTCGGCCGCCCGGATGACCGCCCTGGCCAGGTCGACCGCGCCTTCCCCTCCCTTTTCCCAATGCTCGCAGACCACCGCGTCTTCCGCGCCGCCCTCCTCCACCGCGGATTTGCGCACCATTTCAAGTTCAGCCGGGCTGTCATTGACAAAACGATTGACCGCCACCACCACAGGAATGCCGTACTTGCGGGCGATTTTTATATGATGCAACATGTTCGGCAGACCAGCCTTCAACAATTCCAGGTTTTCAGAGGTGTAAGCCTCATCCAATGGCTTTCCTGCCACCACCTTGGGTCCACCTCCATGCATCTTGAGCGCGCGAATCGTGGCTACCAGCACCACCACGGAGGGGATCAGACCGGAATAGCGGCATTTAATATCCATAAACTTTTCCATGCCCATGTCAGCGCCAAAACCGCTTTCGGTCACCACGTAATCAGCCAGTTTCAAGGCGATCATATCCGCGAGTATAGAGGAATTCCCATGCGCGATATTGGCAAAAGGCCCGGCGTGCACGAAGACCGGGGTGCCTTCTACGGTCTGCATCAGGGTAGGCTTAATCGCATCGCGCATGAGCACCGTCATCGCCCCTGCCACGCCCAGGTCTTCGGCCGTGACCGCGTCTCCGCTACGGCTGATGCCAATGACAATCCGTCCAAAGCGTTCGCGCATATCTTTCAGGCTTGTGGTGAGCGCAAGGATAGCCATGATCTCTGATGCCACCGTGATATCGTAACCTGTGCGGCGGGTGAAACCTTTTTCATCCGGGCCTTCGCCAATGGTGATGCCGCGCAGGAAACGATCAGAAGTATCCACCACGCGGCGCCAGGTGATGGTATCAGGGTCAATATCCAGGCGGCAGAGTTGCCGCCTTTGCTCCTCATTCAGTTCATCAGGGTCTGAAACGCTGATGCCCAGCTTTTCAAGCCTGGCGACCATTCCCCTGGTAAAGTGGCGTTTTCCGTTCTTATCTTTTGGCAGCAGCCGGTTGAACAGCTGCTCGTCTGTTGCTTCCTTCTCGTGGAACATGCGCGCGTCGATCGCGGCCGCCAACAGGTTGTTGGCAGCGGTGATGGCGTGGATATCACCCGTGAGATGCAGGTTGAATTCTTCCATCGGAACAACCTGTGAGTAACCGCCGCCGGCTGCCCCGCCTTTGATGCCGAACGTCGGCCCCTGTGAAGGCTGGCGGATGCAGGTGATCACGCTCTTGCCAAGGTGCGCCCCCAACGCCTGACTGAGCCCCACCATGGTGGTGGATTTGCCTTCTCCCAACGGCGTCGGCGTGATGGCCGTCACATCAATGTACTTCCCGTCCGGTATGTGCTTTAGCCGTTGCAACACTTCAAGGCGCACCTTGGCCTTGGTGTCGCCGTAGGGTTCTGTTTCAGCAGGCAGAAGACCCAACTCCTCTGCGATTAACATGATTGGTTTTAAAGTCGCCTCCTGTGCGATTTCGATATCGGATGGCACAGGCGTGCGTCGTTTCAGCGGGGTTGGAGTGAAGGCTTTGCGACCGTGGAATTTCTCAGAAGAGGTTGTCATTTTTTCTCCTTGACAATTGATCTAATCAGGTTAATTAAAGACGAAATAGGGAGGAAATGCAAGCGAAAAAAACCTGGTAAACCACCTTATCCTTCATGAAAACTGGTTGAACTATTCAGATAAGTACCTGCTATAATATTTTCAGATTAGATATGTTCTAATTCAATCGTCGCCAAAACCAAAGGAGGTAAAAATGGCAGTAATCGGATATTGCATGAAATGTAAAAAGAAAACCGAAATGAAAGACACCGTGGAAGTGACCATGAAGAACGGGCGCAAAGCGATGAAAGGAAAGTGCTCAGCCTGCGGCACCGGTATGTACAAAATCCTCGGTAAATAAGCCGGACCCTTTCTACCATGAAAAACCGCGCCTAAACTCTGGTGCGGTTTTCGTTACGGCAGATTCCAGCTGCTCGTCATCCATGGTTGTCTTCAATTTGTAACGTCAAACTATCCATGAGCCAAAGGGATGATTCAATTACACACCGCGAGCTATCTACACTCCAGATGATAAAAAGAATCTTTCAGTTCACACGAAAGCAGGCTGACCCAGGAGAGGAAACTTCTGATGTTGCCCATTGAAGAACCTGTCGTCTTTTTCCTGGCCATCATGGCGCTCATCCTGGTCATGCCGCTGCTTTCCGAGCGGGTTCACTTACCCGGGATCGTGGGGGTGATCATCGGCGGCATGCTGATTGGGCCGCACGGGTTCAACATACTGGCGGCAAACGACCGTATTGAATTTCTTGCCACCATCGGGCTGATCTACCTTATGTTCAGCGCTGGTCTGGAAGTGGATTTTCACCAGTTCATGCGCATAAAAGGGAAAGCCGCCATCTTCGGCGTGTTGACCTTTGCCATCCCCCAGGTGTTTGGCATGGCATTGGGGTGGATGATCCATATGCCCTTGCTCGGTTGCATCCTTCTTGGCTCTGCCTTTGCTTCTCACACGCTGCTGGCTTTTCCCATTCTTACCAGGCTGGGGGTGACCAAGAACGAAGCCGTGGCGGTGACCGCTGGGGCTACCATTCTCACCGATATCGGCGCCTTCATCATTCTGGCGATTGTCTTGGGTTCAAACGGCGGGCAGCTGGAGCTTGGCTACTTCATCAAAATCTTCGTCTTGCTTGTAGCCTTCGCCCTCGCCATTCTCTTTATCCTTCCCCGACTGGGAAAGTGGTTCTTCCAGAAGGTCAAAGGGCGCACGGTTGAATTTCAATTCGTCATTGTGTTACTTTTCATCGCTGCCATGGGAGCCAAGCTGATTGGGGTGCATGAGGTAGTAGGAGCCTTTCTTGCCGGTTTGGCGGTCAACGCCACGCTTCCGCGGCACAGCCCTGTCACCAGCCATGTCCTGTTCATGGGCGAATCCTTTTTTATTCCAGTTTTTTTACTCTTCAGCGGCATGGTCACCGATCCGTTAACATTGCTGCATACGCCTGGAGCGCTTTTTCTCACGCTCGGCATCCTGGTCGTAGCCTATCTTTCTAAATTCCTTGCTTCGCTGGTCACCTCCAGGTTATTCAAATACAGTAAAGAAGAATTCCTCACCGTGTTTGGGTTGTCTCACGCTCAGGCTGCTGTGACCATTCCGACACTGGTGATTGGCATGCAGCTGAACTTGTTTTCAACGGAACTTTTTAATGCGGCGATGATGATGATTCTGCTCACCTCCATCACCTCACCTCTGATTGTGCAAAAATTCGCCCCGGGGCTGCACCAGGAAGTTACCGAACTGGAAGAGCTGCCCCTGTTCCAACGGGTGCTGGTACCCATCGCCAACCCGGGCACGCAGGAACATCTGCTGGCTTTAGCAGGGCTGTTAGCCAAGAACGGCGGCGGTGAGGTGATCGCGCTCAATGTGGTGCTGGATCGCAGCGACCAAGGCGCCAATCTATCGCAACAAAAAGAGCTCCTGAACCGGGTGCCGGAGCTTTTAAAAGACCCTGAAACCAGGTACGAATTGGTTCCGCGCCTGGCTGATTCTTACGCCAGGGGCATCCTGCAGGTCTCGCGCGAGCGCGGTTCCACCCTGATCGTGATGGGCTGGCGCGGTAAACGCACTTTTAGAACCAGCGTTTTAGGCACGGTGTTGGACGAAGTGATTTGGGGCTCTGACACTCCGGTGATGGTAGGCAAACTGAGCCGCTCGCTTAATGGGACGCGCAGGGTCCTGTTGCTCATCCCGGCGGGCGTGGTGTCCCCGTCTGCCCTGCGCCGGGTGGTGCAGGCCAATATGACGCTGGCGAGAGAACTGAACGTGCCGCTGGAAGTGCTTGCCGCGAAGAGTTACCTGGAGCTGATCAAACGCATCATCGGTAAAAATCCTAACCAAATTTCTATCACGGTTCAAGAAATGGTCGGGTCTTTACGCTTGAAAGATCTTGAGAGAAACGTGGAGAGCGACCTGCTGGTCATTCCAGGGTTTGGGTCGCGCAAGCACTTCATCGCCAGCCTGGGCAATCTGCCAGAACGCCTGGCAGATTCATTCTCCGGCAACCTGATTATTTTGCACTTTGACCGCTGAACAGGTTTGCCAGCATTTTTTGGGCTGAACGGCGAATTGATTATGGGTGTTCGCCCCCAAGCCTGACCCTTAAGGGCAGCAACGTATCGGTATCAAAATCATAGCGCTGCATATGTTGCGTAATCAGTTCTAACGCCTGTGATTCATTGATCTGCGCTGAACAGGGTGTTGCGTATGCTGTTACATTTCCGTGGGTCATACTCATTTCCACCAGGTCCAGGTCATACCATTGATCACAGACAATGACTGAAATCCGCCCAAACTGATAAAAAGGTGGCTCTGACTCAGGATAAATCACCTTACCAGTGAGAGGATCTTTGGATGATTTCGGAATCCTGGCGGTAAAGATGGGGCGCTCAATAAAAGAAGGAGATAGCAAAGATTGCCCCGCCATCCATTTGGGCGTTTTGATGCCGAGGTAATCCAGCAGCGTGGGAGCGATATCCACAGTGCTGACGTTCTGGTCAAGAACGCCCTGGTGTTCAGCGCGGGGGAAGCGTATCAATAACGGCAGCCTGGAATTGGTCCATTTCTGGCTGTGGTCGCTGGTGACCACCAGCAGGGTATTCTCCAGCTGGTTGCTTTTCTCAAGGCGCGCGTAAATCTCTTCAAACGCCTGGTCAAATTCCAGAATCGCGTCATAGTAGAACAACTGGTTATTGATTCCCTGCTCATCAACACTTATGCCCGCCGAAAACACCTGCTTATCAGGAAAATAGCGCGGTCCATGCGTGCCCATCCAGTGCAGGTGCGCAAAAACCGGCTGGCTGCTTTCTTCAAGAAGGCGGAATAGATAATCGATTTTTTCCCAGTCATTGAACTTCACCGCGGCTTCGGTGACCTGTTCGTAGGGGTTAGCCATATCCGAAAGGAAATAGATATGACCCAGCCTGTCGCTGAACCGGTCGATCATCTCCTGTTGAAATAGATAGTTGATTCCCGGGTAGAACCTGGCAAGGGTAAACGCCAGCGGTTGTTGATCAGCAGAACGACCGTTAGACTCTTTGAAAGCGTTCTGGAAGTTGGTTTTATAGGCATCAGCGTAAACCGGGTTGCTGAGCTGAACCGTGTAATAGCCGTAGTCTTCGAGTATTTCCGGCAGGTGCTGGTAGGCATCTTCTCCTTGTAACAGGTCAGAAGAATAGATCACTCGCGTATCCATGGGGTATTTACCGGTCAGCAGGGTGGTAATGGAGCCAATGGTTCCCTGCGCGTTGGAGAAAGCGTTTCGTGCTCGTAACGATTCGGCAGAAATCGCCCGTAGAAAAGGTGTGGTGTCTCTTTCATAGGCATCAAGAGAAGTGTATTCAGCGTTCACGCCGTCCACCGTGATCAACAGGATATCAGGAGGAATGGAGCGGCTCCCCGCAGGGCGGAAGCGGTTGGAACCCAATAGTTGATTGCCCATGGGCAGCGCGGGGATGCCGGCGCTTGCCAGGCTGAGGAGGAAAATACTACTCACAAGGATCAGCCGGTGAGCAGGTTTCCAGCGTGAAAAGAACGCGGCCAGAAGATGGTGAAACGCCACCAGCTTGAAGAACAGGTAAACGACCAGGAGAGTAAACAGCACCCCATACAGCCCGCGGAGCCAGTCCCTGGTCGAAACAATGCCAAAGTGGAAAACAGTATAAGTGAAGTTATCCAGCAGGAGTAAAGCCAGGGCAGCCAGCAGGAATGCAGGCAGCAGCATGGCGGTTAAGGCGAGTATTTTTCTGAATGCAGCCTGCTTGAAAACCTGCCCGCACGCCAAAAAAGGCAGCAGCGCCAGTCCGCAAGCCAGTACCAGCAAACCAGAAGCCGTGGAAAGCGCCTGGAATTTCTGGGAGAAAGCGATAGTCTGCAAAAAAGAAGGGCGCGTGAAAAGGAAAATCCATTCCATCAAGATATAAAGCGCGGCGATGGCGCTGGTGAGCACCACCAGGCTGGTCGGTGACCAGGCGGGGCGCATGACCGGGCGCAGCAGTTCTTTGATGGATGAGTTTTTTTTGCGGGTTGGCATCAGCACCTTTCCGTTTTTGACGGGGCTAATTTTAAACCATTAAGGTACGCGCAGGGGGTAACCAAACGAGGGGGGTCCAACGGCGTTAAAATAAATTATGCGGAAGATTCGCGAGGTTCACTCCTATGATAAGTGATCCACCGACCAGCGTCCGGACCCCTTATGCTTTCAGTCTTCGTTCATTGAGCCACATTTCAAATCTCAGAGCTCAGCCTTGGTAAACCAGAATTACACATCTATAATAATTATCAAACCAAATTGCCACCAGAAGAAGAGAAAAGCCGTTAGCAGCCAACTTCGAGCACCCAAGCCGAGAGTGAGGAAAAATGAACAGGTTGCTCAACGATAGGGGATTACGATAAGCTTACCTACCATTCAGAACATGCCGAAAAAGCATAATCTGGTCAGCCACAATGAAAGTCTATTGAAGCTGGAAGGGTGTCCAATATAACAGGTGATTGAACTGGCCGTAAAACAAGTGACCGAATTGAAAAAAAAACAATTCTTACTTCATAGCAAAAATTGAAAGACCATAAAACCAGGTGAAAGACTTTCACGAAACATATATGAAGTTGGAGGTCTTAAAAAGTGTGGAGTTTATACGCGTGCCGGAGAAGGAATTTATAGAAAGTTGACCTTAGATTTCTTGCACACTTCCAAGCAAACAGACGCTACTCTGGCAGTCTGACTCAAACATACCTTGCATTTTTTGATGACCTCGGTTTTAATGTCACTGTCGTCATCAGTGGAAATTTACAATAAGTTATTTGAAGCTTTCACATCCTTACGAACTCTACGATTACCTCAGCAGTGTTGAACATCTAACGACCAATGTGGTGCCGCCCCAGATTGATGGATTTACAGAGCGTTTCAATAGAACTGTATTAGGTGATAACTTTATTATGGCTTTTTAGAACCAAATCCAACGGTTCAATAGATACGCTTCAGAGGGATCTAGAAAGATGGCTCGTACATTACAATACCGATCGACCGAACTAAGGTAATCATAAATAGGACGTCGTCCAAAACGCATTATCAATTTATTTATCAAGAAAGATGCAGAGAGCGATGACTGGCAGTCTCATAAATAAAAGTGATCCACCCTTTTTTAGAGATCCTGCACGAATTTTTCTGGCCATATGCGTTGTATTGGGTTTGGTTCTGTGTGTTTTTATCCCTATGGGCACCGGATTTGATGAAGACCAGCACCTGGTTAGAATTTATGATATTGCAGGCCTAGATTTTTTACCCAATCGTGATGAAGACGGAAAAACAGCGACATTATACGAATTTTCCTCACTATCTTATAGGCGTGCATATTTCCAAAACCAGGGATCTGACTGGTTGTTCAAAGAAAAATGGTCAATAAAACCTGACCTTCAGAACATGTACTATGTTTCCACTCGCGCAGTTTATCCCCCAATTATCTATTTACTCCAGGCAATTTTTGCCAGGTACTACTGGATGAAGTTCAGTCTACCGATAATTCCCGGAGTAATTCTCTTGAGAATGATCGGTTTGTTTATATACGCAATTATTACATTTATTGCAGTCAAGATCTTGCCAATTGGTAAGTGGGTATTGTTTGTTCTTGCCTTATCGCCAACCGCAATCTTCCAAGCGGCAACAGTAAACGCGGATGGATATAACAACGCTATAAGTTTCATTTTCTTAAGTTATGTAACAAATCACATTATCAAAATTGAAAGATTTAACAATCGACAAGTATTTATACTGTTTTTTCTAACGCTGCTCACCGGGTTTTCAAAACCTGGCACTGTTATTCTTGTGCTTTATTTATTTGCTCTTAATAAAAATAAGTTTAAAACCCGATCACAAATACTCTTGATTTGGTTAGGAGCTATTACTTCGGTCATTTTAACCGTGGTTTGGTGGAAAATATCAATGGCAAGTAATGCGCCTTCTGACTTGCTAGGGGTAAATATTAGCCAAAATATGCATTATATAATTCTTCATCCATGGGAATATTTTCTTTTCTTTATTCAAACAACTTTTTATACACTAAAACCGTATCTGCTGTCATGGATTGCCGCATACGGTTACTGGATTGGAACAGTTCCAAATATCGTTTACTGGTTATTTCCGACGGCTCTGATAATTAGCCTCCTTCTGGAAAACAGAGAGTATGTATTTACCAAAAAGATAAGGGTATTTTTCATCATCTTATCTATAATTACAATCACTTCAGTACTTCTCCAATATAACCTTGTGAAATATGAACCGGGTTTAGCGGCTACAGAATTAAGTGCGCATGGGAGGTATTTCATTCCTTTTTCCGTCTCATTCTTTCTTGCACTCTCTGGGTTGATTTGTATTAAGGGTCAAACACAGAAATGGATGACATTTATAATAATTATTTGCACGATACTTGCTTTAGTATTCTTCACGATCGGGCTCTTTGTAACATATTATGCAGAATGCAGAGAAAATATTTTCAAACCAAACGAATGTATGTTACCTCATTATCAGAATATCGACTCATCGACCCCACCTTATATATTTGTGAACAATCAGATTTCGATCAGGCAGCAATTTACGAACACCTGTAAGAATCTTACCTCTATAGAGCTCTTGATTGGGCAAACACCTACAAACGCAAAGGATATCTTTTGGTTCTCGATAATCAATAATCAAAACGAGGAAATTTTCACCAAGGCTATTCCAGTCGAGGATTTAAGACCATTTACGAGAGTAAAATTTGACGTTTCAGGTTCAAATTTTATTAAAGGTGATAGTTATTGGATGGTCATCTCTTCTCCAATTTCAGTTGAAGGCCTTGGGTTGGCGATTAGACCAATAGATGTCTACCCAGGTCAATTGCTGCTTAACAATAAGGAAAACCACTCTGATTTAATTTTTTACTATACATGTTCTAGGTAATCACACTTGATAATTTAATCTTAGGGGCATGAGCGTAGTTGCAAATGTTCAGTGGTAAATTATGTAACTATCTGACTAGAGCATCTATCCACCCAGTCAACTGCAATTTTTCAAGTAATAAGTTGCGTGTACATGACGAATCTGTCATTTCAAGCAAGGTTAGGCGGTAGGGAAAAAGTCACAACTCATAAGTTTTTAATTTATTTTATTGCGCCTAAACTGTTTATAATTTCGAACGGGGAGTCGATAAAAGGGAAATACTCAATTAACGGTTACACAATCAAGAGGTGTGCAACTTAACCTTCATAACCAAAGACAGTGTGTTTCCCTGGCTTACATATACCAGCCGCCAAACCTCCATTGGGAGGAAGTTCATTGGAGAACAGGGGGCGCTGCTCTTTGGGTTGCTTTTACAGTTGGAAGTGGGGCGAGAGGGGGTCGAACCCTCACGATGTCACCATCGACGGATTTTAAGTCCGTTGCGTCTGCCGATTCCGCCATCGCCCCAAACAATTTCTATTTTATCGCAATTCACAAAAATCGGAGTGAAAAATCGCCTGCCAGGAGCCAGCCTCCATTGCCATGCGCCAGTTATCGCCATCTCTTGACCGCTTTCGCCTGTACCGAGTAAAGATGAACCAGCGGGGAAGAGGGTTCTCCGCACACCCGCGCTGAACGCATGACCAGGCGCAGGCTTTCAGCATCGTTGAATTCAGGAACGAGCGTGTACATGCGCCCCACCTCGCTGGGATGGTGGGCGTCTGAACCTGCGGTGCCGGGCAGTCCAAGGCTCGCTGCGTATTCGGCAGCCCGTTGGTTGTACACGGGGGAGAGCACACGACCGTTACCGGTCTCGATAGCGTCTACCTGCGGGGCGATGAGATCCAGCGTTTCACGGCTCCAGCCGGAGCGCTGCGGATCAAAGGGATGGGAGATGCTGATGAACGCGCCCTGTTTGCGTAAGCGGCGCAGCGCCTCCAGCGGCTCGAGTCCGCGCGGAACAGCGACCGTCACGAAGGCAGCCAGCAACTCGCCCTCGCTGGTTTGCACTTCTTCGCCGGGAATCACCAGGTCAGGCGCCGCGCGCCAGGCTTCCAGCGCGCCTGTCAGTACATTGTGATCGGTTACCACCACCCGGTCCAGCCCGCGTTTGCGGGCGGCGGAAATTAGCTTATGGATGGGGGTAAGGCTGTCTTCAGAATAACGTGTGTGTGTGTGAAAATCAACTTTCAGCAAATCCGCTCACTCCTGGTTCCGCCGCGCAGGGTTTCGCTGCGGCAGACCAGAAGAGTATACCAAAGAGCAGGCTAATCCAGTAGGTAGACATACGGAAAAGGATGGTGGCGGTGACGGCAAGTTCGGGTTGAAACCCCAGTAAGACGGTGAGCAAGCCAGCCAGCGCCAGTTCAACCACACCCAACCCACCTGGAACAGTGGAGAAGAAACCAATGATGATGGAAAACGCCAGCACCAGACAGGCGATAGCCGCAAGGGTGAGGCTGGGTTCAAGCCCG
>Ga0255340_1003667_pt1 | contig 15826 bp, 11 predicted proteins | sample wastewater_treat_7_FD_192417 | JGI IMG/M metagenome (GOLD analysis project Ga0255340, IMG submission 192417) | Wastewater microbial communities from Lulu Island WWTP, Vancouver, Canada - plant10 | ecosystem: Engineered > WWTP > Wastewater > Unclassified | place: Canada: Vancouver, British... | reverse complement strand
CGAGGAGGCGCTCGCCGTGACGACCAGGTACTGTTCTGTACTATCGCTGCTTGTTGTGGTGAGCATCCTCTTGCCGGGCTGCTTCGCTCCTCCGCCTTTCAGTGAGCCCGTCGAGAGGGTGCGCATCACGAACGCCCTAGATGCTTGGGTAGCCGGCGTTGAGCGCTACGACATCGATGCCATGGCGGGCAATGCTGTTCTCGCGCCTCACTTCACTCTCATCATGTCAGAGGCGGGGCATACCTATACCAAGGATGTCGGGCGACTCCGCGCTGAACTTGAGGCCGATCGGGCCCGGCAGGAGGCCCTTCGCAAGCTCCAAGGCTACGAAATCCGGCTGGATATGGACGGAGCGCTTGGGATCCCCGGTGATCTTGCTCACACGTGCGACAGTGTCAATGCATGGGAGATCCGTCTATCGAGCATAAACAGAGCATCAGTGGCCGGCTTTTTCGAGGCTTTCGAAAAGTCGATCTTCGCACCGCTATGCCGCTTCGATAGCGGGTCCATCTGCATCGAGTTCACCAAGACCGGCGCGGGATGGAGGATGTCCGAAATGCATGTCAGATTCGGTCCGTCCTTCTACGGGCTGGCGCCAACCAGTGACGCTGCGACCTCGACAGGACCTGCCGATGAGTCTGCCCTGCCTGGGCCGCGCGGTGCGGGTTTCGGCATGGGCATGTCGAGTATCGAATCCTGGATATTACATCAATCTGACTAGGGGTGTATCTATTGAGGCCGAGGGAGTCTTACGCAGAACCTTACCGCATCAAGGTTGTCGAACCCATCAAGATGACCACGGTAGAAGAGCGTGTCGACCGCATCCGCGAAGCAGGCTACAACGTGTTCAACATCAGGTCCGAAGACGTGTACATCGACTTGCTCACCGACTCGGGGACATCTGCCATGAGCGATGCCCAGTGGTCGGCCATGATGCTGGGCGACGAGGCCTACGCAGGCAGCAAGAGCTTCTTCAAGTTCCGTGACGCGGTCACGCGAGTTACCGGCTACAAGCACGTAGTCCCTGCACACCAGGGCCGGGGCGCGGAGCACATCCTGATGATGATGATGGTGAAACCAGGTGACCGAGTGCTGGGCAACATGCACTTCGACACCACCCAGGGGCACATACTGCTGCGCGGGGCGGAGCCGGTGAACCTGCTGAAGCCTGAAGGCTATGTAGTGCACAGCGAGGAGCCGTTCAAGGGGGACATGGACCTCGCAGCCCTGGCGCGCGAATTGGCACACCATGGTCGCGACAAAGTCCCGTTCGTGATCATGACCGTGACGTGCAATTCCAACGGAGGGCAGCCTGTGTCGATGGCCAACATCCGTGAGGCCAGCGCTATCGCGCACAGGCACGGGGTGCCGTTCTTCTTCGACTGCGCCAGGTTCGCCGAGAACGCGTATTTCATCAAGACCCGCGAGCCGGGCTATGCCGACAAGAGCGTGCTGGAGATAGCCCAGGAGATGTTCGCCCTGGGGGACGGGTGCGTGATGAGCTCCAAGAAAGACGCCCTGGTCAACATGGGCGGCTTCGCGGCCTTCCGAGACGAAGATATGTACCGGCGCGCACTGGAGTGGGTCATCCCGTTCGAAGGGTTCGCGACGTATGGCGGGATGGCTGGGCATGACATGGAAGCGCTGGCTGTGGGGCTGGGCGAGGTCGTGAACGCCGATTACTTGGAAGACAGGATCGGGCAGGTGGCGTACTTGGCTGAACTGCTGCAGGCGGCAGGAGTGCCGGTAATCACTCCGGCGGGCGGACACGGTGTGTACGTGGACGCCAAGTCCATGCTGCCCCACATACCCCAACCCGAGTTTCCGGCGCAGGCGCTCACAGTAGAGCTTTACGCGGAGGGTGGCGTGCGCGGAGTGGAGCTGGGCACATGCGCCTTTGGCCGGACCGACCCCGAGACCGGCAGAGAGATCTATCCACAGCTCGAGCTGGTAAGGCTGGCCGTGCCCAGACGGGTGTACACCGATAGGCACATGAAGTGTGTGGCCCGCGCTTTTGAGGGCGTGATGGCCAGACGCGATTCCATTCGCGGGCTGCGCATCACTTACCAGGCACCGGTGCTGCGACACTTCACCGCCAGGTTTGAACGGTTGTAGGCAGTGTAGACAGTGCAGGCAGTGTGGACAGTGTAGGCAGTGTAGGCTGGCAGGATATTCGGGGGCAATTGTCGAAGACTTGCGATACTGCTGGGCCTTGTGGGTCCCACTCGGCCTATTCGGTATCGATCCCTTGCGGCGCCTATCTGACTGGAGGCGAATGCGGCATGAAACGGGTTATCCTCATGTTCCTTCTGCTCCTTGTGTGTCTGGCTGCGACTGGATGCACACTCTACTTTGGCGGCTGGGGTACTTCCAGCGGGCAAGTGTTGAAGGTGGTCCCGGGCGAAGCCGCTATACCGCTTCCGGGCGTGAAGGTCACTTATACCTCGATCTCGGATCCGGATCTCGTTTGGCGCGGCCAAACCGACGAGGCCGGGCGCTGGATGACTTACTGGCTTAAGATCGACAGGTACACGGCGAAGTTCGATCATATCGATTGTGAGAGTCTTGAAATGACTGTTGACGTTCGCGACAAAGGGGCAGATACCCCGGTGGGCCCAGTGCTTCTGCTCCCCAAGGGAAGCGGCGGTAACGATAAGTAAGATATCCAAGCAAGTAGAGCAAGTCGAGCAAGCGGAGCAAGCGGAGTAAGCGGAGTAAGCGGAGTAAGCGGAGTAAGCGGAGTAAGCGGAGTAAGCGGAGTAAGCGGAGTAAGCGGAGTAAGCGGAGTAAGCGGAGTAAGCGGAAGGCCGGCCATGAGGCCGGCCTTCCTTTTGGTCTTCTGGGCAGTGGCCGATGCCTGCTTACTACATCGGCGAACCCCACCCGTGACGCCTCATCTTGCCAGCGAGCCACACTCTGCCAGCCACACTACGGGCGCGAACCAGTCCACGGGAGCGCTCCAACCTAAGGGAATTATTGACTCTATAGCCTATACATGTTATCATCGTGTTGGCGAAGCATTCCTGCTCCTTGTGCTTTGGCCGCATCGCAAACCAGCGGCCGCCAACCGTCAAGGACACATGCCATCCCCCCGAGGCGTGTGACCCAGTTGCTCCCTTCTGAGGGCGAGCAACCTGATCTACCACTACCCAACGGAGGGACCATCATGTCGACGACGTACCGACTGACCGATCTCGCTCTACCATATCTGCTAGATAGCACCAGCATATCCTTCTGCGCCAAAGGCCTTTACATCCTCATATGTCACGTCCAACCAGAGTCCATTGCCCACCTCGCATTGGTATCGGGGGTGAGCGGACCCGTCGTCAAACGTGAGTGCAAGGCCCTAAAAGAGGACGGCTGGCTCAGTTTTGATATCACGAAATCGCAGCGCACAATCATCACCCCCACAGCCCCGGATGGGGTACAGCAAGAACTGGTCAAGTGGCTTGACGGTGTCAGGGCCACCTGGTTTCCCGCGGGAGAGAACATCATGAGATCGATGCTCGACAACACGGTGGCCGTGTCCGGATGCCTCGATAACTGCCGACCGACTCACATCGCTAATCCGACATCGGGATACCGCCTCGAATTCGATCGTTTCTACTATAGCCAGGGCGTGGCTTTCGAGTTCCAGGGCGTTCAGCATCGCACGCGTACGTCTCTTCACAAGAGCGATGAAGAATTCGAAGACGCACAGACTCGAGATCTGGTGAAGATAGGTCTGTGTGTGAGGCATGATATCGAAGTCGTGGAGATCACCGAAGCCGACTTAAGGATCGATAGGATAGTCACGAAGATCCCTGATAGACTGCCGCTCTTGCGCGTCGACCGGGCTAGCGAGTACGTGCGCCGCCTCGACCGAATCGGGCAGGAGTACATGTATTGGTGCAAGCGCAACAGAGGGCAAAACACGAAACCCGGCGGAGGCAGCGCCTAAGCCCGCGCCGAAGGAGACGCCACGACACCTTCCCCAGAAAATGACGCGAGCGCCCGATTTCCGGCTTCTGCTTATTTGGCCGAACGGGGCTTTGGGTAATCCTATTCGTTTTCGACTAGGTTTTTCGCGTGTCCTATTCGGATTCTACGTGGTTTGGTAGGTACGAGTTGTCTGAATTCGCGCGGGCAACGGCGCATCCTTTTTATGGAGCCAAGCGCTTGGCAAATCCGCAGGCAGAGGCGGGTTACATAATATGGTCACCCGCACATGTCTCCCGAGTCTCCCCGAGAAGGCCCCCAGACGGCCTCCGATTCGCCAGCAAGTCCCATATTCGCCCAATTACTGCCATTGCCCGTCAAAACCTAGTACTTTCCGACTAGGCTCCGCGGAAAACCATACTCTTTTCTCATAGGTTCGTTAACGCCCTGCTAAAGGCGATTTCATCGAAAGGCCTGCTTAGTGCCGGTTACGCCCAGAGCCGGCGCGTCCGAGCGTTCGCCGTCGGGTTTATTTGATTGGCGCGTTGATCTGAACACCGCAGCAGTATCTCCAGATACTGCCCCAGAGGTTTCTCCGCGTGGATTCGCAACGCCGGTGGCGACATCTTCTTCGGTCTGAACGACTCCCCGATTCACCGAAACCAGCACGAGAGCAAACAGGTCGGATTTCAGATGATCTCTCTGATTAGGCGACAAGCCCATCCGAGGCAAGCTATCTGACCCCCGCGCGAAGGATCCTGCGAGATCTGGAATACTACGTACCAGGCCGGATGCAGGGCGGAACAGTGGGCTGAATCCCGGGCTGGACGCCGGGCCGGACGCCCGGCTGGATCCCGGGCCGGACGCCGGGCTGGATACCGGGCCAGACGCCGGGGCGCGCGCTGTCCCGGCTGTGGGCCCACAGCGAATCGCGGCCGACCGTGGCAGAGTGCAAGGAAGGATGAACTGCTTCATGGCGCACCGGAAGCTGAGGATACGTCGGACTCGGGTATCGGTTGTAGGCACTGGCTTGGTGGGCTCGACTTTCGCGTATACGCTGGCTATGAGCGGGTTGGCGGCCGAGATTGTCCTGGTGGACGCGCGCCCCGGTCGCGCGGAGGGCGAGGCCATGGATATCTCCCACGGGGCGCCGTTTATCCCGCCGGTACACATCAAAAGTGGTGAATGGGACGCAACGTCCCACTCGGACCTGGTGGTGATCTCGGCCGGCGCAGCGCAGCAGCCTGGGGAGAGCCGTCTTGACCTGGTACGGAGGAACGTGGATGTGTTTCGCGAGATCATCCCGCGCATTGCCCAGTCTAGCCCGGATGCTGTCTTGCTCATCGTCACTAATCCCGTTGACATCATGACATACGCAGCCATTTGCTTCTCGGGCTTTGCTCCCGGCAGGGTGATCGGCTCCGGCACTCTGCTCGACAGTGCCCGCCTGCGTCACCTGATCAGCCGCCACTGCCATGTAGCCCCGGCCAACGTGCACGCGTACATAATAGGAGAGCACGGCGACTCGGAGGTGCCGGTGTGGAGCACGGCCAATGTTGCGGGGCTGCGTCTCGATGAGTACTGCCCGGTCTGCGGTCGCGGTTGCGGTCGGGAGGTGCGCGACCGCATCTTCCGCCAGGTGCGCGATGCCGCCTACCACGTGATCGAGCGCAAGGGCGCTACCTACTACGCGGTTTCGTTGGCCATGACGGCCATCGCGCGCGCGGTTCTGCGCGATGAGAACGCCATCATGACAGTCTCGACCCTGATGGAGGGCGGGGTGGGTCAGGGCGAGGGCGATCGAGATGGCGAGGACCGAGCTGACCCAAATGGCCATTCCGGCCCGGTCGATATCTGTCTCTCCTTGCCCGCAGTGGTCGATAGATCGGGTGTCAGCCGTGTGCTCAGGATCCCGCTGGCCGAGGATGAACGGCGCGGGCTCGGCAGGTCGGCGTCCATACTTCGCACAGTCGCCCGGGACGCCGGTCTTGTATGAACCTCCAAGCGTTCAAGAGGTTTTCGGCAACGGATGTCGTAGATTATTGTATGGCATACGAGTAAGCGCCGGCATGTTGGGACCCACTACACAAGTCTACGAGGAGGCGTTGCCATGCGGCTTGCTGCGAAGGATGAGCTTTGCTCAGGGTGTAGGGTATGTCAGGTAGCGTGCTCTCTATCAATCCTGCGCGAAAACAACCCCAAGAAGGGCCTGCTCAGGATCGACCCGCATTTTCCCGTTCCGGGGAACTACAGCATCAGGTATTGCACGCAATGTGGAGAGTGCGCCGAGGTTTGCCCTGTCGAAGCCATCACTCTGGTCGAAGGTGTGTACGTGATCGACAAGGAGACTTGCATCGGATGTATGGCTTGTGTTGAGGCATGCCCGCACGGCGTGATGGTCGTGCACAGGGGCGAGGATACTCCTTCCAAGTGCACACTGTGCGGCGCGTGTATGGAGATGTGCCCGCGCGGCGCGGTCTACGACGCCGATACCGGGGAAGGGGGCAGGTAGAATGGGCGGCGGATACATGGGCAAGATCCTCAGAGTCAATCTCACCGATAAGTCGGCGAAGGCCGAACCCCTTGATCCCAAGATGGCGCATGACTTCATCGGCGGTCGGGGTTTTGTGCAGAAGATTCTGTATGATGAAGTGCCGATCGGCGCCGACCCCCTGGGCCCCGACAACAAGGTCGTCATGGCTCCCGGGCCCTTGTCCGGCGTATTCATGCCTGCGAGCGGCAAGATTCAGTTTGGAGCCCTGTCGCCTGCCACCGGCATTATGGGTGACGCCAACATGGGCGGTCACTTCTCCGCAGAGATCAAGTACGCGGGGTATGACGCAATAATCATCGAGGGGATGTCGGATCATCCGTGCATCGTTGTTATCGATGACGACAAGGTAGAGATACGCGATGCTGCGCGATACTGGGGCAAGGGTTCAGCCGCCGCGGAGAAGATGATCAAGGACGATCTGGGCGAGGACTATCAGATCGCTCTTATCGGCCCGGCAGGCGAGAACATGGTCAGGATAGCATGCGTTTCGCACGACTTCGGTCGGCAGGCCGGGCGCACCGGCATAGGGGCTGTGATGGGGTCGAAGAAGCTCAAAGCCATCGCAGTTCGCGGCAGCAATTCTATCCCGCTGGCCGACCCCGACCGCGTGTACGAGCAGGGCAGGAAGATGTTCCACGGCTGCTTCGCCAAGCCTGGATTCAAGGAGTGGACTCCCCTGGGCACCTCGGGCGTGACCCCGTGGGTGAATGAAGTGGGAGCGTTCCCCACCAAGAACTTCTGGACCACTTTCTTCGAAGACCATGAGGGGATCGGCGGCGAGGCGCTCAAGGAGCGGATCTGGCTCACCGACAAGGGCTGTTTCGGCTGCCCGACGCCGTGCGGCAAGTACTCGCACACCAGGGTGGGCAAGAAGGCCGCTTATGTCGAGGGCCCGGAGTACGAAACCGTAGCTCTGCTGGGCGGAAACTGCATGCTCAAGACGATTGAGGAAGTCGCCTACGCCAACTACCTCTGCGATGAACTCGGCCTCGACACCATTTCCGGCGGCGCCGTAGTTTCGTTCGCTCTCGAGTGTGCGGAGCGCGGCATCATCACCGAAGAGCAAATCGGTCGCAAAGTGCAGTGGAGCGATATCGACTCCTTTGAGTACCTCATAACCGCCATCGCAAAGCGCGAAGGTATCGGCGACATCCTGGCCGACGGAGTGCGCGCGGCGGCAGCCAAGTTCGGGCAGGGGTCCGAGAAGTTCGCGATTCACGTCAAGGGCTTGGAGTGGAGCGGATACGAGGCGCGGTGGGCGCCCGCCATGATGCTGGCCTACATGACGTGTGATATCGGCGCCCATCATAACAGGGCATGGGCCATCACATACGACGTGGCCAAGGGGCGCGAGGAAGTCGAAGGGAAAGCGGCCAAAGTCATCGAGCTTCAGCGGATACGCCCGTCTTTCGACCTTCTGGGCGCGTGCCGCCTGCAATGGGTGGAGATCGGCTTCGAGTTCGAGCATTACCCCGACATGTTCGAGGCCGTGACCGGGCGGAAGATGACTGTGGAGGAGCTGTACGAGGCCACGGATAGGGTGTGGAACCTCACCCGAACCCGCGCGTTCCTGGAAGTGCCGGGGTTCGGCCGCGACTTTGATTACCCGCCGCCGCGGTTCTACGAAGAGCCCATACCCACCGGCCCAGGCAAGGGCAAGATGCTCACCCTGGCGCAGCTGGATTTCATGTTGGACGACTACTATGCCCAGAGAGGCTGGGACGCGAAGGGTAAGCCCACCCGGGCCACCCTTGAACGGCTGGGCCTCGGGAAATGCGTGCAGGATCTGGAGGGCAAGGGCCTCCTGTAGGGTGTGCTGTGAGGCCTACCACATGTTGCCCGGCAAGCAAGCGGGGGCGACCGGTGTCACGGTCGTCCTCTACTGAACAAGGTCATAAGTTGCGCAAGGTTATCAGTTCCATGAGAGGACTGGTGCGGGTTTGAACGTCAGGGTGATAGTCCACGGGCATGCGCTGGAGTACTTCCCCGATCCGCGCGAGGAGTTCGACTTCGAGTTCGAGCCGGGCGATACCGTTGCCGACATGCTTGCCAAACTCGGCATCCAGACCGAGCTGGTGATGCGGGTCGTGGTCGCCGGCAGACCGGCCACAAAGTCGCACGTCCTCATCGACGGTGAGACTATCATCCTGTTCACGCCTGTTGCAGGGGGATAGGCGGTTTGCACTTGTGAATCCTCCATTGTCACTGTGTCGGAAACGAGCGAATCTCCTCACGCGTGTGGGGGTGAACCGGCGGTGTTCGAGATGTTGGGCCAGTCGTACCTCTCAGAAGCGGCCGCGGTGATCGGAAGAATTGCCGCCACTCAAGCCACGGCCATACAGAAGGCTGCTGACGTGATTGCATGCTCTCTGGCACGCGGGGGCTTGCTGTACCTGTTCGGAACAGGGCATTCAGCGTCAGTTGCGGTGGAGCCATACCACCGTGCAGGAGGCTTGGTGCCCATCCGGCCCATCGTGGAACCGGCTATGACTCTCCACGATTCGCCTGCTAAGGCCACCGCTCTGGAGCGCCTTGAAGGATACGCAAAGATCCTGATCGACAACTCGGGGATGAAGTGCGGCGATGTGCTCATTGTCATCTCCAACTCTGGAATCAATGCTGTTCCCGTGGAGATGGCGCTCGGCTCAGGGGCGATCGGTGTCACCGTGATAGCGATCACATCGATGAAGCACAGTGCAGCACAGTCGTCGCGTCACGCCAGCGGCAGGCGGCTATTCGAGGTAGCCGACATCGTAATCGATAACTGCGGCATGCCTGGAGACGCCGCAATAGAGACACCTGCATGCCCGGTCAGGGTCGGCCCTACATCAACACTCGGCGGCATCGCCATCGTCAACGCGATATCCGCAGAGGTAGTGGGCAAGCTGCATGAGATGGGCATCGAACCACCTGTGATGGTCAGCTCCAACAGTGCGGGCGGAGACGCACACGGCGCCCGATGGGAGAAGGCATTCGCCGATTCCGGGGCCGCGAGGACGGTGCTTCGCAAATAGTCGGTCTCGGCTTGAGTCACGTGCCGTGTGCGGGGTTCGCTATGCGCCCGGTTTCGCGGTATACGCGCCGTACGCTGCTGGTTCGCAGTGAAACAGCCATCTGCCTGGCCTTTTGATATGCGTTCGTTTTTCGAACGGATTTTCCCATATGTGTCGCGATTCCGGACGATGGTTGATGCATAACGCGACGCATATCCGCATAAAGACCGGAGATGGAGTAATATGGTATCCGCCCCGGCAGGCAGTGGGGAGATATGGCTGCTAAATGGGTCATGATACCAGTATGTGCCACTTTGCCCTAGCCTAAACGGGAAAACTTGCTGTTCCCGCTCCGCCTCGGGCGCCTTATACACTTATACGTTCCGATATGCACCAACCATTGTTCGATTTCTCGACGCATCGCCCGAAATGTGATCAGAAAAGCGACACCTATATTTTACCATATCCCCCTGTAGCTCACCGCAACGCCTTCCCCGCTGCGAGGCAGATGTAGACCTCTTGACTTCCGCGGCGATATTCGCGAGGCTATCCAACGTGTCCGCTCCCATACCGCTGGAATGGACTACAAGGCATTCGCTGCGGACACGAATGCGCCCCGGCGCGGAGCAGGCATCAAGCGAGCCAACTCTCGCGACCGGGGTGCGTTGTTCGGGTCGCGCTGCACATAGTTCCGTGCGTTCCGCCTCACGCAGCAGTGACGTCTACTTAAGGGACTTCCCGTCGCGCTGCACTGCGCGCCCGTCTACCTGGATTTCGCCGCCGCGGCGTAGGTCGGCGATCATGTCCCAGTGGATGGCGGAGTCATTCTCGCCTTTGGCCTCCTGATACGACTGGCCCAGAGCCAGATGGATCGTTCCGCCGATCTTCTCGTCGAACAGGATGTCGCGGGTGAACTTGGTGATCCCGTGGTTCGTGCCGATGCCGAACTCGCCGATGCGGCGGGCGCCGGGGTCGGTGTCCAGCATCTTGAGTAGGAACTCCTCGTTTTTCGCGGCGCGCGCCTCTACCACCTTCCCCTGCGAGAACGTGAGGCGCACTCCTTCTACCTCGCGGTCCATGTAGATCGCAGGGTAGCTGAAGGTTATGTAGCCTTCGGCCGAGTCTTCCACTGGGGAGTAGAACACCTCTCCATCGGGCATGTTGTAGTGCCCGTCGCAGTTCACTCCGGGGCGGCCTTCGATGGAGAATGTTAAGTCCGTACCCTCTCCGATCAGACGCACTTGGCGACCGCCGTCGAACAGCCGCTTGATCGCTTCCTGCTCGCGCGAGAGCGCTGCCCAGTCGACGTTAGTTGCGCCATACACAAAGTCTTCATACTCCGCTAAAGACATCTCTGCCTTCTGCGCCAGTGCGTTGCAGGGGAAATTGCAGCCACACCAGCGCACATTGCCGGCCATAACGTAGTCGGAGACGGGTTTCATGGTCCGGCTCCTCGCCGACTGCTTGCCAGGCTCCACATTGGCAGTCTCGGCAAGATTGGCCGGCGCCGAAATGCGGATCAGGCACTGCGACGCCTTGTACTCATCTAGATCGATGGGGAGCAGAGTGCCTATCTGCTCGTCTGAGGCCTCTTCGAAGTAGATGCGGGTGACCTCGGGCAGGTACGCCTTGAGCCGCGGGAATCCCCCGCGCTGCAGTACTCGCCTGTACACTGCCTTCGCGAGTGGCGCGCCGTCGACATCAGTGCCGACCATCACCACATCGCCTTTGCCTACCTCCACGGAGTAATCTACTAGTATCTCCGCAAGCTTCTCAACCCTGGGGTCCATCTGCACAACCTCCTATGGTATCTGCCACCAATGTCCATCACACGATCAGCCAGAGACCATGTGTAATCGCCTGGAGTCCATACACGGCCATCGCAGCGCATGCGCTGTCACCCGGAACCTGTGCGCAATCACCGGGCACCCACATACAGCCATCCGGAGCCCATGGGCAGTACAATTCTGGGCGAGCAAGCCGAATCCTGCCATGTGGCGGCACTGCGTGTCACTCGCCCCGCCCGTCTGAAGCTGCGACCCTGACAATCACCGGCGGCCCAGCGGCGGTCGCCCGGAAACCGCCGGCCCGGCGCCTGCCTCGCCGGCCTAGCTTGCCTAGCCTGCCCACCTGCCTGGCTGATTGTGCCACACCGTTCGAAAAGGTATACTCATTGTAGTGAACAGCGTGCCCGCGGCCCGGCGGAAGGCAGACACAGCAATGGCACATCAGGCCGCGCCCAGACCCGCACGGATGTGGGCATGACGGAGTGAAGAAACCAGCAAGGCGGGGAGTCGATGGAGCATACCAAGGGCCGAGATCATGATCAGAGCCGGGCCCAAGGCCAGGGTGAAATCCAGGGTGAGCGCCGGGACGAGGCTCAGACCGAGTACCGCGGTTTCAAGCTTGATCCGTTCCAGGTGGAAGCTATCCGGCACTTGAACGAGGGGCGATCGGTGCTGGTGTCGGCGCCGACTGGGGTGGGCAAAACGCTCGTAGCCGACTATCTGATTGATCGGATGTTCCACGAGGGCCGGCGTGTCATATATACTGCTCCCATCAAGGCTTTGAGCAACCAGAAGTTCAAGGAGTTCAAGCGACTTCTGGGCGCTGGCAATGTGGGCATAGTCACCGGCGATGTGGCGATCAACTCCACAGCGCAGATCCTGATCATGACGACTGAGATATTCCGGAACATGCTCCATCTGAGCCCGGAGGCGCTCGATGGCGTGTCGCACGTCATATTCGACGAAATCCACTACCTGTCGGACGAGGAACGCGGCACGGTGTGGGAGGAATCCATCATCTTCGCGCCCGATTCCATGCGCCTTCTGGGCCTGTCAGCCACGATACCCAATGCCGATGAACTCGCCTTCTGGATACAGGACATCAAAAAGCACGAAGTGGCGGTAGTGAGGCACTTCAAGCGTGTAGTGCCATTGCGCCATTTCGTGTATGAGCGCACTCGCGGCGCGTGCACTCTGGCAGATCTCAAGGAGTTCAAGGCCAAGCGCGACAGGGAAATAGAGGAATCGGACGAGCTCTGGGAGCCGGAAGGGCCCAGATACGATACGACTACACACATCGACCTCGTCGACTACCTGTCCAAACAGCGTAAGCTGCCGTGCCTTTACTTTGTGTTCAGCCGGCGGCAATGTGAGGAGAAAGCCGAGGAGCTGGGCAGGCTGGTGAACTACCTCACAGTAGCCGAGCGCAATGAGGTGTTGACGTTCTTTGACGAGCGGATCGATGGCATGAACATAGGCTCCATGCCAAGCGTGAAGCGGATGCGCAAGACTCTGGAGCGGGGGATAGCGTACCACCATGCAGGGCTGCTCCCGGTGCTTAAGGAGATTGTGGAGGACCTTTTCGAACGCAAGATAGTCCGTGTGCTTTACGCTACTGAGACCTTCGCGGTTGGGATCAACTTCCCTGTCAGGACCGTCTGTTTCGATAGCGTTAGGAAGTTCAACGGGGTGGACTTTCGCCCCATGACGGCTCAGGAGTACTTCCAGATGGCGGGGCGCGCAGGCAGGCGTGGGATTGATGAAGAGGGTTACGTGTACATCCTCACTGACCTCAACTACTTCCGCCCGGAGGAGTACCCGAGCACCGACGAGCGAACGGTCGAACCCCTGGTGAGCAGGTTCACTGTGTCCTACAACACCGTGGTGAACTTGGTGGCTACGCGTTCTCCTGAAGAGATCCACAGGGTGCTCAAGCAGAACTTCGCCAGCTACCAGACGAACGCGGAGCGCCACGAGATCGAAGCGGGATTGGCCACCGCGCGCGAGCTGGAATCGGAGATTGTGGGCGGCGCGTGCGAGCAGCTGAACCAGGCAGGATGCCCCTTGTATGCCAGCGGACTCAACGCCCGGGTCGCCGACCTCAGGCTGCAGCTGAAGCGGACGGCACGGCGGCGGCGGAGCAAGGACAAGCGGGCCGATATCCGCACCCAGCTGCAGGCGGTCCAGGCGGAGCTGGGTTCGCTCCAGAGCCAGAAGTGCGGAGCGGCGCAGAAGAGGGCATGCCGCAAGCTCCTTGCCAGGCGCGGAGTGATCGTTGGGCGGATGCAGAGCCTGTACGAGCGCATGCGCCGCCTGGGCAGTGAAGAGCGGTTCGTTCACGAGTTCCGGCGCAAGCAGGCCCTGTTGGAGCGTCTGGGCTATATGAAAGACGGTAAGCTCCTCCCGCGCGGCGAGATCGCGCGCGAGCTACACACGCAGGAACTGCTCGTCACTGAGCTGATCTTTTCCGGCGTGTTTCACGAGTTCACAGAAGACCAGATAGCGGCGCTCGCGGTGTGTATCGACTACGAGCCGCGTCGGGGCGAGTTCCCTGCCAAGTCAGTGCCTTTCGATGTTGACAGGATCAGGGAGATCGCGGCTCAGGTGGAGATGGTGGAGGAAAGCTACGTGGGCACAAGCGCAGTGCGCTTCTTCACAGGGCTCGCTCCGCTTGCGTACCGGTGGAGCCAGGGCGCCGAGTTCGCCGACATGCTGCGCGGCTCCGCATACGCCGAGGGAGACGTTGTGTCGGCATTCCGCCGCAGCATCGACCTGCTGCGGCAGGTGCGCGCCGCGTGCAAGGCCGATGCTGCTCTTGCCGACAAGATCTCGGATGTTATGAGGCGGATCGACCGCGACGTGGTCGAGGTGGTTCTGTAGGCTGGGAGGGGCGCCCGGTCGCTAGTATCCGTTGCAGCGTCCTCTCCCTCAGTTCGCCCACGGCGTCGAAATCGATATTCGGGGTGTAGAACGACTCCAAGAAGTGATGGGCGCGGCGAGCCTCGCCCAGGAAGTGCACCGCCCGTGACATCGCTTCACGCATCAACTTGCGGTCGTACTCGATGATCCCCTGATTGCGTCGTACCGTGGAAGGGTCCAGGCACTGCTCCATGTCGATGATCACGTCGTGGACTGCGCTGTCGGGCGAGGCGGTCCATTCGTGCGGCTCTACTGATGTGATTATGGCGGTCCCGATAGACGGGATCACCAGATGCTCCAGGCTTGCCGGGTTGAGGGAGCAGTGGAACAGCTCGACATCCATGCCGCATTCTACGGCGCGGGCGGCCACACGGGAGATCAGCGTGGATTTGCCCGAACCCGGTCCTCCGCGTACTACGTATCTGCGGTCACAGCCGGATACCACGGTGTCGAGGTAGTTTACGAACCCGTCTGGAGTGATCGCCGACGCGAACAGATGGCGCTCGGTGCCGGGGAGATCGGCGACCGGCGCGTCCTGAGTGATCTGGTCTACGACCGACCGAGCGATCTTGTTGGCGACTCCAGTCATCAGTGCCTCAGCATTTGCCTCGCTCCAGTCGTCAAGCACATCGCCGGCAGTGCGCAGGAACCGGTATGCTCTTTGGAAGAGCCGAGATATGTTCTTGGTACATGCAACTATGTCGTTGCGTGATGCGCGGATTGCGGATTCGTTCCAGTAGTCCCCGAGATACAGGATCTCGTCTATAGCGCCTGGAAAACGGGGATCGACGGTGTGCGGAGCTGTGCCGTCGATCAGGGCCACGCCGATGTCTGGAAAGACTACTCCGTCAAGCGAGCCTGGGTCGGACGAACAATGAAAGAAGTCCACGCTCTGTCCGAGCCCGGTGATGTTGTCGGCGATGTGCTTCATGAACGTCGACTTGCCAACGCCCGGGCCGCCTTTGATCACGATCACCCGCGCGGCTTCCTGGCCGATGATGTAGTGGTAGAACGAGCGAAAACCCTCGGCGGTGTTCCCGCCGGCGAACATGCGTCTTGCGAGGGCTCGGGCGGATCTGGCCATGCTGTCTCCTCCATGTCAGTCATGTTCTATCAGCACCCCACTTAGGCTATGCGACAAAGACTCCCCGCGGCACGGCACGGCTGAAGGAATCTGCGCCGCATATGCGAATTACCGACCCAGAGAGCAAGGAGGCGATATCCATGGGCGACCGTAAGCAGAAAGACTTCGTTGGCCCGATTATCCTCATTGTCCTCGGCGTCTTGCTGCTTCTGAATACTACCGGAGTGGTACCATGGGAGGCATGGGAGTCGCTCTGGCGATTCTGGCCTGTGCTGCTTATTCTGTGGGGCGTCGGCATCATCTTCGGGCGAGGAGGCCCGATAGGACGAATAATCGTGCTGGCTCTGCTGGCGCTGTTCATAGTGTTCGCCGTATCGAACATCGCATCCGAGTCATGGTGGGGCTGGGGCCGGCGCGCGCCCGACGGCGGGGCGACCCGGGGCGCTCTGCCTTACTCCAAGGCTCTGACGGTGAGCTCTGCCGAGTTCTCGCCGAGCCGAATTCGCCTGAGCGCGGACATAGGCGCCGGAAAGGTATTCATCGGCACACAGAGCGGCGGCGACATACTCCG
>Ga0255340_1003650_pt1 | contig 15908 bp, 18 predicted proteins | sample wastewater_treat_7_FD_192417 | JGI IMG/M metagenome (GOLD analysis project Ga0255340, IMG submission 192417) | Wastewater microbial communities from Lulu Island WWTP, Vancouver, Canada - plant10 | ecosystem: Engineered > WWTP > Wastewater > Unclassified | place: Canada: Vancouver, British... | reverse complement strand
TTGGCATCTATCTCCTCAATCTGTTTTTCAAGCTCCTGTTCCAATCTTTTTAGGTTAGGTAGTAAGAAATCTAGATTTTTCTTTGTTATAAGGGAGACTTGTTGTAAATGTGGATATTCCTCTTGTTCTAAAGGATTTTCATATACTATCTTGCTGAAATCTACCACTTCCTCTATATCCTTGTATAAAGGGTTTAGATATTTTTCAAAGGTTTGCATTTTACTTTCAGCAGAAAATTACCTGTCCAGTATACATCTTTTTCTTTTTTTTGTCTAGAAACTAATCTACTTATTTTATAATGTAATCTTTTATATTGTTTACAATTTTTTCAAGGTTCTTTGTATCTGAAAATTCTATTTCTAAATATGTTTGGTTATCCATAATATCTAGGCAACATTCACAATCTAGAAGTTTATATGTTTTTCTAGTCTTTTGATATGAATTAGTTTTTTTAAAGCCCAAAAGCTTAATCATGTTAATAAGAGTTTTAATCTGCACCTTACTAAACTCTCTTTCAAGTTCTATAGCATTTTTTATCTTTCCAACGGTGTTAGCATTTCCATCGGATTTTAATGTTAAATAAAAAGACACTTTGTCGTTAGCTCTTTCCTCCGATACTCTAAAAAAATAATCTCCTCCATCTTGATAAATATCTCTGTTTAGAATCTTTGTTGAAGTTAGTACTGCACCAAGACCAAGTAACTTTTCTTCTACATGTGTTAAATCTTTAATTAAATATGTTATTTCTATTTCTTTTTGCATGATTTGTTTTCTAGGCAATCAAATCTTAAAGGTCTGACCTAGGTCTGCCCCATGTTAATCTAGATTTCATCATTTTTCAATCCTTTCCCTAAAAGCATTCCTTGAAAGAGACTTCTTGTCTTTTGTAAAAGTTTTGGTCTAGGGAGACATAGGATATTGAAATTACTTAGTAGTAGGTAACCTTTTGGTTAGATTAAAAAGTTATGAATCAGGGGCAGACCTAGGTCAGGCCTGGTTGTGGTATGATATAGATATGAGTGGACAGTTGAAATTTCTTGTAACTTTGGTTGTACTTGTCGGTCTTTTTGCCTTTTTACAAGAGAAGTTTGGCTTCTTAGATATCTCTATCACTGAAAATTCTCCTATAGTAGAGGAGCTTAAAGAGGAAGATTCTGATAAAAAAAACAGTGAAAAGAAAAAAGACTATGTAGAAATATACATGGAAGAAGGTAGAAGTGTAAAAGTCAATGTAGAGATTGCTAAAACTGATATAGAAAGAAGGAATGGTCTATCAAATAGACAATACTTAGGAGATTATGATGGTATGTGGTTTGTTTTTGATGAAGATGTAAAGAACTCTTTTTGGATGAAAGATATGCTAATTCCTTTAGATATTATCTTTGTTGATTCTAGTGGTTTCATTGTAGATATAAAGGAGAACAATGCTCCATGTACTGATTCATATTGTCCTAGTATACATTCCTCATCAAGTTACAGATATGTACTTGAAGTCAATGCAAATTTTTGTGAAGAGAATGGGGTAGAAGTAGGTCATAGTATAACAACACACATTATTTCAGATAATCCTGTATAATAGTCGGCATGATTAATTCATTAGTAGATTGGTTAGTAAATTTAATTAACTCTGTAGGATACTGGGGTGTTGGTTTAGCAATGTTTATTGAAAGTTTCTTTGCTCCAATACCAAGTGAGATAATTCTTCCTTTTTCTGGGTTTGTAGCATCCCAAGGAACTTTGAATATTGTTTGGGTAATAGTGGTAGCCACATTCTCTGCATATCTAGGCTCTCTACCTTTTTATTTAGTAGGAAGGTGGGGAGAGAAATCAGTTATGAAGTTTTTAGAAAAATATGGTAAATACCTTTTTATCTCTAAAACAGATTTAGAAAAAGGGTTTGATGCTTTTGAAAAGTATGGAAATGGATTTGTTTTACTTGGAAGAGTTGTCCCGATTGTTCGAACAGTTATTTCTTTTCCTGCTGGTGTTGCAAAGATGAATTTCTTTGTTTTTTCTGTCTATACACTATTAGGTACGGCTGTTTGGTCAACTATTTTAGGTCTTGCAGGATACTTCTTAGGTGCTAAATGGGAGATTGTCTCTGAATATGTTACTAAGTATGAAAAAATCATATTAGTAATTTTTATACTTGTAGCTGTTTGGTATGTTACTAGAGGTATTGTTAATATGAGGAAAGATTCAGCTAAACCAAAGGCAAAAGACTCTTCCCAGTCATCTCACTAGGTTTATTAATGCCCATTATCTGTAGTATTGTTGGAGCGACATCTCTTAATGCTCCATATGGTAGAAGCTGTGCTTTGTAGTCACTACCTACGATTATAAATGGAACTGGATTGATTGAATGTTCTGTATCCATACTACCATCATCAATATTTAACATCTCTTCTACATTTCCATGATCTGCTGTTATAACAACGACTCCTCCTAGTGCTGTAAAACTATTTACTAATTCTTTTACACAGAAATCTACAATTTTAACAGCCTTAATTCCAGCCTCTAAATTACCTGTATGTCCTACCATATCTGCATTTGCAAAATTAGCAACAATAAAATCGTATGTTTGTCTCTGTATCCTATCAAGAAGTATTGTTGTAATCTCCAGTGCACTCATCTCCGGTTTTTCATCGTATGTAGTAACTTTAGGAGATGGTATAATGACACGATCCTCCTTGTTATAGATGATAGGTGTACCACCATTAAAAAAATATGTAACATGAGGAAACTTTTCTGTTTCTGCAATTCTTAATTGTCTCTTATCTTCTGCATCAATAACATTGCCTAGTGTAAGATTAATATATTGTTTTGGAAAAATAACTTTCTTAGGAAAATTCTTCCTATATTCCACCATACTTGTTACAAAAAGATTGGGTATCTTCTTTCTAGAAAAACCAACAAAGTCGTCTGAAATGAATGCTTCTGTCAACTGAATCATTCTATCTGGCCTAAAGTTCATTAAAATTACTGCATCATTTTCTTTGATATTACTCTTGTTAATAACAGCAGGTTCTATAAATTCATCTGTTATATTTTGTGAATAGTTATGCTGTATTGCTGTATGATAATTAGGGAAGTTTTCACCTAAATTCTTCTCAAGAAGATAATATGCTCTTTCTGTTCTCTCCCACTTATTATTCCTATCCATACCATAAAATCTACCTATAATAGTACCAATTTGACCAATTCCTCTATCCATACAGTACTTATCAATCTCTGCTAAATATGAAGTAGAAGCGTTTACAGGAGAATCTCTTCCATCTGTAAAAGCATGAATGAAGACCCTGTTTGGGAAATTATTCTTAGAAAGAAAATCTATTACAGCTTTAAAGTGATCAATATGAGAGTGTACAGCACCATCGCTGAGTAAACCGACTAAATGTATATTTCCTCCAAACTTGTATGCATGAGCAAAAGCCTCTTTGAGTGTGTTATTTTGTAAAATCTGCCCATTTTCAATTGCATTGTTTATTCTAGGTAGGTTTTGACTGACTGTTCTTCCTGCTCCTATGTTTAAATGGCCCACTTCACTATTACCTTTAATATCTTTTGGTAAACCGACATGCTCTCCTGAGGCAATTAAATAGGTATGTGGAGATGCACTCCAGAGTGAAGAAAGAGTTGTTGGATTAGCCTGTACAACAGCATTTCCAGGTCCTAAAGGAGCTGCTCCTAGACCATCTAGAATGAGTAGTAAGACTTTGCTTTTTTTATTCATAGGCAGATTCTCACATATATTGTGGCATATTTTTCATTTTTATTCTATAATCATGCCTAGCATTTCAAATTAAATATTTTTAGTACAGATTATGGATAACAAAATATTGAAAAAAATAGAAGAAGATTCTTACAAAAAAAGACCTGATGTAAAGGTTGGAGATACAGTTAAGTTACATTTAAGAATTAAAGAAGGTTCAAAAGAGAGAACACAGATATTTCAAGGTGTTGTAATCTCAATTAAGGGAACAGGTTTAAGTAAGAATGTTGTAGTTAGAAAGATATCATATGGAGTTGGTGTAGAGAAGATAGTTCCATTACATGCACCTGCCTTATTAAAAGTAGAAATTGTTAAAAGAGGTAAGGTTAGAAGAGCAAAACTATTCTATCTTAGAGAAAGAGAGGGAAGAAGAGCATTGAAGGTAAGTAATGTTAAGGATGTGTATATGACAGACGAAGTAGAAGTACCAACCGAGGGAGAAGAAGAGCTTGTAGAGGCATCTGAGGAGGCTGAAGTAGTTAAGGAAGAGGTGGTTGAAGAGGAAGTTAAGGAAGAAAAAGAAACAACTGAAGAAGTAAAAGAGGAAAAAGAAGAAAAGAAAGAAGAATAGAGCTACTGCAGGGGTAGTTCAATGGTTAGAATATCTGTTTTCCAAACAGAGGGTTGCGGGTTCGAGTCCCGTCCCCTGCTTTTTAATATTTAATAATCCAAAAAATGTGTATAGGTAGAAAGGTGGAGAAAAAAGATAATGATGATCAAAAGCCAGGTCTTACTAGACATGATGTTTTACAATCTACAAGAGATAAGTTTCTAGATCAATATCCACAAGGATCATTGGAAGATGCTAACAACTTTGCTTATGGATGCCTAGATTTGTTTGACATGCATTGTGAAGATATTAAAGATTTGCCTGATGATGAACAAGAAGCTTCTAAAGGAGAATTTCTTAGTGGACTTATGAATGCTAAGATATAATATCTATACAATATAATATGGATAACATAGTTATTAGAGATGCAAAAGAAAAGGATGTAGATATTGTTTTTGAACAAGGAAAGAATGTTAGTGGTTTTGAAGTTGATCCTGAGACTATATCATTTTGGCCTATACAACTATTAAGACAATCGATTGGAAAAGAGGATGTTGTATTTCTCGTTATAGAAAAAGAGGGTAGTATAATTGGTTTTATCATTGTTAACCTAAACTACTCGTTATCAAAAGGAGAAATAGAAGATATTTTTATTATAGAGCCTGAAAGAAATAAAGGTTATGGAACTATGTTATTAAAGAAAGCTATAGAGGTTACTAAGAATAGAGGTATTCTTTATAAAATAGAGTATGTAAATGCCTTAACTAATACAGCAGGAGGGTTCTTCCAAAAGAATGGCTTTACTGAAGGCAATGAATTTACTTGGTTTAGCTTGGCTTTAACAGATATATTTAAAAAAGCATCTACTGAAAACCCCTCTTAGTTTAAATCTTTTCTCTTTCCACATCTGGTTTATTATAGTTATAGGAGATTTCTGCATTTGTAGTGATATCTACTAATTATCCACAAAATGTAATATAATTGAACATGAAAAATGTTGATGTACCACTCTGGGACAAGGGAGATAGTACTGATAACTTTGCAAAAGGAGGTGGAAGGTCTTCAGTAGCATTTGACAGAATGGTTGAAACTGATAAAAGAATCATTGAAATTTTTGAGCTAGTATTAGGGCGAAAACCCTCTACAAGAGAGTCAGCATACTACAGAATTAGTAAAGCCGAGGATACTGAGGTAATAGAGAAGTTAGTAAGAAATTCAGAACACAAGGAGTTAGTTATTAAGGCAAAAAACTACCCTTCACTTTTAAAAGAAAATAAAAAACAAAAATCTAATATTCTTAAATTGAAAAGCTCTATAGAGGATAGAGAAAAAGAATTTGAAGAAATGGAAAAACTACTAGAAGAGAAAAATACCACTATAAAAGAACTTAGGGAAGAGAAAGGAAAACCATTTCTAACTAATGAAGATTTAATTAAAGAGTCTAATCAATACTATTCTAAAATTTCAGAGAGTAAGAGCAAAAGTTCTTATGATGTTAATGATCAATCTCTTTGGGATAGAATATTAAAACTATTTTTTAATAAGTAAGACAATATGACAAGTAAAAAGTTAGGAGAAAGGCTAAAGAAAGCAAGGGAAGATAAAGGATTTACTCAACGAGAACTTGCTATTAGAGTAGGACTTTCTGACAAGTCAATAAGTATATATGAAAAAGGAAAAGTATACCCCCCGATAAGGAATCTTTTAATGATTTCAAAAGAACTAAATGTAAATATCTCAAAACTTCTTACTGACTAGGTTGGAGGTGTCAACCACTTTTTTGCTTTTTCAGACCCCTTTTTTGCCAATTTGATTATAAAAAAGATTCCAACCCCAATTATTAGGAGAATGCCAATATACATTAATACCAAAGATGTTGTGTATTCAACACTAACTGGTTGTAAAATAAGATCTCTATCGAAATTTACAGTTTCATTTACACTATTTGTATAATTCGTATCATGTTGCCAGGAAATAACAGAAGCTCCTACATTAAAAATTCCTCCACTTTTTGGTTTAAGTGTACCCTTAAGTGTGTATGTTTTTCCTTTTTCCATAGCAATAAACCTGTTATGTTTTGGTGTTAAAGTAAGAGCTTCACTAGATGACCAAAGTATCTCTGTTTTGGGAGTGTCTATAAGAGGTGTTACATAAAGAGTAAAAGTAACAGTCTTACCAAATGGGGATTGTGGAGAATGCTCCAGTTTTAAATCAAAGTATCTTGTTACAGGTAGTGTTTTCTCAGTATCTAAGACTTTTTCTTGTGCAAATGCATAAAAAGGGAGAAGTAGGAATGTTCCAAGTACTAGCAAAACTTTTAGTTTCTTTTTCATTTTAAAATTTTCTTAATACTAAACTTATATGTACTATAAATATTTAAAGCTTCTTCTTCTTTGACCTCGTAATCATCATGTACAACAAGATTTCTAATCTTATGCACTTCCCATAAATCGTCTAACTCTTTCTTCTTAAATATTTTACCAGATTTTTTAAGATTATCTCCACATGTGTTGGAATTATTAAAATAGTATTGTAAAGATTTTGCTAAAAGGTTATCTAGTTTTATGACAGAATCGCGTCTTATGGCGCTATCAAGACTCTGAACACTTACTTCTAATTCTTGAAGTTTTTTCAAAATGTCGTCTCTTTTTGTTTTGTCTAGCTTTTTACTTCCAAAAGATACTGCCCCAAACAGAGCAACAATAAGTAGAAGGATAAAAGCAGTCATTATTATTGTTGTTGTGTCCATAGAAACCTTTTTCCTATCTTAAATAAAACATAAAAAATTAACAAAATAGCTATAAAAGTTAGAATTGAAAGAATTTTAGAAATAATGATAATATAATTGGGAATACCATTTGGTATTTGGCTTCTCATAATAATATTCTGAGTGTCTCCAGTAATATTTTTTATCTCACCTGTTATATATACTTCCGAAGAGTTGATTTTTTCGTAAGGAATATTTAGTTGTATACTTAGATTTTGTTTTGGAAGAAGTAGGGAAGAAGTTGTATTATTAACGCTATCTATATATTTTGTGACAGTTCCAAAACTAGATTTTTTAAAAGATATATCTGATATTGCAATATTTCCATTATTAGAAAGATTTATATATGCTTTTAGATGTTTTTGGGAGATATCGTAATTATTTGTTGAAAGGTTTGCATTTATAGAAAGGTTTTTTTCTTTGTATTCACTATCATCCACAGATAAAAGAAAATCTGTAGGAGTATAAAAGGTCAGAGTTGGTGTTAGAGGAGTTTTACCTCTTTTAAGTATTGTAACATGATCTGCAAGTTGTCTTCCAAAAAAAGGTTTCTTTAAATATTTTTCCAGAAAAGGATCTGCTGTTATCCACTCATTTCTTGTAAAATCAAAATATTCAACCCAGTAATGGTAGAAACCATCAGTAGTATAACTAGAAATGTTAGGAATGTAACCAAGAACCATTCTACTAGGGACTGAAAAGTGTCTGAGAAGAGCCATGTAAAAGTCGGCAAAATCAATAGGATTTGCATTATTTGCATCTTTAATAACTGTTGAAGCACCTACTCTTGTAGTCTGAAGATCCCCAAGTTTAATATCTTCTTTATAATTCAAGCGATATATTACATACTGATAGAGATACTTGTAAAAAGTTGATTTCTGATTGTCTTTTAACAATTTAATATCTTTTGCATTCTCATTTATGATAAGCCCCTTATCTTTCATAAAACTGATAACTCTTTTTATTTCCGTTTTATCTAATATTTCCCAATAACCACCTTCTTTAGTTAAAAAAGACAGAATCTCTTTATCAGCTTTAATATTATTTATCTTTTGTATATAACCAACGATATTACAATCTACTGTTTGTTTCGCTTCAACAAGATAGCTAAATATGTAGTTTCCATCATCATCAATACTGGAATAGGTAGGTAGAGGTGAAATGTTTTCCCATATTACAACCTGGTTTTCAGAATCCATAGGGAGTACTAGTTCAAATGTTTGTATCTGGTCATTGGGATTTGTAAAAACTTTATTAACAGTAAACTTGTATTGAATTCCATCTGTAAAAAATATTGAAATCTCTGGCTCTTTTGGATTTTTGAAAGTTATAATATACTCTTGGTTATTATGGTTTTTATTGGTAACATTCTCAGAAACCCATGAAAATTCCCCCTTACTTTTTGGATATTTTATTACCACCTCTTTTGTCTCTGCATCTAGGAGATGAGAAGGTATACTGTAGGAAATATTATTATCATAAGGAGTAGAGTAGGTTAAAATTAATTCTAGAGTTGATTCTGGTGTTATTACCCTATTGTTGAAATCTATTTGGATGTCAGTAACAGATAATCTGTTATATTTTTTACATTCTATTTCTTCTGTACCGTTAATATAGCATTTTGGAGCAATATTTTTTGCTTGTATTGTAGCTGTATATATTGATAATACCCGTGTAATATCGGTATTAAGCTGAATTATAACGCGAGTATCGATAGTAGATTCGTTAATAGTATGTGTGAAATAGGAAGAGACTTTAAAGGTATTCTCTTCTGCAAATGTTATTGTTTTTGAAAAAGAAAAGAATAAAAATGAAAGACTAATCAGCAGCAGAATCTTCTTTAAATAACCAATCAAACTTCTCATATTTTCTTATTAGTTGTTTTATAACAGTTGTCTTAGGTGTTATTCCGTAATCTTTTATTATCTTTTCTGTATCAACCTTTTCGATTTCATTAACAATTTTATAGTTAGGATTTCTTACTATTTCCTGCTTTGCGTTCTTCCTTATTACATAATATGCCATTCCACTATTATCATCAAGGACTACTCTAGATATTGCATTGATTGACATTATTTCAGCAAAAATTAGTGGTGTGTTTTGCCTTACATTTACAGCTACAAAATCAACATTAGCAGGGACTATAACTTTCTGTCCTTTCTTAGCAGATATCTTTATGACTCTATTATCCTTTGGAGATTTGTATTGCTGAAGTAGAATTAAAGCAGAACCATGTAGTATTTCAACAATTCTTGGATATTTTTTACATCTTGTCACTTTTGTCTTTACAAATTCTATACCAGCTAAATTAGCACTCATCGTATATATATTTAACTTGACCTTTTTAGAAGCAAATATTGAATCTGTATCAATTTTAAGATACTTGGTGTAAAAAACTTCTGGGCAATCTAATTCTTTATTTAACAACTGTTCTCTTATACTATCAATATCTACAACCACTTTCTCACTATAATCAACATTCTTGAATGTCAGTTCCTCATTTTCATAAGCTATTGAAAGCCCAGTAGCTGCCCTTAAATCTATTTTTGCCATATAGTATTATACCATACCTTGTCTAGTCATTGTCTTTGTATGATTTTAGTAGTTCGGAAAGAATAATACTAACAATGACATAGATAACAAGTGAAAGAATAAGGAGAGAAGGTATTTGTATCTTTCCAATATTAATTGTACTATCAACAATACCTTTAAAAGGACTGACTAAAACATCACTAATTTTCTTAATCCAATAAGCCACTGTATTGTCTGTTCCTGCACCTACAGCTATTAACACAATTCTTATACCTAAAACACCTTGTATTAAGATAGAAGCAAAGTAAGCTAATCTTATTAATAATTTCATAGTTTTATATTTTATCTAAATTATCTAGATAATACTGTATCTGCCCAATATATCTTGTAACACCATTTGCCCAAGCATGCTCAGGATTTTCTCCACATGGAGGGCAGTATATAGGTTCAATTTCAAAAGGAGTCATTGTTGTTCCATAACCCAAAGCAAATCTTTCAGTAATATGTATTATAGCTGCATCCCAACTAGCAAAAATACTCCAACCTCGTTCATTTCTATTAACACCTCTCCATCCCCAAGCGTTATTTGTTCCTCCTGGTGTTATATTTCCAAAAGCAGACTCAACTCCAGATATTGCAGCAAGAAGTCTCCAATCTAAACCACGTTTATCTGCTTCTACTACAAAGGTTTCAGCGCTATTAGCCATTGGGGAGTGATAATCTCTTAAAAATTTATTCAAAGCAATAACTCTTGGATCTATTGTAAAAAACCTAGTGTTAGATATTGTTGGAGACTTTAGATTTTTACTATATGTAGAGAGATTGTATTCTGTAGTATTTGCATAAATATCGTAAACTGGTGAAAGCACATTTATATTCTCCACCTGTTTTGCTCTTACAATATCTGCAAGATTTTTTGTGAAAAACTTTTCAACTTTAGGAGAGAGGAATATATAATAGAGAACAAGCAAAAGAAGGAAAATTACAATTCTAAAAATATTAGAGTTAACTATCTCTTTAATATTCAAGACTTTCTCTTGCGAACCAGTATCATTTGTCATAATATCTAGTATATCAAATTGGGGCAATTTATGTTATGTTCACTCATTTACACCTACACACAGAGTATTCCTTACTGGATGCAACTATACGTATCTCGGATTTAATAGAGAAACTTAAAGCCAACAAGATGAGTGCATGTGCAATCACTGACCATGGGAATATGTATGGGACGTATAAATTTCAAAGTGCAATGAAAGCCGAAGGGTTAAAACCAATAATAGGTTGTGAGATATATATTGCACCAAGAAGTATGGAAGATAAGGAATACGGTATAGATAACAACTATTTCCACTTGGTTCTTCTTGCTAAAAACCTAGAAGGCTACAAAAATCTTGTGAAGATTGTTTCAATAGCTCATATGGACGGTTTCTACTACAGACCAAGAATTGATGTTGAAACATTGAAAAAACACACAGAAGGATTAATAGCTCTCTCTGCCTGTCTTGCAGGTCCTGTTGCTCAACCTCTTTTGAATAATGATTATAAAAAAGCTAAAGAGAATGCTGAATTGTATGCTGACCTCTTCAAAGATAATTTCTACATTGAGATTCAACGAAACGGGATGGAAGAACAGAACTTAGTTAATGAAGGATTAGTTAAGATAGCAAAAGAATTAAATCTTCCTCTCGTAGCAACATGTGATTCTCACTACTTAAATAAAGAAGATGCTGAAATACAAGAGATCCTGTGGTGTATTTCAGATGGTACAACAATGGATGACCCAAATAGAAGGAGAATGCCTACAAATGAGTTCTATGTAAAAACTCCAGAACAGATGCAAGAACTCTTTAGTGATTTACCTGAAGCAGTTGAAAATACTCAGAAAATAGCAGATATGATTGAAGAATATGATATTACATTTGAAAGAGTTGAAACAAAATTTCTTGATTTACCAGAAGGTGAGACAGCTAAATCATACTTAAAGAAGCTCACATATGAGGGTGCCAAAGAAAAATACGGAGAAGTAACAAAAGAGTTAAAAGAGAGGATTGACTATGAACTCTCCTTGATACACGAAAAAGGTTATGACGATTACTTTTTAGTTGTTAGAGATTTTGTCCATTTTTGTCATGATAACGATATTGTTGTTGGTATGAGAGGATCTGGTTGCGGCTCTGTTGTTGCCTATGCTGTAGATATTACAAATATTGAACCAATTAAATGGGAGCTATACTTTGAGAGATTCCTTAATCCTGAAAGACCAAGTCCACCAGACTTTGATATTGATATTGCAGACCAAAGAAGAGATGAAGTTATACAGTACACAATAGATACATATGGTATAGATAATGTAAAACAGATTGGAACATTCAGTAAACTACAAACAAGACAAGCTATTAGAGATGTTGCAAGAGTAATAGGAATTGACCTTAAAACAGCTGATGCTCTCTCAAAAATGGTTGAGATAGTTTTTGGTAAATCAAAGGATATAGACTATATGATTGAAAAGAATCCCGAATTTGCAGAGATTATAAACTCCTCAGAAGAAACAAAACACCTTGCAAATATTGTAAGGAAAATCTCTGGTCTTTGCAGGGGAATTTCTACGCATGCATGTGGCATTATTATTACACCAAAACCAGTTGTTGAATACTGTCCAATACAACGCGATGCTCATGGTGGTGGTATTGGAATGACTCAGTATGAAATGTTTGATATCGAACCTCTTGGATTAATGAAATATGATTTTCTTGGTTTAAGAAACCTCCATGTTATTGGAGCTGCACTTAAAAAGATTCAAGATAGTACGGAGACAAAGATAGATTTGAGAAAGATAGACTATGAAGATCCGAAAGTCTTTGATTTAATTAAATCAGGACATACTGTTGGGCTTTTTCAAATGGAGAGTGAAGGAATGAAAAGAACTATTAGAACTCTTCAACCAGAGAACTTGGAGGATATCTGTTACATTCTAGCTGCTTACAGACCAGGACCAATGCAATACATTACTGAATATCAAGCAGTCAAGACAGGCAAACAAGAACCAGACTATATTTTTGATGAGCTAGAACCAGTCCTCTCAGTTACTAGAGGAGTTATCACATATCAAGAACAGGTTATGAGAATTGCTCAGATAATTGCAGGATATTCTCTTGGAAAAGCAGATGTTTTAAGAAGAGCAATGGGTAAGAAGAAGGTTGATGTTATGGAGAAAGAGAAAACAACCTTTATAGAAGGAGCGGTACAGAGAGGTTTTGACAGAGAAAAAGTTGAGAAGCTCTGGGATAAACTACTTCAGTTTGCAAACTATGGTTTTAATAAAGCACACAGTGCGTCATATGCAACAATATCGTATTGGACTGCATATCTTAAAACACACCACCCCTTAGAATATATGGCAGCCCTTTTAGAAGGAGATTTGGATAAGTTTGATAGGGTAATTATAGACTTAAAAGAGTGTAAAAGGATGGGGATAGATGTTTTTCCTCCTGATATAAACAAGAGTGGATATTACTTCACTGCAGAAGACAATAACAGTATACGGTTTGGACTTGGTGGAATAAAAAACATTGGTGGTGATCTTGTTAAGTTAATTATCAAAGAGAGAAGAGAAAACGGAGAATACCAAAACTTAGATGATTTTGTACATCGTGTATATGAAGATGTTGGTAAAAAAGCGATGGAGTATTTAATAATGGCAGGTACAATGGACTCTTTCGGAGATAGATTGGATCTACTAAAAACTTTTCCAACTGTATACCAGAAAGAAAAAGATGATAGAAAAGCTAGTAGTGTTGGACAGTTTGATTTCTTTTCATTAGGACAAACAGAAGAAGGGCAGAATAGAACAATAGCAACTCCACTTGAAAAAGATGCTGAAACTGATAGAAATGTGTTGCTACAATGGGAGAAAGAGCTTTTAGGCCTTTACTTCTCAAGTCACCCGCTTGACAATCTACAAGATCTTTTCATAACAAAGAATGTCATAACACTAGAAGATGCTTTAGAGTTTAAAAAGAACAACGATTTGTTAGTTCTTGGTGTTATGATAAACAAAGTAAGGAAAGTGACTACAAAGAAGGGAGATATGATGGCTTTCCTTTCTATTGAGGATAAGACAGGTAGAACAGACGCTATTGTATTTCCGAGAGCATATGAGGAATTAAAAGAACTACTTAATGAAAATATCCCTGCATTAATTGTTGGTAAATTGAATGTTAGAAATGGGGAGAAGAGTATTGTTGTTGAGAAGTTAAAACCGATAGATCCATCCAAGCATAACAATGTTTTTGAAGGTATTACATTTAAAATTTCTCCAGAACATACAAAAGAACAAGTGTCGGACTTAAAGGAGTATATCGCGAATTCTAAAGGTGATACACCTGTTAGAATTATGGTTAATGATAAAGGTAAGAACAAGATTGTAGAACTAAGGAAAACAATACCTCTCAACGACGAAACTAGACAGTGGATGAATGTTTTTAGTTTTTAAACACACAACAGGTCTGACCTAGGTCTACCCCATGTTAAGAAAATTTTAATCTCTAAGTTATGTACTCTACAAAAGGTCTCCTAGTCCTCGGCTCAGGTAGTATATACGTGTTACAAGTAAAAAAGGAGGAACATGTACCCCAAAAAGGTATGTGGAAAGTAGGTATTTTTCACATATTAAAAAGTTATGAATGAGGGGCAGGCCTAGGCCTGCCCTTGTAGTATAATTAGCCATGAACATAAACCAAATAGACTTACTTCCTCTAAAACCAGGAGTATACAAGTTCTATGATAAAAACAAAAAACTTTTGTATATAGGGAAAGCTCTTAATCTAAGAAACAGAGTCAAATCATACTTTAATGACACACTCTATGACAGACCATATGTAAAGAAGATGATTCCTCTGGTTCAAGACATAGAAATAGTAGAAACAAATAATGAAATAGAATCATTGGTCTTAGAGGCAGCATTAATCAAAGAATTTAAGCCTAAATATAATACTGATCTCAAAGATGACAAATCATATGCATGGATATATGTATCTACAAAAGATGATTTTCCTTTAATTAAAATAACAAGAAGAGTAACAAGTAAAGAACTAAAAAAAGGAGAACTCTTTGGCCCATATCCCAATATACATTCTGCAAGAAGAGTTTTCACATACCTTAGAAAACTCTATCCATTCTGTACATGCTCACCAGAAAGAGCAAAAAGGGAGAAAGAATGTATGTATTTTCACATTGGACTCTGTCCAGGACCATACCAAGGACATATCTCAAAAAAGGAATATAGGAAGAATATAAACGAGATACTTAAGTTTCTTAAAGGAAGAAAACGAGGACAGATATCTAAGCTAGAATCTAAAATGAAGCAATATTCTAAAGAAAAAGAATATGAAAAAGCAGGAGAGTTAAGGGATAAGATCGAGGACCTTAAGTATTTAGGAGAAAAGATAGATTTTGAATACAATGAAAGTCCTGAGTCTTACATAACAAGAAGAAAGAAACTACTACAATCTAACTTTCAAGAGTTAAAGATAGAATTAGGGTTAAAGAAATTAAACAGAATTGAATGTTATGACATTTCTAACATACAAGGTAAAGAAGCATATGGATCAATGGTAGTTGCAGAAAAAGGAGAGATCAAGAGAAGTCAGTATAGGATTTTTAAAATAAAAACCATAGATACACCCAATGATATGCAAATGCTAAAAGAAGTTCTTAGTAGGAGATTTGATGAAAAACAAAAAGAAAAGTATAGCTCATATCCAGAGATTGTCCTTATAGACGGCGGTAAAGGACAACTATCTGTAGTAGAACCATTTATTCCAAAAAATATTTATCTACTAGGTATTACCAAAGGAAGGAAATATAAAAGAAAAGGAGGAAGATTACTCGATGAATTTTGGTATATGAATAGAGATAGTAAGAAAGTTGAGAAAATAAAAATTATTAATAAAGAAATACTAATAGACCTAAGAGATGAAGCACATAGATTTGCTATTTTACATCACAGAAAAGCAAGAGCAAGAGAGGGTAAGAAATCAGAATTATTAAAAATTAACGGAGTAGGAGAGAAGAGTAGGGTAAAACTTCTAAAAAATTTTAAGTCTGTTGAAAATATTAAAAAAGCTAGTTTAGAAGATATTAATACAGTTTTGAACAATAACAAAAGAAGTAAAAAGGTATATGAGTACTTTAAAAACAACTAACAGATAAGATTATTTTCGTTTTTTACCCTCTTGTGGTTGTAAATTAGAGAAAACAGTTTCAAAATAAGGATTGTTTTCTGG
>Ga0255340_1003641_pt1 | contig 15956 bp, 14 predicted proteins | sample wastewater_treat_7_FD_192417 | JGI IMG/M metagenome (GOLD analysis project Ga0255340, IMG submission 192417) | Wastewater microbial communities from Lulu Island WWTP, Vancouver, Canada - plant10 | ecosystem: Engineered > WWTP > Wastewater > Unclassified | place: Canada: Vancouver, British... | reverse complement strand
GTGGCGCGGAAGGTGGCGTTCACGCGCGTGACGCCTTCCGGCAACGCGAGCGCACCACCCGCCATTTCGAAGTAACCCGTGAACCCGGTAGGATTCGCGCCGAGCGTGAGTTCCGCGTCTTCCGGCAGCTTCAGCGTGCCGTCGCCCGTGAGCGTACCCGCGAACGTGTTTGTGCCTGCGAGCGCCAGCCGACCGCTCACGAGGCTGAGTGTACCTTCACCGGAGAGTTGACCGACCTCCTCGTCCGAACCATTTACCTCAAGCGTCGCACCCTGCGCCACCGTCACCGCGCCGCCCGGCGGCAGTACATGCACACCGCGCGCGTCCGCCCGCATCGTCGCGCGGATCTGCTGCACGCTTAGCGCCTGATCGAACACCTTCACCTCGTCGAGTGCGCCGCGGAAGAGTGCCCAAGTCGCCGTGGTCTTCGCGCCGAGATAGAAGCGGGCCGTGTCTCGTAGAGAGTCATTCATGAACGCACCACCCGATGAGAAGCCGTCCACGTACTGCCCGTCCACGAAGTTCCGCACGCCCGTCTCGGGATGGTACGTTGTGGCGAAATGGTGCCAGCGCTGAGGCGCGTCGCAGTCGTGGAGGCCGGGGAGCGTGCTGCCGGAGTTGATATCGAACAGGCTGCCGCCCGGCTTGCGTATGCAGCATCGCATACTCCAAGTTCTGTCGTTCTGATCGTACCAGTAGCTGAGCATGTAGTCGATCGTTTTGTCCACGGGACAGCCCCAACTGATGAAAGTGGGGTAGTGCACGTTATTGCCCTGTTTGGTGAACTCGTCCGCCTGATGGGTCTGTATCCAGAGCGACACCGTAAACGGCTGGCCGTTTGACGGGATTGCCTCCGGGAAACTTTCGCTACACAGATAGGAGAGGTTGTAAGCATTGAACTTGAGCGCCTTACCGCCGAGGGGCGAGTCGATGAGCGTGAGCGTGCCGTTGCCGCATTCGACAAGGTCGTTCGTGCCGACGGAGTCCTTGCCGACGTTGGACGCATCCTCGAACGCATAGTGCAACACGGGCGCAGGGGCTTCCGTGCTCGACGCCGCCCCGCGCCGCGCGCGAGTGCCATCAGGTCTCTGCGCGCATAGAGACGCGCCACGTCCACAGCGTCAAGCGCCTCGGTGTAGACGCGCACATCGTCGATGAGCCCCTTGAATTGGCGATCCGTCCTATTGAGCTGCCGCCCGATGCACACCTGCTTTAAAAGCGGAATCGCAAGCGCCTGCGCGACGTCTGTCCACCACGTCTGCACGCCGTCGCAGTAAACGGTAAACACGCTCCCCTTGCGCACGGCCACATAGTGGTGCCACGCGCCCTGCGGATTGGGGGGCGAAGTGACGTTGGCGAAGTCAAGCGTGCCACCCCAATGGGAAAGGCAGAGTGTGCCGGCGGAAATGCCGTTGTAGCGGAACACGATCTCCTGAAAACCGCCTTGGTAGCCTAGCGAGACGAAGGTGCCCGGGTCGCCGCAGTCCGCATCAGGCTTTACCCACACGCTGATCGTGTAGTCTGTATCACCTGTGAGGTACGGCGATTTCACCGTCGCCTCAAGCCTCTGCACCGAAGTGCCGGGGAACCGTGCCACCCAGCCGCCGCGCTCGGCGTCGTATTCACGCGAGACACCGCTCTGCGTGGTGAGGGTGTACCCGTTGCATGTGGCATCGACACCCAGGTTGTCATCTTCAAAGTCGTAGACGGCGAATGGTTGCGGCAACACCGCTGTGTTCTGGAGAACGAGCGTGCCTTCGCGCACCTCGGTACCGCCCGTGTGCGTGAGCGCACCGCCGAGCGTGAGCACGTTCGGGCCGGTCTTTGCGAACACGCTCTCACCGCGCACGCCCGCATTGTAGGTGCCCGGGCCGGTCATCGCGAGTTCGCCGCCCGCATTCATCACGATGCCGCCGCGCACGGCATTACCGTCCACACGGGCGAGGGTCTGCGTGCCGGCGAGTTGGATTTCGCCGTTGAGTTCGGTATACAACCGTGTGTTCGCGGGGATCGCCACCGGCTCACCTGCCGTGCCAACGAGATCGCCGTCCGAAATGGGCTCTTTGCCGGCGAGGAGTTGCTCAATGCCCGTGGGACCGAGCGCACGCGAATAGATGCGCACGTCATCGATATCGCCGCAGAAGAAACGACTCCATTCCGGCAGACGGCCGATGAAAATCTGAACGGTCTCTGGTAGCGTCATTTCAAGGACAATACTCCGTTCGTCGAGCACCTTCACGCCGTCCATCCATACGGTGAGGCGGCACCCTTCGCGCATCGCCATATAGTGATGCCACTGCGTGGGGTCCGAAGGGCCGGGGAGATTATTCCAGTCGCCTGCCTGGTTCCAGTGGCCGAGCAGGAGCGTGTTGCAGGCGTTATTCACGAAGCGGAACTGCACAACGCTGTGATCGGCGCACTGCGACCCGATCGCGACCATCGTGGGATAGCCGTTCGCAACGGGCGTGTCGAAGGTCCGCGCCCACAGGCTGATCGTGTAGTCCGAGTCGCCCGTGAGTTCGGTGGTGTCCGTAACGGTGGCCACAAGCTCACCGCCGGAGTTGGCCGTGCCCGTGAAACGCGCCACCCAGCTATCGCGCTCGGTGTCGTACACGCGCTCGACCGTACCGTTCGCCACGAGATCGCGTCCGTGGCCTGAAGAGTCCTTCGTGAGGGACTCCTCGAAGTCATACTTTGCGAACGGCACTGCGGCGGGCGTTTTTGAGTCGAGGCGCAACCGTCCGGCGCGTGCGCCGTAGGCGATGTTCTCGGCGATATTCGTCACATACAGGTTTTTCACCACGGCCGTCACGCGCCCTGTGCCGGAAACAGCATCAGAGAGGATGTCTGAGCGCGTGGCACCGAGCCGAAGCTCGTTGCCCTCAAGTGGGATCGCCGTGCCCGTTTCGCTTTGGAGCGAGCCCAGAGCCACCTGCGAGGTATAGTTCGAGAGCGTGAGCGTGCCCGCGCCCGTCACACGCACATCGGTAAAGGCGAGCGCGTCATCCATCATCGGGATCACCTGGCCTTCTGCGATTTCAAGCGTACGGCGCGGTCTACCGGCGGGATAGAAAGACGAGATGCGCACGGTGCCGTCCCCTTCCTTGCGCACACTGCCATAGTCATTGGGCCAGAACCGACAGTTGCTGCCGATCACGAGCGTACCGCCCCTGACGCACAGTGGAAAATAGCCAAGCGCCTCTGTGGCGGCCGTGAAGCCGCTGCCGCCGTCATACCAGCTCAGCCACCACAGATAGCTCTCGGGCACCTCTTCTTCTGGCTCGGGCACGGCGGGCTCAACTGCCATGCCACCCATATAAGCTGTCGTTCTAACAGTGATGGTCTGCTGGTCGGCGAGCTGGAAAAAGGTCACATTGGTGTACGCGGGCAACACACCTCCCTCCCAGTTTACGTACTCACCCGCAGCGTTCGTCGCGGCCCACTGTCCACCCATGGAGCCGTTCCAAAGGTTCGTGGTAACGTCTGCATTCACGCCCACCACCGCATACGTAAGCGCGAGAATCAACATGGTCGTTCTTTTCATGACACCACCCCTCCAGCAAAACACCGTTCCTGACACACAACACATCGCCTTTTACAGTGTCTTCAATGTAACAAAGAAATCGATGATTTCAATCCTAATTCCTAAATCCTCCTTACAAGGCCGTTGCATCAATACGCATGCGTCGGCCGCGGAGTTGTAGGTTACCGCCAGTGATGATGACCTTCTCGTCCTCGCGCCGCAGGTCGAGCGGCTCGCGCGCCCAGACTGCCCAGCCGCGCGTGGCGGCTCGCGCGTACAACTGCTCCAGCGTATCGGCAAAGCGCTCCTGGCCGCGCCAGAACGGCAGCGGGCCAAGGCGGTAGATGAGCGGCGCGGGCGTGAGCGTTTTCACGGCGCTGCCGAAATCTTCAAAGGGCGACTGCGGCGTTCCGTAGAACGTTGTGAGATCGACAGGATCGGGTGCGGGCGACAGTACCGGGCCGACTGACGGCGGCTCTTGCATCGCCGCTTCGCCCAGTAGCTCGGCACGGCTGACACCGCGAACGGCCAGCAGCAACAGCGGGTTTTGGGTGATAGCCTCGCCCATCAAATAGTAGACCGCCGCTAGATGTTTGCAGGGGTTGGCGTAATCCGGGCAGGAACAGCGGCTCGACAGATCGTTCTCGCGTTGCGGAAAGAGCGGACAGCCAGCCTCCCGGAAGAGTCCCTCCACTTCAAGCGGCAGCTCGCCGACCAACAGGCGCGCCACCAGCATCGGCTGGGCACGCAAAGTTTCGATCAGTTGCGCCTGAACCTCCTCCGACACCGTGCGGAAGTGGATGGTGCTGGTGTAGGGCTCCTTGCTGGCGCCCTGCACACGGGCGGTGATCACGCCCGGCGTGATCTCAAGTTGCGACACCTGACCGGAGACTGCATAGCTACGGCCGCGTCCCAAACGCGCCCCAATGCGGAAGCGTTCGATGGCCTCGATCCAGCGTCGGCTCCACCACACGCGCGACGTTCCACTTTGCGCTTGTTGCGAGCGGATGCCGCCCATGATTGCCATCGGCGTGCGCGGCGCGTATTGTTTTTTTCGCTTTTTCTTGCTCATCCTTCCACCTCGATGTCGGCGATGACCGTTTCGGAGAGCCGCAGAACTTGATCCAATTCGGCGTCGGAAAGCTCAGTCAGGAACTGCTCGCCGCTGGTCACGATTTCAGTGGCTAAAGCACTCTTGTGCGCGATCATGTCGTCGATACGCTCCTCCAGCGTGCCGCCGCAGAGAAACTTGTGAACCATCACATCGCGCGTCTGTCCGATACGGAAGGCGCGGTCGGTGGCCTGATTCTCGACGGCGGGATTCCACCAGCGGTCGTAGTGAAAGACGTGGCTCGCGCGAGTCAGGTTCAGACCGATGCCGCCGGCTTTGAGCGAAAGGACAAAGGCACACGGTTCGACGCTCTCCTGAAACGCTCGCACCATGTTGTCGCGCGTCTTGCGCGGCACGCCGCCATGCAAAAACGGCATGTCGCGCCCAAACGTTTCGCAGAGACGTTGTTGCAGTAGCGCGCCCATTTCGGCGTACTGGGTGAAGACCAGTGCGCTCTCGCCGCGCGCGAAAATCTCCTCCAGCATCTCTTCCAGACGTTGTAGCTTGCCGGACGGACGCGCCATAGCCTGCGGCTCGCCGAGGTAGTGCGCCGGATGATTGCAGACCTGTTTAAGGCGGGTCAACACGCCGAGAATCAAGCCGCGTCGCGCGATACCTTCGGCGTCGGCCGCATCGCGACGAAACTGCTCAAGCACTTCCTCGTAGAGGTGCGCCTGCTCGCGCGTGAGCGTGCAGATGACGGTGCCTTCGCGCTTCTCTGGTAGATCGGCGATGATCTGTTTGTCGGTCTTGAGACGCCGCAGCAAAAACGGCGAGGTAATGCGCCGCAGCCGCGTGCGCGCGCCGGGATCGGTGCCAGAGTGGATCGGTCGGAAGAAGGTTTCGCGGAACGCGGTACGTCCGCCTAGCAGACCGGGATTGAGAAAATCCATCAACGACCAGAGATCGCCAACATGGTTCTCGATCGGTGTACCGGTCAGCGCGATCCGGTAATCGGCCTGTAGCGCGCGCGCCGCTTGGGCTTGGCGCGTATCAGGATTCTTGATGTTCTGCGCTTCGTCGAGCACGATGCCGGACCAGTTGATTTTACGCAAGTCGGAGTAATCGCGGTAGAGCAGATGGTAACTGGTGAGCACGATGTCCGCCCCTTTTGCCTCGCGAACAAACGCATTGCCGTGACCGCGCTGTGCACCGTGATGGAGCATCACGCGCAGACTGGGCGCGAAGCGTCGACTCTCACGCAACCAGTTGCCGAGCACTGACATCGGAGCGACCAACAAAACCGGACGACGTTCGCCACGCTCTTTGTCGTGCAGCAGAAAGGCGAGCGTCTGGATCGTTTTGCCGAGACCCATGTCATCGGCCAGACAGCCGCCGAAGCCCCAGGTGCGCAGGAACGCCAGCCAACTGAACCCGCGCACCTGATAGAGACGCAACTCGCCGCAAAACGTAGCGGGTTGCGGCAGCAGTTCGAACGTCTGCTCGCCGCGCAAGCGATTGAGGAATGGCGCCAGCCAACCGCCGCCACGAACCTCGGAGACCTCCAGCCCGCCACGGCTTGCGGTACCCAGCGCCAACTGCACCACCTCCAGCGCGGATTGCGACTCCGCCCGCTTGGGTTGCGTGACGCGCAGCGCTTCCTGAAGCTGGCGCACATCGATCTGAATCCAGCGGCCCCGGAAGAAGACCAACGGCGAGTCGGACTCCAACAGCGCCTCCAGCTCCTCGCGCGAAATCGGCTGGCCATCCAGCGCGACCGTCCAACTCAGCGCCACCTTCTCTTCCAGTGCCTGCGGGCTGGCGTCCGCGTCGGCGTGCGGCATCGCATCAACCTCCAGCGTGACGGTCTGCTCACGGTGGCTCCACCATGCCGGTAGACTGACGCCGTAACCAGCCGCTTCCAGCAGCGGTGCGGCAGTGTTGAGAAAGACATGTGCCTCATCAGGTGGTAGCATGCAACCAAAGCCGTGCGGATAGATTTCGGCTCTGGTCAGCGGTGGGAAGAGCATGCCGGCCTGTCCCAGCGCGATCAAGAGCGCTTCGTCTGCACCCTCAAAAAACGGTGTACGGCCTTTCGGGCGCGTGCCGTTAAAGCGCACACGCAGGAACCACGGCTGACTCGGCTCGGACGGCTCTTCCAGTTCGAAGAGCAGGGCGGCGTCATGCGCCGCGCGGCCTTCGACCGGTCGCCGCCACAGAGCGACCGCGTCATGCAGAGCGTCAAGTTCTTCGTCGGCTTCCCAGCGAATCACCGGATTCTCACCGCGCAATGCGGCGAACCAAGCGTCGTGGGCGCTGTAGAACTTGCCGCGTTCGGCGTGTGAGCGCGAAAGCGTCGTCATCACGCTGAACCGCACCAAGTGGTCGGTCAGCTCCTCAAGCAGCGCGGCGGCATAGTGTTCAGGCTTCGTCCCAAGCGTCAGCAACGGCGGCAGACGCGCAGCCAGCGCTTCGAGCCGCCGCCGGTCGGGCGGATCGAGCGACGCCTGCCAGCGCGCCTCGACGCTTCCGTCGTCGCGCCGCACGAGCGCGGGCAAAAATCTGCCGCGAGCCACGAGCGAACCGGCAAAGCGGAAGAGATCGACGAATGCGAGCAGATCTTCGCCGGCGAACACGCCATCGGCCAGCCGCCGCTCCTGACAGACTCCCAGAAAGGTAAGAGCCTGTTTCCAAGTTAAAGTGGCGGCCGTGACCCGCCAAGTATCAAGCGTCACCGGCGGCGGAGCGGAGACATCGGCAGGCAAGAGGAACGATTGCGACGGCACTGGAAGCGGACCGACAGAACTTTGGCCTGTCGGCAGACGCAACTCCAGATCCGCCATTTGAAGACTTTCGGTTTCCCAAAGGAATCGCTCAAGGAGGTCGCCAAGGATTTCTGCTCCGGCATCAAACGGCGATACACGCACCTGCGCCGCATCCTGCGCTGTGGGATGAGTTCCACATGCGGGTGCTGCCCGTTCGCCCCACACAGCCACAACGCACTGGCGCCAGCTTATATGCAGAATCACTAACATCCCATCGGCCTGTCCGGCAACATGCCGCACCACTGACGGTCATAAAGCGGTCACAGACACGTATACCATACCATAATGTGATCCCGCCTCTCCGTCAAGCCACCCGTTTCGGTCACCCCGTTTAGGCGTGGTTTTGCGGCTTTGGACGTTGGGGTTGCGCCGGGGCGGGCCGATGCCCTATACTTATCTCTCTATGCGAATTTCAGGCGGCGAGATGTGCGGCCGGAAGCTGAAGGTGCCGCCGGGCGACAAGGTGCGGCCAACTCAGGACCGTGTGCGCGAGGCGCTTTTCGCGATGCTGATGACGGCGATCCCTGACGCCGTGTTCGTTGACCTGTTTGCAGGGTCGGGCGCGGTAGGGATCGAGGCGTACAGCCGCGGTGCGCGCCAGGTGACGTGGGTCGAGCAGGATCCGCGCAACGTGTCCGTGTTGAAGGCGAACGTCGCGGCACTGATGCCGGGAGAGGGCGAGGTGGTTTGCAGCGAGGTGTCGCGCTGGCTGAAAGGCGCGGGGCGCGGGCGGCAGGCCACCATTGTTTTCGCCGATCCGCCGTATGTGGCCGGACTCGATCAGGGTTTCGCCGAGGTGATGCGGTTGCTCCGCGAGAACCGGGTGTTGGGCGCGGACGGGCTGTTCGCCGCTGAAATGCCGGTAGGGCGGCAGCCTGACGAGGTAGAGGGCTGGGTTTTGTTGCGCGACCGGACTTACGGCCGCACGCGGTTGGTGATCTACCGGATGGACGGTACGGATAGCGCCGGATGACCGGTGTGTAACGAAGAGAAGGGGAGCGTATGGCAAAAATCGCGGTTTATCCCGGGACGTTCGACCCGTTGACGATGGGTCACTTTGATCTGTTGCGACGCAGCGCATCGCTGTTTGACAAGGTGGTCGTTGTGGTCGCCGGCGTGTCGTCCAAAGCGACCGGCATGTTTAATCTGCACGAGCGTATGACCATGATCCGCGAAAGCGCGGAGGCGGCCGGCATAAAAAACGTGGAGGTTGACCGGCTCGATTGCCTGCTGGTCGACTACTGCCGCAACCGCGGGATTGGCGTGGTGGTGCGCGGACTGCGCATGTATTCTGATTTTGAGTATGAGTTCCAGATGGCACTGACCAACCGCAAGCTCGAGCCTGATGTCGAGACGCTGTTCATGATGCCAAGCGAGAGCTACAGCTATGTGACGGCCAGCACGGTCCGCGAGGTCGCGCGTTACGGCGGCGATACCAGTGCATTCGTGCCGCCGCAGGTTCAGGCCTATATCGAGGCGCACATGCGCCAGCATCCGGAGCAGCGTATCCGGACAGGAGGCGGAATTGGAGACACAGGGGCGTTTGATCGTTGATGTTGCGCGCCTCGCGAAGGACGGCGAGTGGTTCCGCGGCGAGACTGCGGACGATCTGCTGGATCTGGGCGAGAGTGAGTACGTGACGCCGGAAGGCGGTATGTGCTATGCGCTAAAGGTGGAGCTGATCGGCAGCGAGCTGCTGGTGCGGGGCGAGGTGCGCCAGCGGCTGGTTTGCGTCTGTTCGCGCTGTGCGGAGAATTTCGCAACGGAGGTTGTGGACCCCGAATTTGTCTGTTCGTATGAAATAAATGCGACAACAGACTTCGTGGACTTGACCGAAGAGGTCCGGGAGGCTATCATTCTCGCCCTTCCCGGTTATCCGGTTTGTAGCGAATCGTGCCGGGGTCTCTGCATGACCTGCGGGACAAACCTGAATAAAGCTGCGTGTCGGTGCCACGAAGCGGGTGGAGACAACCGCTGGGCAGCGCTTGACGTGTTGAAAACAGAGCTGGATGCGTCGCGCTCGAAACGCGCACGACCGAGAGAGAAGTAAGGAGAGAACAAATGGCCGTTCCAAAGAGGAAAAAGTCGAAGATGCGGGTGCGTCAGCGCCGCGGGCATGTTAAGGCGACAGTCGCCCAGACACAGAGCTGCCCGAGCTGCGGCGCCGTGCAGCAGACGCACCGTGTGTGTCCGTCTTGTGGCATGTACAGAGGGCGCAAGGTTCTGACGATCGAGGCGTAAGCCATCGTCGGTTCGCTCGGGCATGCGAACGTTGCAGGGGGTTTCCGCTATCGGCGGGAACCTTTTGCATGATCGAAAACGAACGAAGGGCTGACGATGCGGATTGCGCTCGATGTGATGGGAGGCGACCACGCGCCACATGCGATTGTGCAGGGCGCGGTCGAGGCGTCTCTCAAACTGAAGGAAGTAGCCTGTATTTACGTGGTTGGGGATGAAGCGGCGATACGCGCCGAACTCTCCAAGTACCCCCGCGCCGATCTGAGCCGCCTCAAGATCGTTCACGCGCCGGACGCGATCGGCATGGACGAATCGCCGGCGACGGCCGTGCGCAAAAAGAAGCGCTGCTCGATCAACATCTGCATGGAACTCGTGAAGGCCAAGGAGGCCGACGCGATGGTTTCAGCCGGCAACTCCGGCGCGGTTACCGCGGCTGCGGTTTTCTGCCTTGGCCGTACCGCAGGTGTGATCCGTCCGGCTATCGCGACAGTGTTGCCGACGCGGTTGCCGCAGCGTCCGTTGCTGCTGCTTGACGCCGGCGCCAATACCGATTGCCACGAGGCTTGGCTGGCGCAGTTCGCAGTGATGGGTAGCGCATATTCGCATGCGGTGTTGAAACGCACCGAGCCGGTCGTGGGTCTGCTCAGTATCGGCACGGAAGACTGCAAGGGTAACGAAATGACCAAGCGGGCCTTCCACCTGATCCAAAAAGCGGACGTGAAATTCCGCGGTAACGTGGAAGGTCACGACTTGTTTCTGGGCAAGACCGATGTGGTGGTGTGTGACGGTTTTGTCGGCAACGTGGTCTTGAAAACAACCGAGAGCGTCGCCCACGCCGTGGACTACTGGATGAAAAAAGAGTTCGTCCGCCACCCTGTGCGTGTGTTTGGCGCACTGCTGCTCAAGGGCGCACTCAAGACGCTCAAAAGCCGGATGGACCCCGAGATCTATGGCGGCGCACCGTTGCTGGGCGTGCCCGGCACGGTCATCATCACCCACGGCTCCTCCACCTATCGCGCGATTTACCACGCGATTATCGCCGCCGCCGCTGCTGCCTCGAACAATCTCACGGAGGAGATCGCGCGCCGCATCGCGGCAATGGATGTGGTAAAAGGCCCCGCCGGCTACGGTCATGGTCATAACCACGATCACGATCAAGCGTCCCCAAACGACCAGGCGCCCGAAGGAGTCTAACATGGACAGCATCGACACCTTGATCGCCCTTTCGCCGCTGGATGGCCGGTACGCGCCGAAGCTGGAGGCGTTGCGTCCGATCTTCTCTGAATTCGGGCTGATCCAGCGCCGTGTCGCTGTCGAAGTCGCCTGGTTGCAAGCGCTGTGCGATGCCCCCGGCATTCCCGAAGCCCGTGCTCTGACTTCGGATGAACGCGCCCAGCTTGATGCACTGGCCGAAACCTTTTCGCTGGAGGATGCGCGTCGCGTCAAGGCCATTGAAGCGGTCACCAACCACGATGTCAAGGCGGTCGAGTATTTTATCAAAGAGCGGCTGGCCGATACATCGCTCGCGCCACTCGGCGAGTTCGTGCACTTCGCCTGTACCTCAGAGGACATCAACAACCTGGCTCATGCCCTGATGCTACGCGACGGCCTGCGCGTACTGCGGAACGTCCAAGAGCAACTGACCGACACACTCGCGCGCCTTGCCAACGACCTGCGCGATGCCGCCATGTTGGCGCGTACCCACGGCCAGCCGGCCTCGCCGACCACGCTCGGTAAAGAGCTGGCGGTCTTCGTCCACCGTCTGCGCCGCCAGGCCGCCCAGCTCGACGCGGTTGTCCTGCCGGCCAAACTCAACGGCGCGGTCGGTAACTTCAACGCCCATCTCGCCGCATATCCCGATGTCGATTGGGAAGCGCTCGCCCGCTCGGTCATTGAGGGCCACTTCGGCCTCCGCCAGAATGTACTTACCACGCAGATCGAATCCCACGACGGCATCGCCGAACTGTTCGATGCCCTGGCGCGCTGGAACACGGTACTGCTCGATCTTGACCGCGATGTTTGGACCTACATCTCGCTCGGTTACTTCGGACAGAAAACAGTCAAGGGCGAGGTCGGCTCCTCAACCATGCCGCACAAGGTCAATCCGATCGACTTTGAGAACAGCGAGGGCAATCTGGGGCTGGCCAACGCCGTGCTTGAACACATGGCCCGCAAACTGCCGGTCTCGCGCTTGCAGCGCGACCTGACCGACTCCACCGTGCTGCGTAACATGGGGGTCGGTTTCGGTTATTCGCTGACCGCCTACCAAGCCACGCTCAAAGGACTCGGCAAGCTCACGCTGAACAGCGCGCGCCTCGCCGAAGATCTCGACGATGCGTGGGAAGTGCTCGCCGAGCCGATCCAGACCGTGATGCGCAAATTGGGCAAGCCCAATCCTTACGAGCAGCTCAAAGAACTCACACGCGGCAAACGCATGACAGCCGAACTCATGCGCCAGTTCATCGAAAGCCTTGACATCCCGGATGCCGACAAGCAGCGCCTGCTGGCGCTGACACCCGCCGCCTATACCGGCATCGCCTCCGCGCTGTGCGCGAAGGGCCACTAACCACTAGCCACTAGCTCGCCGTTTTGTTAAGCTGGGCGGCATGAAGCTGCTTTTCATGGTGGCGCCGACGGTGGGCGAAGAGATACGCGCCGCATTACATGCGGCCTTGCAAGACCTGTCGCTAGGGTGTGAGATTTATGCAGTCACACCAGGGGTTTCGATTCCCGAAGTCGTCAGCGCGCGCCTGCACGAAGGATTTGACGGCGTGGTGGCGGTCGGGGGGGACGGCACGGTCTCGTCCGTGGCACACGCCTTGACCGACACGCACGTACCGCTCGGTATCGTGCCGGCGGGAACTGGAAATCTAGTCGCACGCGAACTCGGCATCCCGCTCGACACCCGTGCGGCCGTGGCGCTCGCGGTGGGGCCGCATGCGTTGCGCGCTATCGATGCCATGCTGATCAACGGCCTCACCTATCTGCTGAATGCCGGTGTCGGGATCAATGCTGAGGTCATCGACCGCACGTCGCGTCTGGGCAAGAGCCTGTTCGGCCGCACCGCGTATGTGGGAACGGCTGTCTGGAAGGTGTTGCAGGCCAAGCCGCAACGCCTGACAATCTCCATCGACGGCGAAGAGGCGTGTACCTATGATGCGACCGATGTGCTGATCTCAAACTGCGGTATGCTGGCGCGCGTGTTGCACCCCAACTGTCCGGATGTCCGGGCCGACGATGGGCAGGTGGATGTCTGCATCATCTGTATGAAGGTGGCGATCGAGTACCCGTGGTACTACTTCATACGCAGCCTCTTTCCGCGCCACGTTAACCGCATCATCCACGAACTGCCAGCCAGCCGCAGCGTGACTATCCACTGCGAACCCCCGATTGTCGTACAAGCCGACGGCGACATCATCGGTACCACGCCGGTAACGATCAACGTGCGCCCCAAGGCACTCTCGGTGATCGTGCCTTCCGCGCCCGGCGCGGAAGGAGTTTGCACTTAGGAGTTAGGATTTAGGAGTGCGTCTGCTTGACCGGCAGTACCGGTAGGATCGGCAGAGCCGACAGCCGAGCAGCGCACAAAATCAAACGCCGGCTCTTCATAAGGATGCGAGGCCCGCAGCGCGTCGGTCACAGCGGCGACCGCATCATCGGCGCAGATCATTTCGACGCGGTACTCGGGCAGGCGCTCCTCTCGGTCTTGCGTCCCGATGAATGGGTCGCTGCCGGCGAGCGGGCGGAACTGCCCTTGGCCCAGCACTTGCCAGCAGCAGCGGTCATAGGCGGCGTAACGTCCGGCGCCCGCCGCAAACAGCGCATCCTTCACAACCTCAAGATGCGACTCCGGAATATAGACAGTCAGCTTGTACATGAAACGTTCAAGTAAAAAATCCTAAATCCTAACGCGGGCGAAGCCCGCAACCCAAAGGCTGTAAGACTGTGAGGCTATTAGGCTCTACGAATAAGGCGATTACTAATGATTATTAACCACAAAAGAGTATTCAGCTCCCTCATCCGGTCGCTCCGCCTCTCTCCCTCACAGCCTTAACCCCTTACAACCTTATGGCCTTATCACTAAATCCTAAATCCCAAATCCTAACTCCTAACTCCTAACTCCTAAATCCTAAATTTATTTCTCCACCATATCCTTCACCGCTTGCAAGAACTGGTTAACGTCGGCGAATCGGCGGTAGACCGAGGCGAAGCGGATATAGGCGACATCATCGAGCCGATGCAGCCGCGACATCACCGCCTGTCCGATTTTTTCCGTCGTTACCTCGCTCTCCCCCTCGAAACTTTCGACGACCTGGTCGACCAAGTCACGTATCTGATCTGCACTCACCGGACGTTTTTCGCAGGCGCGCATCAGGCCGCGTACAAGTTTCTCCCGGCTGAACTCCTCGCGTCGGCCGTCGCGTTTGACCACGCGCAATTCGTCCTTCACGATCTCCTCATAAGTCGTGAAGCGATGTTCGCAAGCAAGGCACTGCCGCCGCCGCCGGATGGACGCGCCTTCGCGCGCCGCGCGGCTGTCCAGCACCTTATCATCCAGATGAGCGCATTTGGGACAACGCATAACAGGTCACAGTTAGGATTTAGGATTTAGGATTTAGGAGTTAGGAGTTGAGGGGTTGAGGGGTTGAGGAATTGAGGCTGTAGGGTATTAAGGCTACCTCACAGCCCCGCAGCCTTACAGTCTCACAGCCTCACAGCCTACGGGCTTTGCCCGCGTCGCCCGTCACCGCCATAGTCCGATCAATGATGGTGTTGACCGTCAGGTCCTTCAACATGCAGTTCTGCGGGACATCGAGATTGGCCACATGGTCTAGCTGTGCTTCCGGCAGGTCCATGCCGTAGACGATTGCCGGCGTCTCGCGCGTGGTCGGGAGGCACCGCAGCATGGCGACGACCTCATCCGCGCTCATGTCCGCGAGTTCCAGACGCATCACGACGGCGTGCGGCTGCAAGGTGACGCAGGCCTCGACCGCCTCCGGCCCCGTAGCGACCGCCTTCACCTCAAAGCCCGCCTGTGCGAACTCCATCTCTAGTTTCTGCCGCAGTATGGAGTCATTTTCTGCGACCACCAGGCGACGCAACGCAGGTGCGCTTGCCGCGACGTGTCCGGCGCCAGCGGTCTCGAACAGGATGCGGTTGACCTCCATTAGCAGATCAGACGGGTCGCAGGGCTTTGCCAGAAAACCGGCGATCTGCTTATCGGCGAAGTATTCGGCCATTGAAGCGCGCGCCGTCAAAACCAGTACCGGATAGAGCGTGAGCCCGTCGGGATTGGTGATGCGGTCGAGAAACCCCGTCCCGCCCATGCCGGGCATGCCCATATCGAGGATGATGAGGTCAGGCTGGAAGGGGCGCATTTTCACCAATGCATCCTCGCCGCTTACGGCGCACAGCACCTCGTGACCTTCGAACGACAGAAAGTCGCCCAAGACATCGAGCAGGCTCGGGTCATCATCGACCAGCATAAGCTTACGTTTGTTCATTTCCATAAGTCGACCAGTTTAAAGGTTACGTCAGACGGTTTCAAGTGTGGAGCGCCATAATGCATGAGCCCAAAACCTGAAACCAAGAACCGTTGTTTTACGTCGTGGGCCAGAAATGCACGACCAGAAGCGCCACCGCGATACCCACGAGCATACCGGCGAAGACCTCTTTGCGCGTGTGGCCGAGTAATTCCTTGAGGCGCGTCTGGCGCAGCTTGTGCTCCTTGAACAGTTCCTCGATAATCACGTTGAGCACGCGCGCCTGATGGCCGGCGGCGCGCCGGACATTGGTGGCGTCGAACATCGTAATTGCAGCGAAACCGACCGCGAGCACGGCGACTGGCGAGGCGAACCCCTCGGTCAGGCCGAGCGAGGCACAGAGGCCGCAGACCATGGCGGAGTGGGCGCTGGGCATTCCGCCGGTGCTGAGCAGGTAGCGGAAATCAATCTTCCGGGTCCGGACAAAGCCGACGGTCATCTTGATCGATTGGGCGAGGGTCCAACCGATGAAAGAGGACCAGAACCAAGGGGTGGTAAAATAATGAAGCGGATTGAGATCGGCGATCATAGCTGTGTCTTCAGGCCGTTGTCCCGGCCATCCGGGACCATGCGGCATGTGTGAGGCGGGATTATGGCACGTAAACCGCCCTGGAGGCAATGCGATATCTCCTTCCAAGGAAGATTTAGGAGTTAGGATTTAGGAGTTAGGAGTTATGCCCTTGAAAAAATTTCCTGAAAAAAATTTGCGTTTCTGTGTTGCATTCTGCGCCGCATGCGATTAAATTGGATGTGCTAAATGATAAAAGGGTGACGTA
>Ga0255340_1003634_pt1 | contig 15972 bp, 10 predicted proteins | sample wastewater_treat_7_FD_192417 | JGI IMG/M metagenome (GOLD analysis project Ga0255340, IMG submission 192417) | Wastewater microbial communities from Lulu Island WWTP, Vancouver, Canada - plant10 | ecosystem: Engineered > WWTP > Wastewater > Unclassified | place: Canada: Vancouver, British... | reverse complement strand
CCTTTCTCCGTTCGTCGCTCCGCTCCTCACTCCAAAAGGTGCTTGCCAATTGCTGCCAACGACAAAGCAGCCTGCACAAATTGCACAGACTGCTTTTGGTTACTACATAGATTATTTTTGTTTTTTGTGCTGTCTACTTGACAGGGGGCGGGTCAATGTCTGCCGGGGGCTGTTTTTTCGTTTATTCTGATGGGGCTCACTGCTGATGTCTGCTGCAGCCGCCGCAGCGTCCGCAGTCTCCGCAGCAGCCGCCATTCTTTGAGCTTTTCACTATGTACCTGACAGCAAGAGCAACTGCAAGCCCTATCACCGCCAGTATCACTATATCCGCAATATTCATCAGCCAACTCCTATCAGCAGCAGTACCGCACGTATAACAAGTGTGGCGAGCCATGCCACAGCGCACTGCCATACCACCTCTGCCAGAGCCCATTTTTTGCCCAGCTCACGCTTTACAGCGGCGATAGCTGCCACACAGGGAGTGTAGAGCAGAGAGAACACCAGCAGGCAGGCTGCGGTCATGGAGGACATTGCCGAGGCAACATCTCCCGAATAGAGTATCTTCAGTGTGGATACCACGCTCTCCTTTGCCATGAAGCCGCTGATGAGAGCCACAAGTATGCGCCAGTCGCCCAGTCCCACAGGCTTCATTATGGGAGCGAAAATACCTGCTATCTTTGCGAGTATGCTGTCCCCTGCGTCCTCCACCATATTCAGCTTCAGGTCGAAGCTCTGGAGGAACCAGACTGCTATGGTAGCTATGAGGATAACGGAGAATGCTCTCTGGAGGAAGTCCTTCGCCTTCTCCCACAGGAGCTGTAACACGTTGCCTGCCGAGGGCAGACGGTAGTTGGGGAGCTCCATTACAAAGGGCACTGCTTCACCGCGGAAAAGAGTTCCCTTGAAGATGTAGGCGGCGATTATGCCCGAAACTATGCCGAGAAGATAAAGTCCTATCATGATGAGTCCGCCCCGCTTGGGGAAGAATGCGTTCACGAAGAATGCGTAGATAGGCAGCTTCGCGGTACAGCTCATAAACGGAGTCAGAAGTATGGTCATTTTACGGTCTCTCTCACTGGGGAGGGTCCTTGTGGACATGACAGCAGGCACTGAGCAGCCGAAGCCGATGAGCAGCGGAACTATACTTCGTCCCGAAAGTCCTACCTTGCGGAGTATCTTGTCCATGAAAAAGGCAACTCGTGCGATGTAGCCGCTGTCCTCCAGCAGTGAAAGGAAGAAGAACAGGGTGACGATTATGGGCAGGAAGCTGAGAACGCTTCCCACGCCTGCGAATATTCCGTCGATGACAAGGTCATGTATAACCGAGTTCACATGGGCATTGGTAAGCGCCTTGTCGGTGAGCTCTGTAAGCTTGTCTACGCCTGTCTCGAAAAGTCCCTGTAAAAAGGCGCCGATGACATTGAAGGTCAGGAAAAATACCATTCCCATAATGAGGATAAAGGCAGGGATAGCAGTATATTTTCCCGTCAGGAACCTGTCTATGCGGCGGCTTCGGATATGCTCGCGGCTCTCCGCAGGCTTTTTCACCGTATCGTCGCAGAGCCTGTGAATGAAGCTGAATCTCATATCCGCAATGGCGGAGCTTCTGTCCAGTCCTCTCTCCTTCTCCATCTGAGACACGATATGCTCAACGGTCTCAAGCTCGTTCTGATCCAGCCCCAGCTTGTCGATGACCAGCTTGTCGTTCTCGATGACCTTGCTTGTCACGAACCTGATAGGCATATCCACGCTCTCGGCGTGATCCTCTATCAGGTGGGATATACCGTGAAGACAGCGGTGTACCGCTCCACCGTTCTCGTTCTTGGCGCAGAAATCATAACGGAGGGGACGCTCCTGATAATAGGCGATATGTATTGCGTGCTCCACCAGTTCCTCGATGCCCTTGTTCTTGGCAGCGGAAATGGGAACAACGGGTACTCCCAGGCGTCTTTCCATCTGATTTATGTCGATAGTACCGCCGTTGGAGGTGAGCTCGTCCATCATATTCAGCGCAACTACCATGGGGATATTCATCTCCAGAAGCTGCATGGTCAGGTAGAGGTTTCTCTCAATATTGGCGACATCGACGATGTTGATGATAGCGTGGGGCTTCTCGTTGAGTACGAAATTACGGGAGACTATCTCCTCGCTGCTGTAGGGGGACATTGAGTAAATGCCCGGCAGGTCGGTGATAAGGGTATCGGGGTATCCCTTTATGGCGCCGTCCTTGCGGTCAACGGTAACTCCCGGGAAGTTGCCGACATGCTGCTTTGAACCCGTAAGCCTGTTGAAAAGAGTGGTCTTTCCGCTGTTCTGGTTGCCCACCAGAGCAAACCTCATGACGGTGCCCTTCTCCAGGGGTACTCCGTCATCCTTGGCGTGAAAGCGTCCTCCCTCTCCGAGACCGGGGTGCTCGGACTTTTTGTGTCTGTGCTCCTTTTTCGCCGCCTCTTTCTTAGAGGCGACGGGACAGACTCCGATCTGCTCGGCGTCCGCAAGTCTCAGGGTCAGCTCGTAGCCGTGGAGCCTCAGCTCCATAGGGTCTCCCATAGGCGCGTACTTCACAAGAGTGACCTCAGCTCCGGGAATGAGACCCATGTCGAGGAAATGCTGCCTGAGGGCGCCTTCACCGCCGACGCTTTCCACTCTGACAGTTTCCCCTATTTTGATATTTCTAAGCGTTTCCATGATATGCTCCTAAATGATTTTTTCAGCTCACCTATTATAGCACAAAATAACGCAAATATCAAGACACGCTGAAAAAAGCCAATATCGGAAAAAGCTGCCGTTAAAGAGACTGAGGAGCGCTCCCTGCCCGGGGCGTAAAAACGCTGTGGCAACGCTTTAATGCTCCATTCTGATGTATATTATAAAAATCCGCAGATAAGTGTGACAGAATGGGCGGATGACACGATAGTATAAGTAGAAACTGCTGACGGTCTGTACGGCTTTATATAGTTAAATAAAATTTATTTATAAAATGTGATTTAGCAAATTGTGATAATTATTCCCTACCTGGTCAGATTATTATTATTTAATCAGCAGATTTGTATTAATTATTCGCTTAATAGACTTGATTTAATTTCATTTTGGTGTATAATATACGTGGATTGTACATTCCATTTGTTTATAGGCAACAAATTGTTAAAATGATAACTATCCTGCGAGCGCCCTTCGTTCCGCAGCTTTTATCACCGTACTGTATACAGTTAAAAAAATAACAATTAAAAACACTACAATGGAGGAAAAAAACACAATGAAAAAAAGCAACAGAACACTGGCCCTCATCACTGCTGCCGTTTCAGCTCTCTCAGCTGCAGCAGCCGCAGCCCCCGTTCAGAGCCTTGCTGCTGACTCTGCTTCCGCAAAATCATATAAGATAGACAAGAACATCATCAGGAGCACTTATTTCGACAGGGATTCCGACTCCTATGATTTCGGCAGCAGAAACAGCTACGCCAAAGATGGCAACAAGGACTACTATGACTACCTTATCATGGAAGATGAGATAATTGGTATGTACGCAAAGGCAAATTATCCTAACAGGAAGCTCTCCTGCTCAGAAGTAATGCTATCCGAGGGCGCTGAGGAGGCAGGACTGACACCATCAGCTCTGGACATCAACCATGACGGCTTCCTCTCCCCCGAGGACTACGCCATCTATCTCAATGCCCTTACAAAGGACTACGATATTGAAAGCGCAGGTGGCGAAGCTTCATTCAATATCGTGAAATATAAAGTCAAAAGTGCCACAGAAGTTGTTGTTCCCGCTTCTTTCTATGACGCAGATAACGGCATCATCAAGCCCGTTTTTACGATCAACAGCAACGCATTCAGCTCCTGCACAGATCTGGATACAGTTTACCTCAACGATTATCGTCAGCCCAACTGGATCGACCGCTACGGCAAGCCCATGAACCCCACAAACGTTGTCAAGGCAAACGCTTGCCTGTACGTCGATAATAACGCATTCAACGGCTGCGATAAGCTGACATCGGTATACTTCCCTCAGAACCTCTCATTGGAGCCTGACGCCTTCAAAGGAACTGCCTTCGATACAAGCGCGAACCGATTTGACAACACAGGTGTTACCTACTATAAGGACAGCGATACAAAGTCGCCAAAAATCTTTGCGTTCAAGCCCAATCTTACCCAGACTCTCTTTAACGGCTCTCTGGCATTCGTTCCCGGAACTACCGGTATAAACTACGGCTTTGCAGCCCGCGGCAGAGAAGGCTATCCCCTGCTCATAAAAGGTCTTATCCTCCCCGCCACTGTAAAGTTTATCGGCAAGGAGGCCTTCGCAAACTGTGATAATCTTGAAACAGTAAACAGCAAGGAGTTTGCTCAGCTCGATACCTGCGACCAGGATTTTATCAGAAAGTATGTATGCGCATTCAACTGCACAAAGTTTATGGCTAAGGAAAATCAGGCTCAGCTTGACAGGGTCATGAAGGACATCGAAAGAAATTACAATGTTACCGTCAACTCCGATGACCGCGAAAAGCAGCTTGCAGCAGCAAAGGAGGTTGTAAGAAATATCACTTACACAGCTTACTGCGGCGACAGCGATTTTTCCATCTATCCCGATAAGCCCTATCATACACTTGATTACAGCCGCAACAACATCTACTCCGAGCTTGCCGGTCTCACCACAGGCAGAACCACCTGCGGAGGAATTGCAGCTGTATACTCACTCCTTCTCGATATGCTGGGCGTAAAGAACTACCGTGTAGGCGCTGCAGAACACTCCTTCAACGTTGTATACATTGACGGTCAGTGGTCAATGAGCGATCTCACATCTTTCTGCAATGATTACAACGAAGATCTTGAAAAAGATAACAACATAAAATTCACAGAATCAAAGCTCAGTACTCTCAGCCGCATGACCTTTGAAAGCATCAACAGCGACAACGGAAGATATGATTCCAATATCTATTCCGAGCCTTCATTCAGGTTCTATGAGGCTTCAAAGAACAAGCAGTTCATTACCATGGGCGAGGATAACAGATACTACTTTGTTATGGATCCCACAGACCGTTCCAAGCTCTTTGTTTACAAGTACTTAGGCATTGACGGCAATACTTCTGAGGAGTCAGCCGTATACGAAAGACTCAAAAAGCTTGGCGATGACACGGTTTCCTATATCAAGCTCTACCAGGGCTTGAATACCGTAGGCAACAGAGTTTACTTTCTCGACGACTGTGAAGACCAGGCATATGCTACTCTGCATCCGAAGGACAAATATCTGTCCTACAAAGATGCGTGCAAACAGGCTTATTTTGACGAATGGACAAGAAGCCATGAAATAAACTGATATACAGCACAAAAGCCGACCTCATTTGAGGCCGGCTTTTATTTATGGCAGTCTTTCAGTATATACTGCCCTTGCTTCTGAAGTTTTCCTGCGCCTTTCCAAGCGTCATGCCGTTGCAGTAGCTGAAATGGTCGCAGTCAGGACCGTCATCCTCCCAGTCACAGACCGGGCAGATAAAGTACTGTCCCCTCTCGGGCAGAGTCCTGTTTCCGCAGCAGGGACAGGGGCAAAGCTCCTCGTCTGATACGTTGTCAGCGTCGAAAAGCTCCGCAGTTTTATCCGTGTATGAACTGTAAAGCCCGGCAAGCTCAGCATTTGATTTTTCATCCAGCTCCGCAGCTATTATGCTTCTGAGCAGCGGCTCGTAGGATCCGCTCATCACATCATGCACGGGGAAATATTCCTCTGTCAGCTCTTTTTTCAGCCCGGGAGGATAATCCGACTGCTCCGCTTCCTCCGCGGTCAGTCCCCAGTTATTGTTTATCAGAAGCTCTCTCTGCTCCTTATCGGTGTTTTTAAGTATCAGACCGATCAGCTCATCTGTCACTTCCGCTCTCGTTTTTCTCATTGACATTCACCTTCCGCAGATACATTCGCTGTTATGCAGTCCACCTGTCATCACCCATAAGGAGGTCGATGACGTGCTCCAGTTCCCAGACCGCACATACCTCAAGTTCCCTGCATTCCTCCTGATCCGAGGGGGTTATCTCACCGTTTCTATAGACAGACCACTCACCCGAGATCGGATCTCTTATACTCATGGGCGGAGGTGTAATCTCATCATCTAAGCTGTACGTTCTTTTTTCCGCAAGCTTCATTTTCCTAACTCCTCTGCCATATACCCCCACTATAAAGGCATAGTCCTCCGTTTGGGGTATGTCTCTTTCGGAAACTCCGATATGCTTGTAAAAAGCCACACACGCTCCAAGAAATATCCTTCCGAAGCCGTATCTTCCGTCCGGAAGCCTGAAGCAGCCTATATTTCCTGCTATCCTTCTCATCGTTCACTCTTCCTTAGCAGTGCTGTGAATATCACACCGTCATAAGCAGTGCGGGTATCTCTATGACATCTATATGCACTTTGACACCCGCTTTCTCAGCAAGCTTTATAAGCGCCGCTGATACGGTGTCTATAATAGTAGAGTACCCGACCATATTTTTTCTGTACTTTCTTATCCTGGACTCAAGCTCATGGGAAAAAGTCTCTGTATCCCTGTCAGTCAGTGCAATTACCGCATTTTTCAGAAAGCACATATCCCTGTAATATACCTCCCTGCCTTCGTCCGTTGGACAGGTGTATGCCGAGACCCTGTCTCTTGCTTCGTCAAGACAGCCATTATACAGCGCGTCTATGACAGTGCCCTTCATGAATCCCGAGACCGTCTCGTATTTTCCTGCGGCAACCGCCGTGAAAGCAAGTTCGTTAAGAAACTCCTCATGTGATAGGCTGTTTTTTACGGCATTGTTTTTTATCATTTCTCCCTGCTGATACAGAGAATATGCCTTAATGCCATGCTCGATGTACTTTATAAGATAAGCCAGGCTTTTTCTGCTGTCATTATTCATCAGATACTCATAATCAGCAAGCTGACGGTACTCATTTCCCATAAGAAAAAACAGTGTCGCTTCGTCCTCAACGGCGGGAAGTCTGCCTTTTTCTCTGTCATCATAGGCGTTTCCGAGCATCGTGATATTGTTCAGCGTTGATATTATCCCGTCGTAAGCCTGTGCAGCTTTAAGTTCTTTTTCCCATTTTTTAGTTGAATATGGCAGTTTCATTTTTTCTCCTGTTCGTGCAGTTTTTTCCCCGGCAAAGCCGGAAAGCTATTTTTTAATCAACAGCTCCATGTGAAATAACACAGACCATCAGTCGGGATGATCATAATAATGTATCCTTTTGATTTACGGACGACGTTTTTACTACATTATTTTACCACATATCGCCGCAAATTGCAAGAAAAAAGGTCGGGCAGACGCCCGACCCGAGATCATTTTTATTTTATATGTCTGCTTCAAGTCCGAGTGCGATATAGTATGCACATTCAAGACTTTCAGCAAGATAGCTTTTATCACTTCCATAGCTCTTTTTATACAGTATATCAACTGCTCCGCAGCTGCTCAGATCTTCAAGAAAATCCGCCAGAGTAATATCCTTCTCTTTCAGCTTAAGACCGAAAACGGTTCTGCCGTTAGCTGTCCTTTTGCCGAATCCTATCATATCAAAAGGGTCAGCCATACCAAACATACTGAAAGAATAGTCATATATATCGGACAAAAACTTATCGTCATGAACTTTGCTGCCTGTTTTATTTGAATGTATTTCACTGAGAAGATATGAGATCAAAAGGCTATTGAACTGATTGATACGCCCGGTTCCGAACATAGCTTTCTGCTCGTCAGTCATGCCGAATATGTCTTCTGCCTTTACACTAAAGACCTCCAGCTCATAGACGATCGCATAAGTTACATCAAGGAAAGAGCTTACCTCAGCTTCTGTGTATCTTCCGAGCGCAGAACAGAGCTTTTTCCTGACAGAACTGTGATCTTCAAACCTACATGCAATATCATATATAAGATCATCCAGTTTCATTTTTTCTGTTCCCAGCATATACCATACAGTATCCTCGTCGCTATACTTTCTGACTCTGATATGTCTGAATCCAAGCTCTGAAAAAGCCCGATCCACATTCCCGGTGTCAAGTGTGCTATCCCTTTTGTATTTCGGAGTAACGCGTTTTCCCTCTGGGATCACCCTGCAATTGCAAGCACTGTCATTGAAACGTATTATTTCATTTAAAAGCTCTGTCTTTTTCATATTATATCGCTATCTCCATTGTTCTCATTTTAGCGTTTTTTGTTGCGTAACTCATTCCTGTGATCCTACTGTTAAATTCTTCAAGCAGATCAGCTCCGATACCCATTGCTCCGGGTTCGGTTGATTTAAATATAACATTTTTGGCTACGCTCTTTTCATCTCCGATCACATCAAATAAAACACCGTTATCTTTAAGCCATTGGGTCGTTCCTTTTTTCACCTTAATAGTAACTTTGCATTCGCGCCCCTTTTTGCCCCAACTTTTAGCAAGGCTTTTAGCATAATCACTATTACTATCTGCGATCCACTTGGCACCTCTGCTTCCGTTCTTACCCGGAACCAGTTTTCCTTGAACTGCCTTCATAGCATCAACTTCTGCATTACTGCAATATCTTACAAGTTCTTCACATGTATTATGCACCAGAATATCCATATCCGATACATAATATGTATGGAAGTCAGCGACTTCAAGGTGGTATACAAGAGTATACTGATCTGCGGGGAGTTACTGTCTATACTATTTTACCACATATCGCCGCAAATTGCAAGAAAAAAGGTCGGGCAGACGCCCGACCCTGATCTCAGATGATCATTTCTCTGTGAGGGAGCTTTGTAAGCTTTAATTTTTCTTCCTGCTCCCTGACTATGGCCCTCATTTTTTCACACTCGTCAATGCTCTTTGGCAGAGTCTCTATAAACTCTTTTCTTACTATCTCAGTACCAAACATTTCAGGGCAATCATTAAGTTTATTTTCAACGAAATGTTTTACATCATCATATATTTCTTCTTTCCCGGACCATACAGCAAGATAAACCATTATTTGCAGTAAATTCGCCTTAAAGCATGTTATGTCAAAATATTTTTTCAGATTTTCCATAAGAGCTGTCAGACTAACATCACCATTGATCGGAATATATATATTTTCTTTAAATTTTCTGGATACTTCCAGATACTCATTTCTTGTATCATCAGCATAAATGTATAGAGCATCGATCGGTACATTTAATGATATCGCCTCTGAATCCTTGCATAGGTTATGTATATGGAATACCGGCTCATAAACCGTCTTATCCGACTTTACAAGCAATGCTATTCCAACGGCCAATGGCCCACATATATTCATAAGCCACATTGGTTTATACACTCCCAGACCTGGGAATTGTTCATTCCATTTTTGAGTGATCTGTTTTTTTAATGCTGATGTCAGTGATTTTCTCATTATGGATTTATCTCCTTTACTGCTTTTAATCCAGCAGGTCCATGCTTCAATATCTTATCGATTTGAGACTGTTTCAATCCATTTCCAGGATTGATAGTAAATTTAAAATCATATGCGATATTATTAACGCTATCCCATACATCTATTCTTGTTGCACCCTTGACACGGCGCGTATTCTGAAGAATATGGTCTTTCCATGTACTTTCAAGCTTTAATCCCCTGTCGCCATAAACCTTCTGATACTTCTTTATCAGTTTTTCAGCATATGTATACTTTCTTGTACCTGCAATTCTACCCTTGCCACCGATCTTCTTTTCAGCAAGGCTGGCAGCCTTTTGAACAATTTGCTCATTAGTCAAGCCCTTGCCCATTTTGGCAACATCACACACATTATGCACCAGAATATCCATATCCGATACATAATATGTATGGAAGTCAGCTACTTCAAGGTTGTATACGAGAGTATACTGATCTGCGGGGAGCGGAACTATCTCAACGCTCTCGATAGCTACGGCATTTCCGTCTGCGTCGCGGAGCATATCTCCTGCTTCAAGGAACTTAGCCTTTGTCCAGCCCTGTCCCTCTACCCAGAATGGGTGCTCCTTGGTTGTTTCGATGGTCTCGCCGTTGACTGTTACATTTACAAGGGTATCCTTAACATAGATGAATGTGTTCAGAACTTCCTTATATGCTGTCTCTCCTGTTTCGGGATCGGAAGCAAGTACCTTGTCTCCTGCCTGAATGGTCTCGATAGCCTTGCCGCCGTAGATAGTAGCTACGATAGCACCTGCAACGAAGCAGCCCTTGCCTGTAATAGCACACTTTGCCTTGCTCAGTGCCGCAGGAGCCTTTGCCATTGCAGCCTTACCTATAGCGCCTTCTGCTATGCCGACAGAAGCTCCGCCGAGAGCGTATGCCGCCTTATTCGCCAGGCTCTGCCAGTTTCCGTTATGTATATCCTTGATGATACTGCAAGCGGAATTGTACTTCTCCACCGCCATGCTCTTGATACTGCCGACGGGGTCGTTTACGAAGGACTTGACTCCGCTTATGACCGATTTAGCTGTCTGAACAGGATGTCTTATAGCACTTATCTGTGAGCCGAGAGTATCTACGACGCCCTGACAATAGCTTGCGAATACCTGACCGGCAGGACCGCTGTCCTTGAGGACACCCATACCTGTCTTCCAGTCATCGACTCTGTCCTTGCCCCACTGCTTGATAGCGCTTCCTGCCTTTGAGACAGTCTTTGATACCTTCTTTGCAGCAGACTTGAAGAAACTCTTGATAGAGTGTCCGCTGGGGTCGAAGTTAAGAACGGGGTTGTTATGGCAGTATGTGTAGAGATTAAGGCTGAGAGGATCGCCTGCGCTGCCGCTTACGCTGTCGCGGGTGATAAATCTTCCGTTATCGGGCGAATAGTATCTTGCTCTGAGGTAGATGGTATCCGACTCGGTATCGAAATACTCACCGCAGTATCTGAACGCATTTGTATCGCTCTCGTCGATGTTCTTCTCAACACCGAAAGCATCGTATCTGTAGGTCTTTACATTTGCAGCTGACTGGTCCGAGATGCTTACGACATCGCCGTGAGCATTCTTGCGGTAGTAGCTGTATTCTGTCCTGCTTCCGCCGACAAAGCTGTAGCTTGCGGTGATACCTGCTCCGAAGAAGTAGCACTTTGCGGAATAGGGGCCGCTTGCGCTGACATCGGCGATGATCTGCTGGTTGCCGTCCCATACGTGTTCGGTGGTCTCACCGTTTACAGTCTTTGTGGATCTGAGTCCGTCTGCGTTGTAGGTATAGCTTGCGGTGTCCTCGCCGTTGGTGTAACCGATGAGCTGATCGAGCACGTCGTATGTGAAGTTCTCGGTCTTTTCGTTTGAGATCTTTGAGAGCTGATTACCGTTGTTATCGTAGGTATAGGCGGTAATAGCAGTCTCCTCGGTATCTGTCTCCTCGTTGACACCGGTCTTGGTCTCGCTTTGGAGAAGTGCGGTGTACTTGTTGTCGGCGTCCTTATAGTTATAAACTGTTGTGAAGCTCTCAGAGCCCGTTGCAGTCATTCTGATACGGTTGCCGAAATCATCATAGGTATAATTGTACTTGTCAGTCAGTGAACCGTTCTCGATCTTCTCCTCTGTGATCTGACCGAAACCGTTATAGACATAGGAGGTCTTTTCTATTATACCATTTTCTGATACTGTTTTGCAAGAGTCTGAGCCGTCAAGATAATATTTATATGTTGACGAAGCGATCTCATTCTCGCCGTTGAAGCTTCTGATGCTGGCAACAGCGTTTACGCAGTTATATGCGTAGTCTGTAGTTATGCCGTTTGCAAGGATCTCCCTGCTTCTGTTTCCGTTTGCGTCATACTCATAGGAAACGATATTGCTTCCTGATTCCGCAATGTCGGAAACTCTCATCTCATCGTCGTATGTATAATTCACATCCGAGTAGAGGAGGAGATTTCTCTGACCTGTTATGGCTCTTGAAACGTAATCAGAGATACCGATGTAGAAATAGCCCTTGAAGTTGCCGTTTCCGTCTGTTTCGCTGACAACACGTCCAAGCTTGTCGTATTCATAGAATGTGACAGCGTCGCCCACCTGTGAGCGGACAGTTCTGCCCATTCTGTCGAATGAGTACTGAGTGATGACTGAGTCGGAAGCGTCTGTTCCGCTGACAGTCTCTGATCTTACAAGTCTGTCAAGATCATCGTAGGTATTGACAGTGATATTGCCGTTGGGGTCTGTAGATCTTACTACATTGCCGTTGATGTCATATTCTGTCAGACCTGAGTTGTAACCCGTGCTGTCTGTAGTTCTGAGAGGTCTGAGGTACTCATCGTACTCATACTCTGTAAGGAGATAATCGGTGTCGTTCTCGGAGGAGAGACCTGTGTATCTCTTTACGACATTACCTGCATCGTCATATTCGTATCTTGTGATGTTCTCGGTATTGCTCTGAGGATCTACGAGCTTTACCTCGATAAGGTCTCCTGCGCCGTTGTACTTGTTCTCTGTGATGCTGTACAGTGCTGTGTCGGAGTCCTGCTCGTTCACGGGAGTGATAGTCTTTATGACATTGCCGTTCTTGTCGTATTTTACCTCGCTGACGGCATATCTGATATTGCCGTCCTCGTCCTTTGTGAAGGGAGTGTAGGTCTTGGTAAGTGCACCAAGGAAGCCGTATTCATACCTGGTGGTATTTCCGAGAGCGTCTGTCTCTCTTGCAAGAGCACCGTCTGCATAGAAGCAGCTTGTCCTCTTTACCTTGCCGTTGACGGATTCTGAAACTGTGTTGCCTCTGAAGTCCTGTACAGTCTCCGAGATGACCTGCTTGTCTGCTGTAACGTAGGCATAGCTTGTCTCCTTGAGGCCCTTGTAGCGTCTTGTATAGCTCTCGTCAAGCGATGTGTAGATATGGAAGTCTGAATCCACATACTCATACTCATTCTTTGTGATGATCTGCTTAGGTGAGGAAGCTCCGTCACGGAAATAAGTTGCCTTCTCTCTCTGGAGAGCATCATACTCTGCTATGCTGATCGAACCGTCGGGGTTGATGGTCTCAACAGCATTGCCGTAAACGTCATATTCATAGCGTGTTACGTTGCCGAGAGTATCTGTGATAGTGAGGGGAAGGTTTCCGCGGTTATAGGTATATATTGAGCCCTTTGCCTTTGACTCGGCATACTTGGGAGTATACTCTGCTGTCTTTCTGCCCAGCTCATCGTACTCAAATACAGCGATAACAGGCTCTGTACCTGTGCCGTAGGTGAGTATCTTTGTGACGTTGTTGAGCTCGTCATACTCATAGGCTGTTCTTGTGTATACATCGTTCTCGATGTCGATGTATTCCCTTATCTCCGAGGGCTGGAGAGAATCGTTGTAGGTATAGGACATCTTGCTGAGGATATTTCCGCTGCTGTCCTTAGTAATAGTTGTGTCTGTCAGTCCATTGGAGTTGTAGGTATTCTCTGTGACATTGCCTTCGGGGTCTGTTACAGCTCTGATAAGACCTGCTACCGCAGCGCCCTGATCCTCGCTGTACTCATAGTAATCATAAGTGGTCACAGCATAGCCGCTGAGGTCTACTGTGCTCAGGTCGAAGCTGCTGTCGATCATGTCATAGGCATTTGCAACTGGCTGAAGGCTGCTGCTCTCCTTTATGACATTGATACCCTCGCTGTCATACTCATAGATAGTGACGTCCTTGACCTCGTCCACCTCTACAAGGGGATTGTTCTTATCGTTGTATCTTGTGAGGGTGTATGTGCCGTCGGGGTTGATGGTCTTGGTAACGTTGCCGTTGGAGTCATACTCATACTCGGTAACATTGCCTGCAACATCAGTAGACTTCTTCAGCTCGTCATACTTGTTCTTGCCCTCATCGTTCTTGTAGTACTCAGAGCGGTCGATATACTCCTTGCCGTCAACGAAGGTATGGTTTGCGATGATAGCATAGTCCTCATCGTAATCATATGTTACCTTCTTGAGGAGAGTGCTTCCGTCATATTCCTCCATACCTGTCTGGCAGTTCTCTCTGTCATATACATAGACCTGCTTGAGTCCGTGCTCGTTGACTGTGTTGTCAACTCTGCCGTTGTCAACGTATGTAACTGTAAGAGTCACCTCATTGAAGCAGTTCACGATCCTGTTGAGCTTTCCGTTCTCATCGTAGTAATAGGACTCCTTGGCGCCCTTTACGTTGGTTGCGGACTTCAGCTGGTTCTTGTCGTTGTACTCATAGACTACTTCCTTATGAGCGGAGGGATCCTCCAGCTTTGTGATCCTTCTGTGGTCGCTGCTGCCGTTGTACCAGATGTAGAACTCTCTTCCGATAGAGTCGGTGATAGTTCTCTTGTTGTTCTCGACAGCAGAGATAGTCATCTTGTTGCCGTTGGCATCGCGGATCTCGTCCAGCTCGCCCTCGGTATTGAAGTGGTATCTGCTCTGTGCTTCGTTGATGACAGTGTACTCAAACTTTGTGCCCACCTGTACTTCCTCAAGTCTGCTGTGTGCATTGAGGCACTTGAAGCTGTTCGCACCCAGCTTCTCAAAGGTGGTGTTTGAGCCGTCGGGAAGAACTACCTGGAGATAGCTGCTGTAGGGAGTTGTCTCGATCCTGCTCACATCGAAGTTGAACTCCCAGCCTGTACCGAAGGAGCCTTCCTCGGGGTTAGTAGAGTTATAAGAACGCTGGAAATCAGCACCTACACCGGGATCGGTGAGACTGTAATCGTCAAAGCTCTTCTTGTAGTTGCCTGTAGCGGCATTTACGCCGTCAGGACCTTCCCATGCCTTGCGGTATGCAGTGAGCTCGTCCTCGCTTGTTCTGAACCAGGGACGGAACCAGTACATATCGGGAGAATAACCGTAGGGGAAGATAACTCCCAGGCTGTTGCCGTTCTCGTCCTTGTAGTCGAAATTGAAGCGTCTGCCTGTTGAGGAGTTGCCCGCGTCGTCGGTGTAGGTCTCGGTATTGGCCCAGAGAATGGTCTGGAGACCGTTGGGATTGAGGAACTCGATGGAGTGTGTACCCGTGGAGTAGATGGACTTGTCGCCAGAAGCCTCGTTTACATTCCAGTGAGGACCATAGAAATGTATCTTGCCTGCTGTCCACTTGCCCTCCATATCGGTATCTGTGATGTACATCCAGTTTCCGCATACAGTAAGCTCGTCGGCGGGATCGGTCATGAGGATAGTATCGCAGCAGTGAGCCTGTCCGAAGTCGAAATTCTCACCGATGAATACAGTACCTCCGTTAATATCCAGTGTCTGACCGGGCTTTGTGTCCCAGCCGTCGGGGGAAGCTGTTCTGAATACCAGATTGCGTCCCACCACAAGGTCTCCGCCATTGACATCAAGGCGTGCGCCCACACCGCCTGACCAGAACTCAGGCATATCAGTGTTGAAGGACATATACTCGGCTACAGCCAGAGTATGGCCGTTCATATCAAGGTCTGTATCGTGAAGATTGAGGCTGTAGGGGAAATAAGCTCCGCCGTCAACTCTCAGGTACTTCTTGAAAACGCCGTCCCAGCCCTTATCGCCTGTATAAGCAGCCTCGAACCAAGCAAGATCGTCGGTGCCGATAGTACCGTCAGCGTTCTTGTCCATGTATTCGAAGTAATTATCCGAGCGCTTGGGAAGATTTGCGTAGTATTCAAGGCCTTCCTGATCGTCCTCGTTTACCACGCCGTCATGGTTGAGGTCAAGATCGTACCAGTAAAGAAGCTCTGCACCTGCTTCACCGAAGATAAAGTTCCAGTAAGCATCGCAGTCATCAGAGTCGATGTTGTTGTCTCCGGTAAGATCTCTTGCACCCGGGAGATATGTGATAGCATTGTCCGCGAACTTGACAAAATCGTAATAGTCATTATCGTTGATGATACCGTCGCCGTTGAGATCGTAGGAAGCTGCTGCGGGATCTACCGCCTGCTCCTCATCGTTCTCGCCCATTTCTATGTAGATCTGCTGCCAGTAATCCAGCTCCTCCTGTGATACATCACCGTCATTGTCATTATCCAGTACAGGATCAAAGTCGGTGGCGCCCTTTATGGCACCAAGGCAGCTCTCAACGTACTCAGCATCGTATTCGTTGAGCCAGTCATCTGT
>Ga0255340_1003599_pt1 | contig 16093 bp, 17 predicted proteins | sample wastewater_treat_7_FD_192417 | JGI IMG/M metagenome (GOLD analysis project Ga0255340, IMG submission 192417) | Wastewater microbial communities from Lulu Island WWTP, Vancouver, Canada - plant10 | ecosystem: Engineered > WWTP > Wastewater > Unclassified | place: Canada: Vancouver, British... | reverse complement strand
CGCGCTGCTTGTGGGTGAGCCGGAAACGGCGCGTGGCGGGCGGGTTATTGGGCGGCATCGGGGAAGATGATTTGGCCCTGGATTGGGTCTTCCTCGCCGCAATCGAGGTCGTCAACACTCAGGCCGGTGGGTTTGCTTTTGGAGGGCTCGACGGTGACGACGGAGGGCAGATCGGATGCGAGCCGGTCAAATAACGTGGACAGCATATCCGGATCGTCAAGGATGGGGATATGGTTTGCGGTTTTTTCAGGGTAGCAGCGGCCATCCACCCAGATGGTGGGTGTTCCGTCGCCGAGCCATTTGGATTTTGCGAGGGTGATGGTGAAAATGCCATACCCTGAATCCACCCAATGACGGAGGGCCTGGGCGTCCCCGCTGGGGGTGTCGTCTTTTGTCCGATCCACCTTTTTGCAGGTGTATTTCTGGACCTGTTCCCAGGTCAAATCCTCTTTTTGATCGCAGAGAGTGGTATCGTAAACGAAGGTTCGGTCATCCAAGCCACGGCCAACGAAATCCTCCTCAATGGTGCGGATGAGCACGGGGCCGGAATTGTCCTCGTCGAGAAATTTGGCTTTTTCCTCGTAAGATTTCCAGCGCAGCATTTTCTCGGCATCTTCCAAGGCGTCTTCCAGCGAATATGGCTCCATCAATTCGTGGGTGGCGGTGTAATTGTTTGCGGCGTCGGTTTCAACCATTTTCGTCCCTGCTTCATTGATCCAAGCTTCCGTGGCACCATGGAACTGGCAGGGGGCGGATTCGGTGGCGTTAAATTGTGATTCGGCAGGAACAACGGATGGCCAGGAGGTTTGCGCCCAATCTTGATAGGGTTCGCTGTAATCTTTGGTGAAATTCCCGCAACCATCATAGGTATCCTGTTCAAACCACGAGCTGTTTTCTACGCTCCATTCACCGGTGATGGTGATGCGGGTCCATTCGGATTGATAACCCCAGCGCGGGAGGACGTGCTCGGTGACTTTGGTACGGGTGATGACGATCTCCGCATCGTCATCCCAGATTCCGGTGTGGCAATCTTCCCAGACTTCGGTGAGGCGGTAACGCAGCCATTTTTGCCGAACGAGCTGGCGGTCGGGATCAAATTCTGGGTCCTCGCTGAACCGCTCGAATCCGCGCCAGTATTTGATGGCGTAGATGGTGCCGGCGCGGTGGCAGCAGATGCACTCGTCACCGGAGGCGACGCCGCCGAGGAGTTTTTTCATTCGCCGCCTCCTCCTCCGCCGTTGTCTTCTTCTGCTTCCTCCTCGCTTTCGTCGTAGAGTTCGGTGCCCCAGACTTTCATGTATTTGATGGTGGCGCCTTCTTCACCGTCTTCGACGCAGACTTGGACTTCGCGGAATTTGACTTCGTGGCCTTTGATGTCGGCCAGGTCGGCGATGGCGCTGCCGTCTTCGGCGGAGGTTTCGGTTTCGCCGTTGCCGCCGTTGCCCTGGCCGCCTTCCCCACCTCCCCCGCCCCCGCCGGTGGCTGGTTTGACGACGCGGATGACGACGCGGCGGTTGCCGGCTTGGAGGGACACTTCGCCTTGTTTGCCGGATTGGTCGGCGGCGCTGGTGACGGCGCGGGTATCATCCCAGCTACGACCGGCGGCGGAATCTTCGTGGCTGCCGGAGAGGCCGAGGTCCACGTTGCCGAGGCCGCCGGCTTCGCCGGTTTCGCGGGCGGCGGGGTTATACCAATGTCGGCGGGCGCGGTTGAAGCTGAAGAGGGCGCGGAGGTCGCCGGCGTTGAGGTGTTCGGCGGGGCCGAAGGAAATGGAGGTGAGGCCGCGGCCTTCGTCTTCGCTGATGGTTTGGATGGTGGCGGCCATGGTGGCCCATTCGGCGCGGCCCCCGGTCAGGTTGAGGGTATTGGCCAGGGTGACGGTGCCGGGCGGCACGGCGGCGACGCGGATGTTGCGGCCCTGGTATTGGAGGGTTGCGAGGCTTTCGTAAACGGTCTTGGCGATGTTTTGCGGGACTTCCTCGCCGCCGACGATGGAGGCGACGGAATCGTAATCGCCGGTGGTGCCGTTGGTGAGGCGGCAGCGGACGGAGATGGTTTTCTCCTGGCATTGTCGGATCAAGTTGCCTCCGGTCTCGGCGTCGAATTCCTCGTAATAGACCTGCTTGGATTTGATGGTGACATCCACGAATTCGACGGCGGTGTTGCCGGCCATTTTCATCCAGGGGCCGAGCCCGGTGGAATCGGGCATGACGACGCGGGGGTAGCTGTCGAGGCTGACGGGTTCGCCGCCGCGGTCGGTGATGGTGACATCGAAGATTGCGACGTTGCGGATTTTGGCATCGCCGAGCCAGGGGAGGAACTGGGCGAACCAGGCGCGGCGGGCATCGTGATCGGGGTTGGCGCCGTCCATTGCCTGGGCGTGGCAGGTTTCCGCGTGCAGGTAGGCGCGGAGGGTGGCGACTTCCGTGCCGGCGAGGTCGAAGGTTTGGAGCAGGACGCGCGGGCCGGAATCGGGATCGGAGGCGGAATTGGCGCCGTTGGGGCCGTATTTATCGCGGACGAGGGCGAGGCAGAGGGCGCCGTCCACGGCGTTGGCGATGCGATACCAGAGGATGACGGCGCGGGGGATGATGTCGTGCCGCGGGGTGATGTTAACGCCGCCGGTGAGCTGGCCGGGGGCGAGGGCGAGGGTGACGGCGGTGCGGTTGGCGCGGGCGCGGACGGAGACGGTGGGCGGGGAGGTGGTATAATCCCAATCCACGGTGCAATCGGGCGACAGTTCGAGGGCTTTCTGGATGACCGCCGCACAGGAGATTTCCTGGGTGGTCCAGGTGGGGAGATCGAGCGCTGGATCAATGGTGCCGAGCTGATAGGGGGCGCTCCAGCCGAGGGCGAGGCAGGCATCGCGGCAATGGTTGAGGGCTTCGGCGATCTGGGTGCCGCTGTCAATTTTCTCGAAATAATCGTTTTGATCCAGCCGGGCGAACAAGATGACTTGCGACTGGTAGGGGAACGAGAAGGATTCGACGGTCTTGGAAGCGGTCCGCTGTTGGAACGGGGTGCGTTCGAGGAGCCACCAAGCGTTGGCGAAGGTGTAGGTGGTGAGGACGCCTTCCGGGGCGGCGGAAAGCGTGGCGCTGATGCAGTAGCCGACGAAAGCGATGGTGCCGCCGGTGAGTTCTTCATTGTCGAGTACGCGTCCGCGGCGGATAATGACCCGGGCTTCGTAGGGGAAGAGATCGGGATCGGCGGCGGAGGCGTGGGGGTGGGTGACGGTGTAGGTATCGGGCCGGCAATTGTTGCGGGTGAGGATGGCGCCTTCGAGGGCGAGTCCCCAGGCGGCGAAGGATTTTTCCGTGCCGTTGTATTCGAGGGTGGTCATGGTACTTCGCCGAAGGCGGCCATTTTTTGACGCAAAACGAACAATTCGTGTTTCAGATTTTCTACTTCCTGCGATGTCAAATTGAATTCACCAACGGCACTTGAAAGGCTGCGCAACGCTTCCGCAAGCTGGCCGGGCCTTAATTTTCTCCCCTCACTAATCAACTGATGAATTTGGGCCTCCACCTCAACGGCATCCTGTGATTTTTTAGCGGCCGCACCAAGCAATCCGGTTTTGGTTTCGAGTTCAAAGGCGGTGATGTCAACGTCGGATTGCAAGATTTGGCGTTCGAGCTTTTCCGCGCGCGGGATGGCGCCGGCGGCCGCCTTGAGGTGGCGGATTTTCTCAAGCTGCTGTTCCCTGGAGCGCTTCGTTAATTCGATAGTTGCTTTTTGCCGTTCATATTCAGGATTCTCCTGCCATTCCCATGTTGGACCAACGAATGTCCCGATTGCTTGGGTGCCAGTTTGAACGGCAATTTTTTCTGGAATCTTTTTGAACTTATCGCCTTTTGAGGTGGTCCCGCCCTTGAGGACAACCTCTTCGTCTTGCAGCCGTTTGTCAATGTTTTTGAGTGTTTCCTCGGCCAGCTTGAGTTCGGTGTCCACATCTTCCGGTTTGACGCGAGCCGCAGCGATAGTGGCGCGATCTTTGGCCAATTGGGCGGCGGCGACATCGCGCTGGAATTTCATTTGGTTGAGGATTTCGGCGCGCTTGGCGGCCTCGGCATCCGCGGTGGCCTGGTCAAATTTCGCGCTAACGGCCGCCTTGGCTTCCTCGGTTTTGGCAGCCATTGCCTGCATGGTTTTGTGCGCCTCGATCAATGCCAGCGCAGCTTTGTGCTCGGCGTTAATGGCTTTGATGGAGAGTTCGGAGCGGGTCTTGATGGATTCCAGCGTGGCATTGACGGCCGCAGTGGCGTTGTTGGCCGCGGTGGTGATTTTTTCCAGGACGGTGATCTGGGCGGTGAACGGCGTGGCGGCGATGTCGCCGAGGGCGTCCATGCGCTTGTGGAAATCTTCCAGGGCTTTGCGGGCGGCATTGACGGCGAGGGTGACGCCGGCGATGACGGCGGCCATCTGCGGGAAGGTGGCGTTGGCGGCGGCGCCGATGAGTGGGATTTGCCGCGCATGGTGCCGGAGGGTTTGCGACAATAGTTCCCCCGCTTTGGAGGCCGAATTGAGGGCTTCTTCCGTTTTTTTGCCGGCATCTTCGGATTTCTCCCCTGCTTCGGAGGCGGTCTCGGCCATTTCCTTATTGGCTTTGCTGATTTCTTCAGCGGCCTCCCGCAGTTTTTGAAGCTCCGCCTCGGCCTGCTGGGCGGGGCCGGTCTCGGCGATGAATTTGACACCAATTTCGAGGTTTTTATCGGCCATGACAGTTATTCTATCCGCACCTTGAAAAAGCCGATGTCATTCCACCCGTTGGTCAGGCTGGCGGCGTGCTGGAAGATTACCCGCACCCCGCCCCGGGCCGCTGTCTCTCGGATGACTGTTGTTTTGATTATTTCCATCACATTGAAAGGAACATGCTGTGCTGTTTGATTTTCGACGGCTGCTCTTCGCCGTCCGCCGCGCCGGTGTACCACGCACCGTCAATGGACCACACCACACTGTTGGAGTGATCCAAACTTAATGCACCGGTGATTGTCCAGACTAACTCCATGATTAGAATCCTCCGTTAAACGAGACGATATAATACGCGTCGTTGGCCGTGTCACAGATGACGCCGATGAAGTCCACCTTGCCGGCGCCCGAGCTCAAGGTGATGCTGGGGAGATCAGCACCAAACTTGAACTTGTTCCCGAAATTCAAGGTGCGCCCGCCTGTTCCATCTTGGATGACTTGATAGACCAGTCGTTGGCCGTCGGACGCATTGGATGGATTGGCCAGGGTGCGATTGCCGCCCAGCGTAACCCTGAAATAACTCCCCTGATCGCAGGGGGTGGTGATGGTCTCGGCATCGGTTAGTGTGACGACCCCCACCGCTTCCTGACGCCATTCCGCCGTGCCCGCGCTGGTTGCGTAGAGTATCTTCCCCGCCGCCGGCGCGTTGGTGGCCATGCGGGCTGGGGAGAGGGTGCCGGAGGTGATATTGGTCGCGTTGAGCCTGGTTAACCTGCTGCCGTCCCCAATGAAAGATTGGGCACTAAAATCGCCAGCCTCCCCAAGACTCCATCCCATTTCAGAACCAACGTGTCTGATCCCAATGAGAGGGTCGGTCTCGGAATAAAATTCAAATCCGAGTTCCGTCGGCAGATTCGTCCACGCGAGCCAGGCCCTGGCGGCGTTGGTCGCGTCCAACGCGCTGATGAAGCCGTTGGTCAACGTTTGGGCATAGGCACGGGTGGCGATGGTGTTGGTGTTGACGGAAACCTCGTAGAGTAGCCCGTTAGTTTGCGCGGCCAGCCCGTAGCCGAAAGCCGTCTCCATGATATTGGTGGCCGCGCCGCCGTCGCCGCTGGGGGTGGCCCAAGTGCCGTCGCCCCGCAAAAATTTTCCCGCGCCAATGCCGCTGGCGGCCAGGCCGGTGACGGGGAGGTTGGTTGATTGATGGAGATTGTAGGTTGGTACCGGATACAGCCATTCCGCCGTGCTCACCCCGCGAGCGGTCAACACTTGACCCGCCGCCGGCGCGTTGGTGGCCATGGGCATCGTGCGCACCGTGTAGCTTTGTCCGTTGGCGGTGTTGGTCACGGTTATCCCGTCGTCGATGCATTGCAGGTAATCATTCGCGCCCGCCAGCTCAATTTTCGGATAACTGCTGCTGTCTGGTTCTTGCGTGAACACCTGCACCCTCGGCGCGACGCTGGCCGCGATCCGCACGACCGGGTTGGCGTTGGTCGCCATCCGTCCGTTGCGCATCCCCCCGATGATTGCGCCGGTGACATAAGCGCCGAGCTTCACAATCGGCCCGTTGGGCATTAACTCATTGTTAAACCCCTGCACCGAAAATTGGCCGCACTCGACATCAAAGATGGTGTTAACCCGCCGCGCTTCCCCGCCAATCACGTTGCACGCAAACCCAGAAGCATTCCCTTCCAATGAGCCCCCACTTTTGTAGGTCAGGAATGTCGAATGGTTGGTGCCGAATTTGTTGGTGTAATAGGTTGCCGCCAGCGCGTCCCCGCCCAAACAATTAAGCAGTAGCGCCGAGTCCACTTTCTCGAGATAGAATGCGTGATTGTTGTTGTAGGCTTCAACGTTTTCGCACAGCACCACGACCGCATGTCGCAGGTGAATCCCGTAAAAGAAACCAGAAATCTCCAAGTTGCGAAACGTTGCGCGGGAAAGCTGTTGCCCGCTTGTCTTGGAACGGAAATCCAGCGCGGCATTGCGGGCGGTTGTTACTACAGTGGGTTGTTGCAAGGTAAGGTCCTCGACAACCAGATACCAGAGTGCGTTGGTCCCTTCATGGGTGAATCCGTACAATCCTTGATAGTTGAAAATCGGATGGGCTGTGTCGGTCTGCCGCAAGCGCGTCCGTTGACGACCCGCCCCTCGAATTGTCATCCCGTGCGTCCGGATCGTCAGCGCGTTGGTCAACCAGTAATCGCCCGCCGGGATTTCCACCACGGTTCGCCCACCCCAATAACTCACGCCGTTGTTGGTCGTTTGATCCAGCGCAAATTGCAGCGCGTGCTGGTCAAATTTCGCATTACCTTGCGCCGGGGCGACTTGAATATACCGGTCAAAATAATTGCTTGGATTGGACAATAATGGGTAATAAGTCCCGGGCAGATTGTTGGTGGCCGCTTGCGCCGCCGCCGCCGCAATGCTGGTCACGGTATTGGTATCCGTGCCGGAGGACGCGTCCCACTTGGCTGTGGTGGCCGAGGTGGCCGTGAGCACCTGGCCCGCCGCCGGCGCGTTGGTGGCCAGCCGCGCCGGGGAGAGGGTGCCGGAGGTGATGTCCGATGCGTGAAGATTCGTCAGGCCGCCGCCGTCCCCAACAAAATTAGAAGCCGTCACCGAGCTTGCAAAAAATCCGCTGCCGTCGTTGGTCAGAATGATTTGATTGCCCAGCGCGCCAAAAGTCATCAAGCCAAGGGACATGAATCGGTTATTAATGAAATCGAACTCGGCGGACGGGCCTCCGATATAACCCGACGGACCGATGATGAGGAAGTCGCCGCCGGCAAATTCAATGGTGCCATTGGTGCCGACATTGGCGCCGGTCATACCAGACCAACCGGCCAGGTTTTCGTTGGCCGCGATGGTGCCACTGGCGGCATTGGTCGCGTCCAAAGCAACAATAAACCCGTTGGTCAACGTTTGGGAGAAGGCACGGGTGGCGATGGTGTTGGTGTTGACGGAAACCTCGTAGAGTAGCCCGTTGGTTTGGGCGGCCAGCCCCTCGCCGAAAGCGGTGCTGTAGATGTTGGTGGCCGCGCCTTGGGCGCCGGGGAGGGCATCGAGCAGGGCGTCCACCTGGGCGGCGGTGTAGTAGTTGGTGGCGGGATCGGGCGGCAGGGCGGCGGGCAGGGTGAGCAACGCGGCGGCGCTGACGTAGCCGGTTGTGTTGGTGCCGAGGATCAGCGGGAAGCTGGTGCCGGGCGCGCCGGAGAGATCGAGCCGATATGCGCCCCAGACGACGTTGGAGAAGACGCAGACGCCATCCAGGTCGGTGCGCCGGGAACGCGGTTCCCGGCTGAAGAGATTGGTGCCGAGGGTGCGCGGGACGGGGGCGATGGGGGTGAGGGTGACGGTGCGGTTGGGCACGGGGGCCATGCCGAGATCGCGCGCGGAAACGACGAGGTGCGCCTCCTGGGCGGCGGCGGCAACGGCGGCGGCGAAGGCCAGACACAAAGTAAACAGGAGACGCATTTATTCTTCCTCCGGCGGTGGGATGTTGGGCGCGGGGCCGATGAAGGTGAACCGGGTGGTGGTCAGGATGCCGTACCAATTGCCCGGGGTGACGCGGATGAGGGCGTTTACCATTGTGTAGCTGGTGGTCTTGCCGCCGCTGTCGATGGCAATGGCGACATCGCCCTGGCGCGGGGTTTGGCCCACGATGTTGAGCTGGTATTCGAGCGCGGCGGCGACGGAGGCGTGTTCCTTCTGCACGATGAAGGTGATGGAGGACAGCACGTTGTCGCGGTCTTTGACGAACGGGCTGTCCCCGCCGAGCAACGGCGTGATCTGCTCCTGATACCGTGGTTCGTGGGTGCAATCGAGCACGGTATCGGTTTTCTCCACCAGGGTGGTGGTGTCGTCCACTTTGATTTCGACGCCGTAATCCATGCCGGTTTAATGCGCGGTTAATCCGGGGCGAATCATGGCGACGGCGCGGTCCAGGCCCAGAGGGCCGCGGGCGAACCGCTGGAAAAGTCGCGGATGATTTGGAAGGCGATTTCGCCCTCGCGCAAGGTGTTCACGCCGAAGACGACGGCGCCGGTGACGAGGGCGGCCTTGGCGGCGTAAAAGACGGTGGTGTTGCCGATGGCGATGGTGAGCGGCGCGGAGATGGAGCGCCCGGAACGGCCGGGGAGCACGTCGTCGCCGCCCTGGAATTTCAGCGCGGTGAGCAAGGCATCCGCGGACGTGCTGGCCGGGATGCCGGTGACGGTGGCGGTGAGGGAATCGAAGACGATCTTGCGGAGGACTCCACCGACGATGACCCGTTGCACGGTGAGCGCGGGCGTTACTTTCCAGCCGTCCTGGGCTTCGATGCCGGACAACGATCCGAAGGTGAGTGTGGCGTTGCCGCGCAATTGATCGGCGGGATCAAAATTGGCATCGGTGACGGAAGCGCCGGTGGTGATCACGGTGTAGTAGCTGTCGGCGTCCTTGGGGTCTTTGCCGCGGGCGCAGATGCCTTCCCATTCCGCGGGGCCATATACGGGTTTATCCACGGCAAAGGTGATTTCCGGCATCCGGGTGAGGACGGCGCGTTTGACGGTGTGGATTTGGCCGTCAATGCCGTCAATCCTGAGCGGGGTATCCGACACGCCGGAGAGTTCGCAATTTTCGCCGCGGCGCTTGGAGAGATAAGGGAAAAGGACACCTTTCATGTCCGCCGTCCAACGGCCGTCCGGGGTGTAGGTGACGCGGACATCGTGCCGGAGGACGGAGGCATCAATCTGACCATCCAACCCGGTGACAATGGGGGAGTCGACGGGGGCGATGGCGACCTGGAGGTCGTCCAATGTCTGGTGATTTTTTGAATTGTAAGTGACCAGCGCGGGGCCGGTGACGGGGTTGTTTCCGGTGTAACTCATGACGGGATAACGGTTCGTGTGATGGGCGACGGGTTCAAGATTTCATGCACGGCGCCGGCGCGGATGATTTGGCCGGCGGCGACGGGAAACGGATCAAGATACAGCGCGGCGCCGGCTTCCCGATTTGACGGAGCCGGCGTGGGCGGCGCGAGGTCATTGGGTTCGGTGAGGGTGAACCAGATTTCGGCATCCGGCGTGGCGCACGCGAGGGTGCATTCGCCGTCGGCCACGGTGATCCGCACGGGGGCGCAACGTTTGGTTTGGCTGCGGCTGTTTTTGGCGGCGAGCCGGGCGCGCTGGGCGATGATGCCGGACTCCGGATCAATCCAATCCGCGGCGGGCGCGATGCCGGTGGCGTAGAGTGTGCCCACGCTGTCCAGCGTGGTCAGGTGCAATGTGTCCAGGATGAGCTGGGCAATCTGTTCCGCCGTGAGCATGGTGCCGGTGCCGGGGGTGAGATTGAGGTGGCGCTCTTCCAGCACGGCGAAGCCGAATTCGAGATCAAAGATGGGGCCGCTGACATTGGGATGCTCGACGTTGGCCGTGACCATTTCGCAGATGACGCCCGCGCCGGCGGTGCCGTTGCGCGGGGTCTGCCAGAGCGCGGCGATTTCCACATCGGATTGCAGGAGGAAGCGGCGTTCTTCGATGATGTTCACGCCGCGCAACGCGGGTGTGCCGAGGAGCAGGTGGAAGCAATCCCGCTGCGCGCCGGTGAAATCGGTCAGGTTGGGGATGGGAGCGACTGGGTTCATAATTCCTGCATGACCCGTTGCAACCCCCGCGCGGCGGCCGTGACAAAGTCGTCGTCCGTGGGCACGACTTCGGCGTTGGGCGGTTGTTCGACGCGGGGGGAGAGTTTGAATAAGAAATTGAGCGAGGCTTTGAGCCGCCGTTCCATGTGCCCGCCACCGGAGGCGCGTTTGACGAACCGCCCGGTTTTCGTGGAGATCTCCTGGCCGTGTTGCACGAGGTAGGCGCCTTTCTTGGTCTGAATCATGAACAGGCCGTGGAAATCACTGGCGCGTTTGCCATAGCTGACGGGGGAAATGGGGATGGTGAGCGCTTTTTTGCCTGCCGTGGGTTCAATGGGTCCGCCGAGCCACCGCTGGCGGACGCCTTGTTTTTCCGCGTACAGACTGACGCCATCCGGGGTGGGGTCCGCCTGGATGCTGTTGGCGGCGTGTTCCCAGAAGCGGGTGCGTGGCCATCCGCGTTTATTGGGTGGCATTTTGGCGAGGTGCCGTTTCCAGAATACCTTGAGCGGATCGGCCAGTTTGCGCCCCAAACTTTCCGGGGCGGTCAACGCCAGCAACGCGGCGAGGGCGGGCCCGGCGTTATCCCGGCGGATGGTGACATTGACGCGGACGCTCATGCTTGCAATTTCTCCAATTCAATTTTGGCGAAGAGCTTGCCGAAATCCACGGCGGCCCCGGTGGGCGTGGCATCGGGCGCGAGCAAGCCGAGTTTCACGCATTCGCGGAAGGGGACACCCTCGACATCGTAACCGGAATTGAACGCGAACGGGGGATACGGATTGCCGAGGGTGTCGGGTCGGTTGTTGCCGAGATCTGGCCAGACGCCTGAGCTTTTGAGGGCCACCATGCGCCCGGTGGTGTCGAGCACGCGCAAGGCGGCGGCATCGCCGGCGGCCACGCAGGCATCGCGGAACCGTGACGGCCAATCGTCATCGGGCACGGGGATCAATGTCTGTCGCGGTCCGCGCATGAATCCGCGCGGGACGTCGCGGTCAAAAAGGCGGAACAACTCTAGCGCCGGGTATTCATCCACATCCTCCTGTTGCGCAACGTAACTCGCGGCGCCGCGGGCCACACGCTCGGCCACATCCAGCTTGAAATCGAGGTTGAGTTTTTCGTCCACGTCATCGGGCGCGCCCCAGCTGCGTAGCCAGGCGGCGAGCTCGCTGCGGAGGGATTCCTGCGTTGGCCCCACGGTGACGGGGAATTCGCGGTCTTCGCGGATTTCCTGCTGCGGATTGAGCACGGCTTCCAATCCTTCCACCATGGCCAGCAGCGCGGCGCGCACGGTGGCGCGCCCCAGATCGGCGGTGTAACGCCGCAGGCTGTAATACAAGGCGAGCTGGGTGGCGATGGGGAGGAGGGTGGCCATTTTAACGGGGGGTTAACCGTCCATTTTCGCGCGGGTAAAATCGCGGGTGCGCACGCCGAAACAGGGGCGCACGCCGCCGGTTTTGGATTCATCCTCCGCATTTTCCACGGCCAGGCCGTTGCGGAGTTTGTCAATCAGCTTTTCCGCCGCTTCGTAGGCTTCCTTGCGTTCCTGGGTTTGCAGGGCTTTGAGCGAGGGGAAGGCGATGAGGAACCGCCAGCGCGCGTGGGCGATGACTTCATCGCGCACGTCATCGGGGATGGTGTCGCCGTTGGCTAGGGCCTGGCCGCCGGCGCGGATGGCGCCGCGAAATTTGGCGACGGAGCGCGCCAGGATGGGGGCGAGCGAGGATGGGCCGCCCTGCGGGGATTGCAGGTGGTCCAGCGTGCTTTTCTCCAGCGGGGTGAATTCCTGGAGCAGCTCGTCAACGGTTAGCGGTAGCCAGGCCATGATGATGGGGTGGTGGCGCCGGGCGGCCGCGTAGCAGCCGCCCGGCCCGCGCCGCATGGCGCTTACCAGTAGTTCTTTTTCAGGGTTACGGTCACGACGATGTTGGTGGCATCGGCGGCCGTAGTGTCCTCCAAGCCGAGCGCGGCCAGCTTGATATGCGTGTAGCCGGCCAAATCCACCACGGTATTCGTTACCGCTTCCGCGCCGCCCGTTGTGAAGGCGAGCGGGATGGCGATGGGCGTTCCGGTGGTGTATTTGTTGCCGTCACAGGAGCGGCTGAACAGGAACCAAGCATTTTTGGCCTCGGTTTTTGTGAGATTGCCGCTGACTTGAATGCCGGCGTAACGGTAATCGCCCAAGGGGATGGGCTGGCCGACGCTGGTGGTGTTGGTATTGTTATCCACCACCTTGTTGGTGCAGCTCAATTGGATGACGTATGGCTGCAAGGGCACAACCTGGGCCTGGGCCACAAAGGCCGCGGCGGCGAGGCCGGCGATGAAGTAAAGAATTTTTCGCATGATGATTCGATTCTCCGGTTGAGGATTAAGAGATGGCCAGCAGCCGCGCGCACAACGTGGAGCAGAGCTTCATGTCCTCGCTCCAATCCACGGCATAGACTTCGCTGCGGGCGGATTCTTCGCGGTATTGCCGCACGCCGTCCACGAGGGCGTCGTTGGTGCTGAAGCACTTGAAGGCGGATGGATCGTAGAGGCCGGGATTGGGCTGGCTGTAGAGCAGGATGGCGTAGTTGCCCACCAGGCTGCCCTTGTTGACGGTGGACTGGCCCCACTTGGTTTCCGTGGCGCTGACGCTGCTGATTTCCAGATTCACCGGCAGGAGCAGGGTGTCCAGGAATTGATCGCGCGACAGCGCGGTCTTGATGCCTTGGACGCGGGCCTTGACCTTGGGGTGCATCCGGATTTTGCGCCAGACGCCGAGGGACAGGATGAGGGTGATGTTTTCCGAAGAAGACACATCCGTGGCCAGCGCGTCAATTTGTTCGTCGAGCTGGTCAATGGGATCAATGGATTCGTTGGAAAAATTCCCGCGATCCGCGACCGGGGTCAGGCTGGCGAAAGCGAAGTCCACGGCGCGCTTGGCGTAGGAAGTGGCTTTGACACTGAGGAGCGACTTGATTTTGCCTTGGGCCAGCAATTCCGCGCCCGCCGCGCCGGCGCCGGTGCCGACGAGATCGGGCTCGAAATCGTCCATGGGGATTTCGAGCGCGTGCGGTTCGCAGGCATAGGTGCCGTCGGTGGCTTCAAACTTCAGGCGTTTGGCGGTGCCGCCAACGCCGCGATAGGTGTCGGTGACGAGGAACGAATTCCGGTCGTCGAATTTCTTGAACGTGCCGCTGGCGGCGCCCACCTTGACGATGGGCATGAGGAGCGAGGCCAGCCGGTAGGCGGCGAGGCGGTCCTGCATGAACCCTTGCGCGTATTGGGTGAGAGGCCAGTTGAGGGTGGCTGTGGATTTTACACTCATGATGGTTGATCCTTTCGGTGGTTAAAAATGTGGATTAACTGGCGAGCGGATACGGCGCGCCGAGGAACGCGGCCCGGATGAGATCGCCGGATTTGCCGGCTTCCATGGCAATGGCGCCGACGACGCGGGCGCCGGCCGAGTTGGCAACGTAGGTGCCGTTGGTGTGTTGTTTCATAAACTCGCCTTTGGTGACGTTGCCGGAAACTTTGATCCACACGGGTTGATGGTATCCGCAAAGGGCGACGATGACTTTACCATTGGTATCCGCACCTTGGAGGATGATGCCGTGATGCGGCACGGTGGCGCTGGTGCCGATGGTGGCCACTCCACCCGTGGCGGTGACGCCGTAGCCTTCTTTGCCGGTGTAATCAGCGGCGGGGGTGAATGATTCGATGCAGGCGGCGCCTGCGGCTGTTGCACTCATGTTGTTTAACCTTTCTTTTGGGATTGTTCTTCGCTTTCGGCGACCCGCCAGGCCGCCTCAAAAGTCATGCCTTCGGCCCGGAGTTTTTCGGCGCGATTGCGCAGGCGCAACGCGCGTTCTTTCTGGGCTTCCGGGGTGCTGGTATCCGCCGGGGGCGGCGGCAGATGGTGCCGGTTCAACATCCGGCACTCCGGCGCGCCGGTGGCGGGAGGGGTGAACCCGAGGTCGGTGAGGAACGCGACGCGTTCGGCGCGGTTGGCCAGGGGCAGCAAGGCCGGTTTGAGCCGGGCGATTTGTTTCTCGTTGGTGACGCCGTGCGCGGCGAGCACGCTGTCCACCTGTTCGGCTTCCAGCGCGTGCAAACGGTTCTGCAATTCCGCCGTTTCTTTTTCCTGCGCCTCGGCGGCGTTCGCGCGCTCTTGGAGTTTGGAGATGGCCGCGAGGATGTCCTCTTCGGCAGCCTCGGCGGGCAGCCCCAATTTTTCTTTGATGCTGTTCATGTTTCCTTTCTTTGCCGCGTCATCGCGGTTGTGGACTGGCTGCAAAACGTCTTTGCCGCCAGCTTGGTTGGTAAATCCCACGGTGTCAATCTTTAGGATTCTGACCCTGCCGGGGGAAAGTTCTTGGGTGTCCGCTTTGTGGGCCGCGAACGAAGTCCACTTGAACCGTTTGTTGCGGATGGCGGCGGCGCCGATGTCGGTGTATTCGGGGTTGACCGCCCAAATGCCGTGCGTGTCCAGCTCGAATTCGCGCGCCCAGGCGAAGGCTTCGGAGGATTTGCCCGGGTCGTAAATGAAATGTTCCTCGCCGAAATAGAGGCCGCCGCGCGTGGTCTTCTGGTTGCGCAGATCGGCGAGGATGGATTCCAGCGCGGCATCATCGAGGATTTGGGTGACGCCGGCCTCGGCATTGTAGAGTTCGCCGCGGGGGACGATGTGAATGCGCGCGGGCAACCCGGTTTCGGGATATTCCAGCGGCGCGGTGCGGTTGCGGTAAAAGATGGGCTTCATGAGGGATTGATGGTTTGGGCGACGGCGGGGGCCAGGAGTTCCTCCAGCGCGCGGGCGGTGTCGGGATCGGCCTCCAAATCTTTGAGTAACTGCGGCAGTTCGGCAAGGAATTGTTGCAGCTTGGTTTTGAGCACGTCGGGCGATTGAATGGTGAGGATGCGTTCCAGCCGCGCGCGGAACGGCGACAGATCGCGGGTGACGGCGGCGGCGAGGATTTGGCGCGGCGTCAATTCCGGCGCGCGATTTTTCACCGGCCCTGGCTTCTCGGTTGGCGGCGTGGGCTCATCGTCCACGAAGATGATGTCGCCTTCATCCCAACACCAGCGGTAGGAGCGGTCTTCTTTTTGTGGTTCAGACATAATCGAGTTCCAGGATGAGTGTTTTCACTTGTTTGACGGTCCCCCACTTGGCCTTGCGGACGACGAACCGGCTTCCCGGCGGCAGGGTCATTTCTGCCTCGACGCGGTAGCTCGGATTGATCCCGTTGGTGAAGAGCGCTTTCTGACCTTTGCGGCCGCGAATTTTCACCAAGACGCCGCGGGAAAATTGCGCGCCCATTTCTTCTTTGATCGAGCAGGAAACAAATCCTTTGTCTTGGAGGGTGCGCCCCTCAAGCAACTTGATGTTCATTTTGTTTACCGCGGCGGCGTCGAGGTTAAAGGCGCGGTAAGACGCGCCGCGGTAGATTTCAATATCTTGAGGCAATTCGCATTTTTCACACGCCGCTTTCATGTTGTCAATGCATTCTTGATACATTCTCGGCAGCGGCCCGTCGGGATCGGCGCGCAAGTGCTGGTTGATGATTCGGAAATGTCGTTCCTCCTGATACATTGCGGCCGCTTCTTTTTCGGCGTCGGTGAGTTTGGGATGTTGTGTGGCCTTCAACAAATCCATGACTTCCCAGAGCGTCATGGGTTTTGCGGGTTCTTCCGGCGGTTGGGGCGCGTCCGTTGGCTTGGGCGCGTCTTTGGCTTCGGCTTTGTCTTTGTTTTTCTCCTCGCGTTTGTCGATGGCTGCCTCGACGCTTTGGC
>Ga0255340_1003598_pt1 | contig 16112 bp, 14 predicted proteins | sample wastewater_treat_7_FD_192417 | JGI IMG/M metagenome (GOLD analysis project Ga0255340, IMG submission 192417) | Wastewater microbial communities from Lulu Island WWTP, Vancouver, Canada - plant10 | ecosystem: Engineered > WWTP > Wastewater > Unclassified | place: Canada: Vancouver, British... | reverse complement strand
TGGGGCTGCAGCAACTGGAGAGACAGTATCCATTTTCTTTACTTTTTGGGGATTAAATACCATAAAAAAATCAAAGAAACCTGCTGTAAAAAAAGATATCTTTGGTAAAATGTTTGGACTTATGTTACCTGCTAGCTCCCAAAAACTCAATTTATCAAAAATGAGTATGTTTGGCATGGGGAAATATATGATGCGGTTTATAATGAAATTACGTGGTATTGATACCTTGGAATCTTTACGTCAACAAGCCTTGGAGAATGGTGTAGAGTTTATTGCTTGTCAAATGTCAATGGACGTGATGGGTGTAAAAAAAGAAGAGTTACTAGACGAAGTAAATATTGGTGGTGTGGCTACCTATATGGAACGTGCCGATAAATCAAATATTAATCTTTTTATTTAATATACTACTATGAAATTTTTATGTGCTTTACGCGATTTGCAACGTGCGATGGTGTTGTATGAAAGTAGCTTTTTGAATGCTTATGGCATCTCATTAAACGAGGGCATGTTGTTATGTTGCTTATCTGATAAAGAACTAAAAGCAACGGAACTAGCCGAATCCATTGAACTTACTTGTTCTAATTGTTCAAAAGTGATTAAACTGGCAGAAGATAAAGGGTATATTGCACGAAAAATTGGCAGAGAAGATAAGCGTCAGATGCTGTTCACGTTGACTGAAAGTGGAAAACAAAAAATAGTTGAAATTGAAACAAATACAATTGCTTTACCAGAAGTCTTACAAGATTATATCAAATGTTACGAAAACAAACCAAACTTAAATTAGTGAATGGGTAAGTGTAACATATACCCCAATTGTATGTGCTATTGTACCTGCTAATACAAAAAGGTGCCAAATACTATGAAAATACGGTTTGGCACTTTTTACATAAAAGTATACCCCAGCAGTATAAAAAATTCCTCCGATTACAATCCACAAGAAAACTGACAAAGGCATATTCTCTTGTAGCGGTTTAGCTACAAATACAATCATCCAGCCCAAAGCAAGGTATAAAAACAATGAAAACCATTTAAAACGTAAAATAAAAAATAGTTTATATACAATACCAATTGCCACGATAGACCACATACTAATCAAAAAAATAATTGCTGTATTTTTTTGTACAAAATGTGCTATGAATGGGGCGTATGTCCCAGCAATTAAAAAATAAATACTTATATGGTCAAATTTTTTAAGTATCATTTTTCGTTTAGGTTCTGTGGTAATATGGTAAAGCGTAGATGAAGTGTATACCGCTAACATGCCAATTGCAAAAATTGCAACAGAAAGGAATGGCATTAAATCATTGGCATCGTAGGCAATATACATGCAATATGGAATTATGCATATACTCCAAATAATACCAACCAAATGGCTTATTCCATTCAATCGTTCTTCGTGTGGTGTTTGTGGTCTATTTTGCATAGTAAGATAAGAAAAAAAGGCTAAACTTACTTAGCTTAGCCCTACTATTTGATTAGATTATTCCTCCATATTATGATATACATTTTGTACATCATCATCATCTTCAATTTTATCAAGTAGTTTGTTTACCTGAGCTTTTTGTTCTTCTGAAAGTGTTTTCATATCGTTGGGTATGCGTTCAAATTCAGCACTGTGAATTTCAAATCCATTTTCTTCGAGGTATTTTTGTATGCTAGAATACGATTGAAATTCGCCGTATAAAATAATTTCTCCTTCGTCTTCTAGTAGCTCATCTACACCAAAATCTATTAATTCTAATTCCAAATCTTCTAATGAGACTGTTGGTTTTGGAGCAATTTTAAACACACATTTATGATCGAATAAAAATTGTAAAGACCCACTAGTTCCTAGCGAACCTCCAAATTTATTGAAGTAACTACGTATGTTCGCAACGGTGCGAGTTGGGTTGTCTGTTGCTGTTTCTACCACAATAGCTATACCATTTGGTCCATAGCCTTCATATACCATTTCTTTGTAATCAGCTTCATCCTTGGAAGATGCTTTTTTTATAGCCCTTTCTACGTTTTCTTTGGGCATATTTTCTTTTTTAGCTTGTTGGGCTAGCACACGCAGACGTGGATTTGTATCTGGGTCAGGACCGCCTTCTTTTACTGCAATCGTAATTTGTTTACCTAATTTTGTGAAAACGCGAGCCATATTGCCCCAACGTTTCAGCTTTGTAGCTTTTCTATATTCAAATGCTCTTCCCATGAGTTGTAATTTGTTATATAAGGTTAATTATTGACGTAATTTTGCTCCAGTTTGTGTTTCTAAAGCTTGAAGAATTTTTTTCATAATAGTTTCTATTTGAGAATCTTCCAATGTTTTTTGGTCGTGTTGTAACACAAAACTGATGGCATATGATTTTTTTCCTTGTTCAATGTTTTTTCCTTCATATACATCAAACAAAGTCACTTTCTTCAACAAATTCTTCTCTGTAGCAAATGCTATTTGCTCAATATCTTGAAAACGAATATGTTTGTCGAGTACTAATGCAAGGTCTCGTTTCACTTCTTGAAACTTAGGTATTTCTTGGTAACGAACTTTTTGTTTTACAATAACTTTCAGAACATTTTCCCAATTAAAGTCTGCATAAAAGACATCTGTGTCAATGTCAAATTGTTTTAACACTTTATTAGAAACCTTTCCGATTACCACCAATGGCATTTTATTTTTACTTACAATTTCGAGAGCATTAGGCAATAGGTCATTGCTGTAATCAGAAACGCTAATAGATTCATTTTTAATGCCTAATCGTTGCAATATTGTTTCTACATACCCTTTTAAATCATAAAAACTCACTTTACGTTCAGTATCTGTCCAACTTTGTTTTGTTTTGTTTCCTGTTATCCATAAGCCCAAATGCAATTCTTCTGAATATGCTTTTAGGGGTTCTTCGTTATTTTTTTTAGCATCATCGTAGTGGTAGCAGTTTCCAAATTCGTAAAATTTCAAATTAGGATTTCTTCTGTTACTGTTATACGTAATGCTTTCTAAACCACCAAACAGCAAGGTTTGTCGCAAAACACTTAAATCAGCACTTAAAGGATTTAGTATTTTCACTGCTTCATTTTCTGGAAAAGAGTTTAGTTCTTTGTAATAAGCAATTTTTGTAAGCGAATTATTTAAAATCTCGTTAAAACCAGCTCCTGTAAGCTGTTCTGCTAGTGTGTTTTGTAATTTATGTGAATCAGGTTTTTGAGAATACGTAATGGACGATTTTAATTCGTCAGACGGAATAATATTGTTGTAACCATATACACGCAAAATATCTTCAATCACATCTACATCACGTTGTACATCTACTCTGTAGGCAGGAACAGACAGCGTAAGTACATCATTATTCTCGTTAACTATGTCTATTTCTAAGCCAGTTAATATTGTTCTAATTATTTCTTTGTCAATTACTTTTCCTATTAATGAATTAATTTTGGCGTATGTAAGCTTTACTTCTGTCGCTTGAATAGGAGAGGGATATATATCAATAATATCAGAAGAAATTTCGCCACCAGCTACTTCTTTAATGAGTAATGCGGCACGTTTTAGTGCATATAAGGTGTTGTTTGGGTCGCAACCTCTTTCAAAACGAAAAGAAGAGTCTGTGTTGAGTCCATGTCTACGAGCTGTTTTGCGTATACTTACTGGATTAAAATAAGCACTTTCTAAAAATAATTTAGTTGTAGTATTGCTTACTCCAGAGTCTAATCCTCCGAAAATACCTGCTATACACATGCCTTCGTTGGCGTTGCAAATCATCAAATCTTCGTTGGATAATTTTCGTTCTACCTCATCGAGGGTAACAAAAGGGGTGTTATTTGCTAAGGTAGTAACCCTAACTTTATTTCCAGTAATTTTATCTCCGTCAAATGCGTGCAAAGGTTGTCCTGTTTCGTGCAACACAAAGTTTGTAATATCCACTACATTGTTTATGGGTCGCATACCAATCATTAGTAGTCTATTTTTGAGCCATTCGGGCGATTCTTTTACTTGAATATTATTAATGGTTACCCCACAATAGCGTGGACAAAGGGTAGGGTTTGTTACCTCTACGTTGATGGTATACTCCTTATTATCAACAACAAAACTTTCTACAGAGGGTTTTTGCAACTGTATAGTAGAGTCTTTTAATCGTAAAGCAGCAGCCAAATCGCGTGCTACACCAATATGAGATGCTGCATCTACACGGTTGGGAGTAATATCTACTTCAAAAATAGTGTCAGTGTCAACATTGTAAAGTTCCTTAACAGGCGTTCCAACTTCAATATTTGAAGCTATTTCAATAATGCCATCGTGGCTAGTGCCAATGCCAATTTCGTCTTCGGCACACAACATACCATTTGATTCTACTCCACGTATTTTAGAGCGTTTAATGGTAAAGACTTCTTCTCCAGAATACAGTTTCGTACCTACTGTAGCTACTACTACTTTTATGCCAGCACGACAATTAGGAGCTCCACATACAATTTGTATTGGTTCTTCAGTAGGTTGAATACGTACTTGAGCTACATGCAAACGGTCGGCATCAGGATGCTTGCTACTCTCAATCACTTCACCTACCACCAATCCCTCTAAACTTCCTTTTATTGTTTCCACTTCTTCCACTGAGCCTACTTCTAAACCAAGAGAAGTAAGTAGGTGAGATACTTCATGTACAGGAAGATTGATGTTGATGTATTGTTTGAGCCAATTGTAAGAAATATTCATTTTTTTTGTATTAAAATAATTTTAAGAGTGCAAATTTAACAAACATCTGCTATTACAAAAAATTATTCCCTTAAAAAATTCATTCTTCATCATTTCATTTCACTATTTTCTTTAAAAGTTTATATCTTTGTCTTCGTATTTTTCCGTTTTACTAATTACGTAGTGTTTTATTTAAATTGTAATACATTGGATATTTTTGAATCGATACGTCTTTTTATGGAGCAATTGTATGTTAATAGTACATACGTTTCCTTGTTTTTCTCGATTTTATGTTGCTTAGTTTTATTATTGTGTTCGGCTTTTGTATCTGCTTCTGAGGTAGCATTTTTCTCTCTATTACCAAAGGATATAGAAGAATTAACAGCTAGTAGCGACCGAAAAGATACGTGTATTTTAGAATTAAAAAGCAATTCAGATCGCTTATTGGCAACTATTTTGCTTGCTAATAATTTGGTAAATATTGCTATTATAGTATTGTCTACTAGTATTCTTTTTTCGTTGTTTGATTTTTCGGATTCCATATGGTTAGGTTTCTTAGTCGAAACAGTATTCATTACACTTATTCTATTGTTATTTGGGGAGAATATGCCCAAAATTTATGCGGCAAAATATCCATTACGTTTTGCACGATTTGCCGCACCCACTATGCGTGTATTAATTAAACTATTACACCCTTTTTCATGGCTGTTGGTCAAATCTACCAGCAATGTGAAGTTGTTTGATAAAAAAAAATCAATCAAAACATTGTCAACCAGTGATTTATCTAAAGCATACGAACTTACTTCATCCGAATTAGAAGAAGATAAAGAAATTCTAGAAGGAATTATACGTTTTAGTAATACAGAAGTAGAGAGTATTATTGTGCCAAGGGTAGATGTAGTAGCAGTGGATATAACAGATTCGTTTACTGATATTATTCGAATAATTAATGAGTCAGGTTACTCGCGTTTACCTGTTTATGCAGAAACTATTGACAATATTAAGGGTATTTTGTTTATCAAAGATATGTTGGCTCATATCAACAAGGGAGATGAGTTTAAATGGCAAAAACACATAAGACCTGCATTTTTTGTTCCAACTACAAAACATATCAATGTATTACTCGAAGATTTTCAGAAAAATAAAACACATATTGCCGTAGTTGTAGATGAATTTGGTGGTACTGTAGGTATTGTTACCCTCGAAGATATTTTAGAAGAAATAGTAGGCGATATTAGCGATGAATATGATGATGAAAATGAACGCTCTTATATTCAACTAGATACAAATACATTTGTGTTTGAAGCAAAGATACTACTCGAGGACTTTTACAAAATTGAAGGTATAGAAAAAAAGGATTTTGAAAAAATAGCAGGTGAACCAGAAAGTTTGGCAGGTTTAATCTTAGAAATAAAAGGGGAGATACCGCAAGTAGGAGATGTTGTTTTGTATGATAACTACGAATTTGAAATTGTATCGGCAGACAAAAGACGCATTAAAACGATTAAATTAACCATACATGAACCTATTCAAGAAGATGAATTGTAATATAAAACATATTCTAGCAGTAGGATGTAGTATCGTAATGGTAGCTTGTACCAACTACACTCCCAAGCCAATGGGCTATTTTCGGATAGCACTAATGGAAAAGGAATATGCATATACACAAGCAAATACGCCCTATACGTTTGAATATCCTACCAATGTTGCACGCATTCGTCCACATAAAAATAACCCATTGTGGATGAACATAGAATATCCTACATATAATGCAAAAATTCATTGTAGTTATTTGCCAATAAAGGATAATTTTTATGAAATATCCGAAGATACCAGAGCTTTTGTCTACAAACATTCAGTAAAAGCAGATGCCATTACCCAGCAAGTTTTTGAAAATGACGAAGCAAAGGTATATGGGGTGTTGTACGAAATTAAGGGCAATGTAGCCTCTTCTTTGCAGTTTACTCTGACTGATAGTACTACCCATTATTTTAGAGGTGCTGTCTATTTTAACAACCGACCCAATAACGATTCTATTGCTCCCGTTTTGTCTTACATTCGCGAAGATGTAGTACGCATGATGGAAACCATGCAATGGAAATAATATTTCGACCAAAGTGCCTATTCTTGATACCATACACACACCTAGCCTAGATGTAGCTATTTGGCATATAACCGAAACTGCTGACGAGCTGTTTTCGATGCTATTGCCCAATCCTGTGTATACAAACGAACTTAACAGGATATCTAGCAATAAACGAAAGTCCGAATTTTTGGCAGTGCGTTTATTAATGCAACATCTAGTAGGGGATAGCACTATTGCCTATTTATCGAATGGTAAACCTATTTTATCTGGTTCGTCGCGTTTTATTAGTATTTCGCATACAAAAGAGTATGTTGCAGTTGCCATAAGCAATCAACATGAAGTAGGCATTGATATTGAAACAATTTCTGCCAAGGTACATCAAGTAAAAGAACGTTTTATGAACAAAACAGAGCTTGTACATGCTCAACAGTACCCCGAATTTGTCTTGTTATCTTGGGTAGCTAAAGAGGCTGCATACAAAAAGATAGGCGACGGGGTGGTACATTTTTCCCAGTCTATGGAGCTTGTGCCGTTTGTTCCGCATTTATCAGGCGTGTTAGAGTTAAAGGCACAATTACTTGAAGAAACACGGTATTCCTTTTATTATCAGCAACATACTGACTTTGTATTGGTATATGGGTAATTTTTTGTCGATTTTATCAAAAAAATACCATCAACACTTGTATAATATAAAAAATCAGCATATCTTTGCATCGCAATTGAGCGAAACACACGGTGTGGTAGTTCAGCTGGTTAGAATACCTGCCTGTCACGCAGGGGGTCGCGGGTTCGAGTCCCGTCCATACCGCTAAATAGCCTGTTAATCATCTGATTATCAGGCTATTTTGTTTTTATGTGTCGCATTTGCCGTGCAGTGGTGCTGAAAATATAGAATACTCAATTGGACTGTCTCATCCAAAAATACCTCTCCAAAAAAGTCAATATTGAAAACATAAACTTTTATAAACCAAAATAGCCATCAAAACTTGATGGCTATTTTTGGTAGAATAGTTTTTTTACTTGTTTATTTCATCCAAAATATCTTGGATATCGTCTTGGCACTGACCGCAAATAGTGCCTGCTGAGGTTTCGTCGCCCACTTCATCTACGGTAGTTAAGCCTTTTTCTTTAATCGCTTTTACTATTTCGCTTTTGTAAATCTCATTACAATGGCAAATGATTATATCTTCTTCCATAATGGTTTCCAGTTAAATTAGTAATTTCTTTCATTCACTCTAAAAACAAAGGTATAGCAAAGTGATTAAAAATCGCAATTATTTTAGTTAATTTACTTTATATACTGTTTATAAAACTTACTAGCTTTTTTTCTGCCATATACTTACTTCACATCGTTGAACGCTTGATTCTCTTGTAGAGATATACGCAATTTTTTGCAAATCAAAGGGTTTATCAAGCAGAACAAAGGTATTTTGCAGATTTTCTTTTATGGCATCCAGTCCTGTTACAGGTTCGCCATCTTTTTTGTAGCCGCCCAACCAATTTTCTGCAGGTATGTTATTTTTTTTCCAATTATAGCTTGAAGCCACTATCAATATGCCTTGCTTATGTAATCGTTGATGAATGGTTTGCAAAAACTGGATAGGGTTATTCAATTCTTCCAATACATTGTTGGCAATTATTACATCAAATCCACTGTGAATAGGTTTAAGGTTGTTGGCATTGTCTTGCAAAAACACAATTTTTTCTTTGGCAATTTCTTGCAAATGGCTGTCAATTACAATTTCGCGGTAGTGCACCAGCTCGTTTTCGTCTGTTACAATGTACCGCATAAAGCCGTTTTCTTGCAACTGTATGGGCATACGTATAAACCGTGCCGAAAAATCAATGGCAGTAATTTTTGCTACAGATTGTGCCAACAAAAACGGAAGTCTGCCCGTATTGGTATTGATATCAAGCACTTTTTTAGTATCTAAATGGCTAATTTGTTCTTTGATATAAGCGGCTAATTGTACATCAAAGTTTCTTGCATCTTCGGTATTCCATTGCGATTCGCACTCATTTGCAATTTCGCTATCTGTTTCGTATTCAGCATGTTGAATTACTAATGGCGTTTCAGATTGTACCAAACGCACGCCAGCATGCTGGTAAAAATGGCGTCTAAACGCATAGCGAGCATGGTGAGTAGCTTCGTTGCCAGTAGATATAAACGAACCACCTTTGATTAAATTATGTTTCCCATCGAAAGTTGGAGTAGAAAAATCGTCGTACATAGGGTGTACCTTAAACCCTGCATAGCCCGTAATAGGCGTTTCAGTCCATTGCCACACATTGCCAATTACATCGTAAAACTCACCTAAGGCAAACATATCAACAGGACAAGCTGAAGTAAAATGCTCTAAATTGATATTACCTGGAGCTGTTTCCCATTCCAATTCGTCGGGTACAGCACATACGCGTGTTAGTTGCACATATTCGGCTTCAGTAGGCAAGCGATAAGTTTTCCCTTCTTTCTGTGTTTTCCAGTTGCAAAAAGCTTTGGCTTCGAGGTAATTAACTTCTACGGGCCAGTTCCAAGGCATTTCAATTTCTTCGGCTACCAAACGTAGCCAAAACTTGTTGCCTTTCTTTCTCCAAAACAGGGGCATTTCTGCTTGTGTATATGTTCGCCATTTCCAACCCTCTTCTGTCCAGTAGTTCGCTGTATTGTACCCATTTTCTTCAATAAAACCAAGGTATTCGGCATTTGACACCAAGTATTTGCTGGCACTAAAATCAGGTACCAGTTCTTTGTGTTGTCCATATTCATTGTCCCAACCGTAAAGGTGATGGTTGCTTGGTTTGCCCATTACTACAGTATCGCCTTTTACAGGTATCATTTCATTCCTTGGTGCTGTGCCAGATAAGGTGCAGGTGTTGCCAAATCGTCCACTAACCACCTCTTCCAAAGGTAATTGACGAATAAGTACCGATGAGGTTTCGATGTGAATGCGTTCGTGTTCAATGCCCATCATAATAATCCAAAAAGGATGTTCCCAATCAATAGGAAGCGAGATGGGTAGGGTATCGATGGTATGAATTAGTAATTCCTTTACTTGGTTGCGGTATGCCCTTACAGCATCTACAGAGGGCCAATTATAGTTTTTATCGTTTAAGTCGTCCCAACTCATTTCATCAACACCTATAGCAAATAATGATTCAAACTCTGGATTAATTCGTTGGTGAATAATTTTTGCTAAAAACAGCTTATTGATATAAAATACAGCAGTGTGCCCCAAATAAAAAAGCAAAATATGCCGCAAAGGATCGCCTCTGTGATAAAAAATACTATCATCACGCAATTGTGTATATAACAGTTCGTCGAGTGCCCATGTTTTTAAAAAATACGCACGTATTTCTTCGCGTTTTTCTTCAGGATTACCCGATTGCAGGTCGATGGTTTTTGTAATCAATTCTTTCATGTTTTCTATTCCAATGGTTATTTTTTGGGAATTATGAGCCAAGCGATAAGGTAAGCCAGTAGTCCTGTGCCACCTATTAGAGCTACCAATGCCCATACAACACGGATTAAACTGACATCCAAATCAAAATACTCGGCTATTCCACCGCATACTCCACCAATCATTCGCTCATCAGAACGTGTAAGCTTATTTGTTTTCATATCGTTTCGTTTATTATTTAATCACAAAAATAATCAATATCTTTCAGAAACCAATTAAGAAATAAAATGTTTCAATTTTTTGTGTCAAAATAAATTTAATACGTATATTTGCCTTTTAATCTAATACTATATGATCTGGAACGAACACATTGAATGTATGAGTCGCGAGCAGTTAAGAGATTTACAAACAGCTCGCTTAAAAGAAACAGTTGAAAGAGTGTACCACAACACACCTTTTTATCGCAAAAAAATGCAAGAATTGGGTATCTTACCCTCTGATATTAAGGATATTGATGATATCCAGAAATTACCTTTTACCACCAAAGAAGATTTACGTGATAATTATCCTTTTGGATTAATGGCAGTACCTATGTCAGAGGTAGTACGCATTCATGCCTCTTCTGGTACTACAGGTAAACCTACTGTGGTAGCGTACACACGCAAAGATGTGTCGCAATGGACTGAGTGTGTTTCTCGTTGTTTTGCCGCTTTTGGTGCCACCAAACAAGATATTTTTCAGATTTCGTATGGTTATGGATTATTTACAGGAGGTTTGGGTGCTCATTATGGTACTGAAAATATTGGAGCATCTGTAATCCCCATGTCGAGTGGAAATACCCAAAAACAGTTGCAAATAATGCAAGATTTTGGAGCTACCGTACTGTGTTGTACGCCATCGTATGCCTTGTTTATTGCCGATAAGCTAGCCGATATGGGTATTTCTAAAGATGACCTAAAGGTACGCATAGGCGTGTTTGGTGCTGAACCGTGGACAGAAAACATGCGTAAAGAATTAGAAGAAAAATTGGGTATAAAAGCCTATGATATTTATGGATTGAGCGAAATATGCGGACCTGGAGTAGGGTACGAATGCCAAAATCAATCGGGTACGCATTTATGCGAAGACCAATTTTATCCCGAAATTGTAGATCCCAAGACTTTAAAACCTGTAACGCAAGCTACTGAGGGCGAATTGGTATTTACACATTTAACCAAAGAGGCTATGCCATTGTTGCGTTATCGCACCAAAGATTTAACTTCGTTGAATTACGATACATGTGCGTGTGGACGCACAGCTGTGCGTATGGGTAAAATATTAGGCAGAAGCGATGATATGTTGATTATTAGAGGCGTAAATGTGTTTCCTTCTCAAATTGAATCGGTTATTTTGCAAATGCCTGAATTTGAACCTCACTACATGATTTATGTAAACAGAGAAAATAATTTGGATACAATGGAATTGCATGTTGAAGCACGTCCCGATTTGTATTCGGACAATGTGGGCACGATGATTTCGTTGACCAAAAAATTAACTGCACAATTAAATAGTATTTTAGGGATAGCTGTAAAAGTGAAAATTGTGGAGCCACGCTCGTTGGCACGTAGCGAAGGAAAAGCAAAACGTGTGTTTGATAATCGTATGTTAAAATAACCTTTAAAAACAGATAATGATATGGTCATTCAACAATTGTCAATTTTTTTAGAAAATAAAGCAGGCAGATTAAATGATGTAGCAGCCTTGTTGGGAAAAGCAGGTGTTAATATGACAGCATTTAGTTTAGCTGATAATTCTGATTTTGGTATTTTGCGTGTTATTGTATCTGATCCACACAAGGCTCAGGAGGTACTCAAGGCACAAAAATTTGCTGTTTCGCTTACCGATGTTATTCATTTACAGATAGCAAATACGCCTGGCTCATTATCCAATGTACTTGCAGTATTGGCAGATGCTGGTATGTATATTGAGTATATGTATGCTTTTTCCGAAGGAAATGGAGCTAATGTAATAATCAAACCAGATAATGTGCCGAATGCTGTTGAAGCATTACAAGTACATAAAATAATGTAAAATAATTAGACAATAATCTGTCTTTTTATTTATTTTCGTTTACAGACCTTATTCTTATACATGAAAAAAATACTTCTTTTTTTGGCTCTAATGCTTTTACTAGGATGTACCACAAAACCTCCCTATGTACCTCCTGGAGGAGGTATTGCTGGAAGTAGTGATTATGTATTTGATATTACCTCATTGCCTGAAATAACAATAACGGTTCCTTTAGAAGAATGGAATTTATTGCTATCTAATTATGATATTAACCGTGATAATGAGGAAAAGGTAGTAGCACATTTTGCATTCAAAAAAAATGGCAAAGTAGATGAAATAGCCAACGTTGGTTTACGTCTTAGAGGAAATACCAGTAGGAAAAGACCCGAAGGGTATGAGGGTCAACCACACAACCCGATTAATCCTGATTGGCGTCATGCTCATTTCTCAGTTAAATTTGACGAATATGTTAGTAAACGTACATTTTATAGCATCGACCATTTAATTTTAAAATGGTTTAAAGATGATGGCATGTATTGTCGTGAGATTTATTGCTACGATTTATTTAAACGTTTTGGTGTATGGACGGCTCCACGTGCCAGTTATGCAAAACTAACAATCAATATAGAAGGAGGAGCAGAACCAGCCTATTTTGGGGTGTACGCTATGATTGAAGGGGTGAACGATTCTTATTTAGATTATCGTAAAGAACAAGGTAAATGGGCAAGTAGTAAAGGTAACTTGTGGAAAGCAAAATTTTCTCAAGCAGACCTCTCAAATATGGATGATTGGCGTATGGGTATTAGCAATGTTACGCTTGATCCCGCTGAAACTGTTGAATATGTGTATGATTTAAAAACAAATAAAAAAACAGGATTAGATGCTGCTAAATCAGAATTGAAAGATTTTATCAATAACATGAATCCCTTAAAAAGTGGCAGTGTCGCTCTAAAAAGTTATTTAGAAGAACATATGGATGTAGATCTTTTTTTACGTGCTTATGCCGTAAATGTAATGGTCGGTATGTGGGATGATTATTGGATGAGAGCTAATAACTATTATTTTTATTTTGATACGAACGGCAAATTTTATTTTATTCCGTTTGATTATGATAATACCTTAGGAACATCATTGTATGTAAATGCAGGTACACATGATATGCTAAATTGGGGACCGAGAGATGGAACGCGTGTATTGATGCGTAAAGTGTTGTCAATACAAGAATATGAAGATCGTTTTAAAGAGTACATCAAAGAATTGGCTGATGCTAACAACGACCTTTTTTATACAACAAAAAGTATTGCTCGTATTCAATCGTGGCATGCTATGATTGAACCATATATTGCCAATGATACTGGACAAGATATGAACTTAGTAGATGTACCTGGTTCATGGGGAAATTGCGAATTTTACCGTATTCTTTCTGGAAATGATGAAGGAGGAGAGAATGGTGATGCTAATTTCTTTAAAACAAAGATTAAAAGCATTTATTGGTAAATGAGACAAGTGTTAGTACTTTCATATATAAAATGGCTGAATATTTCAAAACCTTAAAATCTGATTGGTATGAAAAGATGTATTATGTTTATTTTTTACACAAGTTTGCTTTGTACGCTTTTTGGTCAGACCAAAATTCATGTACACCGTTCTGATGCTGTGGATATTAGATTGTTTACTTCGCTACTTGATAGCATAAACTTTCAAGCACTACCAGAAAAACCCTCTGAATATTCAACTTTAACATTACATAAAAACAACCAAACAACACAAGTTGTTCCATTGCAAGCAGTAGACAGCATAGAATTTGGTGTTGACCAAAGTGAATATATTTTTGATATAACAGCTCTTCCAGAGATTAAGTTGACTGTGAAATTGAAAGATTGGAATGCTTTGCTCACTAATTACGATATCAATAATAGTAATGAGGAATGTGTGCCTGCTAGTATCGAGTTTAAGAAAAATGGTGTAGCTACCCAATTAGACAGTATTGGTATACGTATACGTGGCAATACCAGTCGCAGACGACCAGAAGGAGCCGAAGGCGAAGCTCATAGTGCTACGAATGCCGATTGGAATCATGCACATTTTTCTCTTAAATTTGCCGAATACCGTAAAGGGCAATCTATGTATAGTACCGACCGATTTAATTTAAAGTGGTTTAAAGACGACGCCATGTATTGTCGAGAGATTTATTGCTACGATTTATTTAAGCGATTTGGCGTATGGACAGCTCCACGAGCAAGCTATGCCCGACTTACAATCTATGTAGAAGGCGATGCACAACCTGCGTATTTTGGTGTGTATTCCATCATTGAAGCGGTAAACGATGACTATTTGAAATACCGAGTTTTACAAGGTAAATTTACCGATGATAATGGTAATTTATGGAAAGCAAATTGGGGAGCAGATTTAAGCTCAATGGATGATTCTAAGATGGGGGTGGAGAATATAACCTTAAATCCATCCACAATGCAAACATATGTGTATGACTTGAAAACAAATAAAAAGAATGGTTTAGCTGCAGCCAAAGTACAATTAAAAAACTTTGTTAATGAAATGTCTTCTTTGCAAAGTGGTAGTGCAGAATTAAAAACATTTTTGGAACAAAAAATGGATGTTGATTTGTTTTTAAGAGCTTACGCTGTAAACGTTATGGTGGGCATGTGGGACGATTATTGGTTTAATAAAAATAATTTTTACTTTTATTTTGATAGCAATGGCAAATTTTATTTCATACCTTACGATTATGACAATACCTTGGGTACTTCTAGTGGAATGAACTCAGGAACACAGGACATGCTTAATTGGGGAGCATTAGACGACAGTCGTTTATTTATGAAAAAGATAATGTCTATTACTGCATTTAAAAACCAATACAAAGCCTATATCAAGGAACTGGCAAATGCAAATAATGATTTATTTGATACCAATAAAAGTATTGCTCGCATTCAACAATGGCATGCAATGATTGGTAACTATATTGTAAATGACACGAAAGAAGATATGCTGATAGAAGATAAACCTGCCAGTTGGGGTAATGCTGGTTTTTATCGCTTATTTACAGGTGATGATAAGGGAGGTAATGCTGGTGATGCTAATTTTTTCAAAACAAAAATTAAGAGTATTACGTGGTAATTATGGTTTATTAATTTCGTATTCTTGTTACTTATTCTTACATTTGTGCATACAACAAAATAGTAATACATATGAAAAATAGACCATTAATATTAGTAACAAATGATGACGGAGTAGATGCAAGAGGTATACATTCACTGATTGAAGCGGTAAGCTCTTTAGGGGAAGTTGTGGTGGTAGCACCTGATGGACCACGTTCGGCTCAATCAAATGCCATTACTGTCAATTCTCCATTACGTTTTTGGAAACACCTAGAAAAAGATGGATTGACAGTGTATCGTTGTAATGGAACTCCTACAGATTGCATTAAACTAGGGTTGTGTAATATATTAGATGAAAAACCAGATATTATTGTTTCGGGTATTAACCATGGTTCTAATTCTTCTGCGAGTGTGATGTATTCAGGCACTATGGGTGGAGTGTTTGAGGGTTGTAGGGCTGGTATTCCTTCTGTTGGTTTTTCGTTGTGTAACTACGATCCACGTGCCGATTTTACGGTAGCAATGCAATATGCCTACATGATTTCCGAAACCGTATTGGTAGAAGGATTGCCTACACATACCTGCTTAAATGTAAATGTGCCACCTATTCAAGATGTGAAAGGATATAAATTATGCCGTCAGGCAGATGGATACTGGCACGAAAAATTTGTAAAAAGAGAAGATCCTTATGGTAATAATTACTATTGGCTTACAGGTAATTATGTAAACAATGAGCCACAAGCAACCGATACCGATGAGGCTATGATGGCACAAGGTTATGTATCGGTAGTACCATG
>Ga0255340_1003595_pt1 | contig 16128 bp, 17 predicted proteins | sample wastewater_treat_7_FD_192417 | JGI IMG/M metagenome (GOLD analysis project Ga0255340, IMG submission 192417) | Wastewater microbial communities from Lulu Island WWTP, Vancouver, Canada - plant10 | ecosystem: Engineered > WWTP > Wastewater > Unclassified | place: Canada: Vancouver, British... | reverse complement strand
TTAATGCGTTAGCACAAATTAACTCTGTTAATATTGATCCAATTACACAACTTCCTATTTATGACGTTCAACCACTAATACAGGCAGTATTTGACAAATTAGATTTTGGTAAATGAATAGTCCCTCTTACTAAAGAACAAATAATGGAGAAAATAGCAATGTTGAATGAAATTAAATGACAGCCTGCACAAGAACAGACAACGCCTACACAACCGCAAATGCCTGTAGACCAAGCTCCACAAGAAGCTCATGCTCCTGCGTATTGAACACCAACAGACGCTGAACAATTACAGCAGTTGTATGCTAGAGCTTATCAGGGCTAGAATTATAATTCAAGATTAGAATATAAAAAATTCCTCAAATTATATGAGGAATTTTTTAATACATACTAACTCGTTGTCATCTTTTAGATATATCAATAGATGATATTTCTTTCCTTTTTTCTATTCAAATAGTTGTTTTTTCCTTTTTTATATTTTCATTTTTCTTATTTTTTGTCTTTATTTCTTTCTGTGCTTCTCAAACTATATTTAACATAGGTACGTCAAAGAAATCATCAAACAGATCATCAACTTTTTTTATTCAATGAATTTTTTTATAATATCTTGATGATGTTCAGAAGTATAAATTATTATCACTCCAGTAATTGTTTTTTTTAATACCTGATATTTTATTATCGCCTATTCATAGTACCTGTCTACGATTAGTCCAAGCATCAATAGAACTAATCTTGCTAATACATCGCTCTATTCATTCAAATGACATATTTGGTATCCTTAATACTATAATTCAACTTCTTTCAAAAAGATATTTATCATACTTTATATCCTTGTTTAACTGTTTTTCAGAGTCATGAGACCATCAGTCACATTCTATTGCTATTCATTTTTCATATATCCAAAAATCAAATATTCTTCATCATCGAACCGCCTGCCTTGTTATTGTTAATTTATTTTCTCTACAGAAATCTTTAATAAAAGAATACGCAAAATTTTCAGATTTATTAAATTTGCAAGATTTTTTATTTTTTTTCTTCATCGCCATCATAAATAATCTATCCTTGTTTGATGTTGGATAATATATTCACCATTTTCTTAAAAATCACATATCATGATTATATATGATTTCTTTTTAAATTCAAGATATTTTTTCATGTGTATATTTTTTAGCTTAATATAGCTACTTTAAACAATTCCTAAGATGGAACAAGAAACACTTGATTTACAACAAATACAGAACATGGCTTCTGTAAGCGTATCCCCAAGCGTGAACAAACAAAACACAGAAATTCCAAAAGAAGAAACAACTCCTGTTGTTGAAAAACAACCAGCACCTATTGAAGAAGCTCCACAAGAGCCAGAAAAAACAATTGCTGAATTGCATGAGGAATTAAAGCCTGATGAAGTGGTAGTTGAAGAAACAAAAGAAGAAACAAAAGAAGAGGTGAAAGAGGAAATTGAAGAAGTTAAGGCAGAACATGAAGACATGTCTTGGTATCAGTGAGTAAAAGACAATGATTGATTTAATTCATTTATTGACAAGATTTATGAAGCTGTAGAAGATAGTAAGAATGAAGCTAAGTTTGCTATTAAGCAAAAAGAAGTATTAGAGAAAAAATATAACGAAATCGTAGACAAATATAATGAAATAAGAAGTGAAACAAAAACAAAAGACTATGAAGCATCAAGATTTGCTTTAGATGACGATGATGAATACATCTTGTCCATCAAACAAAAACTTAAAAAAAATCCAGCAGATGAAAATCTTAGAGCAAAACTTAGAGATTTATATTTGCAACAGGTATGATGAGTTGATGAATATTTTGATCCGTTTGAACAGAAGCAACAATTAGCACAAAAAAGATCTGTGTGAATACAGGCTATGTCACAATGAACAAAGTCATCTGCAACATCAATTGTAACAAAACAAGAAGAGTGATTCGTTGCTCCATTTGTTAAAATAAAATAGGCAAGTTCCTAAAATAAAAATTTAATTAATTATTTAAAATTATTCCCATGAATTGTGAAAGTTGTAATACACCTACATGTTATGATAACGTGATTAACCCTTTTGAAGAGTTGGCGTGTATTGAAAGACAAGGTGTTCCATTAATTCGTATCTTTAAATGAAAGTACGGAGGTATTATGTCAGGTTTGTTTGATTTTGTTTACGGACAAGACGGAACTATGACATTCAAAATGAAATCTAATCCATCTATTATGCCAAGAGAAACAGGTGCAAATGGTGAAATCTACTGGAAAGAACAAATCGTATCTAGACCAAAAACTACTGTTGCTACAGCTGCTACAGCTTCTAATACTCTTGTAGTATCAGATGTATCAGAATTGCTCGGTATTGGTGCTGGTGCTAAAATCCATGTAACACAAGCTGATGGAACATTGAAAATTGTTACTGTTGCTTCAATTACATGAAATACAATTACTCTTGTTGCTGGTCAAACAGTTACAGCTGCAGTTGGTGCTTGTGTATATAGAGGTGCATATTCTGTTGATAAGTCTTGTACTAACAAAGCTGATAACCAATATTCTTTGAGAAAAGAAGGTGTTAAGCACACTTACTTCAGAAGATTGTATGTTACATATGAATTCAATGTTGAAGATTTCAATGTAGAAAAGTGTAGATATATTGGTCAAGGAACATCAGCTCAAGACTATCTTGATGCTTTAATGAAGGCTTGATCAGAAGGTTTCCAAAGAGAGTTTGTAGATGCTGTATTTACAGATAGAAATGCTGCTAAGTGAACAGTAGTTGCTGGTCAAACAGTTGTTGCTAATGAAACTATGGGTATTCTTCCTGCTATTGATAAAGCTCAAGCTGACACTGGTGTTACTCTTATTAGAGATTTCGCTGACTGTTGTGCTGGTGCTGGTACTTCATGTGAAAAAGATGAAAAAGTTGTAAGACAATTCCTTTCAGAAATTGCTGCTGCTGCTCGTTCTGGTTCATTTGATGACACTAGAGAAATCACTGTTCTTATTAATAACGCTCAAATTGAAGCTCTTATTGATTTGGCAGAAGTATTTGCTGCATACAAAGGTGTACAGATTATCCAAAACGGACAAGGTGAAAGAAACTTCATCTTCAATCCATTTACAGTACAATATGGATGATATTCTGTATCATTCGAATACGAAGAGTGGATGGATAGCTTTACTGCTCCATTGTATATCATTCTTCCTAAGACTAAAATCTTGTTTATGCAAAGAAAATTTGCTGACATGTCTATGTCTGGAGATAAAGCTAAACTCGTTACAGCTAACACATTTGTATCAAATGGATTCCCTGTTGCTAAGTTTGTTGATAGAACTAAAGAAGAAACTAATGGTGAAGGTGATTGTCACATCTATAGAGCGTTCCTTGACTTCGCTATTGCGTTGCCAAACATCTGTGGATGAGGATATAGAGCTGGTATTAACTTCCAGTCATGTGGATTTACATGTGAAGCATGTGCTCCTGCAACTCCTACAACATTGTTGTCTTAATATAATTAATTCCTATTCTAGTAATAGGAATTTTTTTATATAAAAAAACATATAGAAACACAGCATTACACCATAGCCAAAACACTGTCTTTGCTATGTAGATTGTCTATTTAGTATAATTATACCTGCTACATAAAAACATGAGATGATGTGAGTGCTTTAAAGCAAGCGATATGTTCAAATGACTGAACATTGAAGATGATACATGTAAGACAAAAATTGATAGAATCAATAGAGCTTTAGAGATGTTCTATATGGATACATTAGATTTTTCTGAAAACATACAAGCTGAATGATTCGGTGGTAGTTGATTGATTGATATTGAAACAAAATTTCCAATTTATTCATTGAAATGATTCTATGCTACATGATGTTCTAGTCAATGTTTTGTTGAAGAGGATAATATTTGTGTAGAATGTTGAAGATGTCCAGAGTGTCCTGAACCAAAACTATTACAGACATTCCCAGCTAAATATGATTTAAAGCAATGACAATATGATATTATTTGTTCAAACAAAGTTAGATTACATCAGTATAGTTTTGCTAGTAATCAGTTTATTGTTTATTCACAATGACCAAAAAAGATTGAAACATTAAATGATGAAATATGTATGTCAACTAAAATGAAAATTGCATTTCAATATCTCCTTGAATGGACGTATGCAATTAGAGATAGAGAGTTCAATTCAATAAACCTATATCAATGACTATATACACAGGCTCTACAGAAGATTAAATGAAGCAATGAATTTATTCCATATTCTGTATGAAATCAAACTTATAATTTAAACAAATGGTAATATGGATATTGTAGAGAAAATCACCCCTGAAATATTCAACTGAACATTTTCTTGAAAAGTGAATAGTGTCTATCATGAAATTATTAATTGTGAAATAATCGCACCACAATATTCTAATAAGAAAAAACCATGACATTTTGCTGTTAAAAAAAGAAAATGATATAGAAAGCTTAATGCTGATCTGAGGTGATATAATGTAACAGATGTAGAAAAGATATATAGATGATGATGTAATAGTGGTGATTATGATTTGTTCTTCTATACACTAAGTAGAGATGGTACAAAATATGATATTAGACGTGCAGTAAACACTGACTGTGAAGCCGATCCAAATAGTATTAGTAATTGATGTGCTTGTGCGTGCTGATTCAATAAATTTATGCGTACAAAACATGTTAGTGGAGACCCAAGAATCATCACAACAACTTCAAATTCTAGGTATGCAACATGAGTGGTGTATAATAAAACATACACAACAAGCTGATTAGTTGAGTGAAGATGGTATGTTGATAGTTGAACATGAAAACAGATCATTAATTTTGAAACATGAAATCCAACACAAGATTTTGATATTAAAACATGAGATTATGTATTTAGTGTAACAACATGAGAGGTGAAACGTATAACATATTATGATAGTGTAAATAAAGAAATAGTAGTTGATACGCCATGGACATGACTTGATAATACAGCAAAGAAAGATAATGTATCATTGCAAGTTTATCCAACACGATGAGATGTACTAGTATTTGCTGACTGTGGATGAGCTAAAATACTTCACCCAACATGAAAAGCTGCTGACCCATATATCAATGATTTTCAGTATATTAATGGAAAATGTATTTCGTCTATTACAGATGTTAATGGACAATGGAACTTCTTAACAAGTGAATGATTTAATATTTATTGATGAGCTGGTCTTAATGTAGCACAATTTGCATGAAGTGCAATAGTTGGTAGTAGTGTTGAAACTGCAGTTAAGTTTAGAAAATTCAATGTTTTCCTATGAAGAAACGATATTAAAGTGGGAACAATTTCACTATCTTGAACAACATATATTAATAGTATAGAAGATATTTCTGATGGTGTATGAATATGGAGCAAAAATGCTTATACAATATTTCAGAATAGTTTCTATATGGTGGGTAATAATAAAAGACTATATGCACTTAGTATTGGTAGAGATGCCAATTGATATGCACTTGAGCTCAAAGATATGTCCGAGTATGTGAAGGGTGACTTGGATATATTGACGAATGAAGATAAAGTGAGCATTTCTGCGGATGAAAGAGAAATGAAAATATATATTACAAATTGAAATTCAACAAAAATATTAATATATGATAATGACTATTCTGTTTGGCATATACATAAGTCATGTTGTGCTAGTATTACATGATATAAAGAATGATATTATTTAGGTGATTGACTATATAAGTATTGCTGAGATATGGATTGTGCATGAATTGCTGAATGAGTAAATGAAGATGGTGATCCAATATGGGAAATAGATTCTAGCCAATGATATTTCTTCCAACAGAAACTATCAGCATTTATATGAGATAATGAACCTAACTGATTTAAATTCAATCCCTATCAAGCAAAGAAGTTAAATTGGTTGAAGATGAGTTTATGACATTCAATTATTAATGATGAAAGTACATATTTAAAAATAACATCACATAAATCTTGATATAAAAATGAATATCTCATTACCAATCGAGATAGAATTAAACGGATTAAAGATGTATCCGATATTTCTGCATGAGTGGATGTTTCTATTGATCCATGTGTATTAGAGGATTTAAAAGAATGTAATATTATTAAACATAATTGTGAATGAGCTTGATATGTTCCTAAAGAACGTGTACATTGTGATTGTCCTGACGAGCTTACGCCAGTGGGCGACTATTGTATTTGTTATGATGATAAGTGATATTTTCTATCTGATGTATATAATATATTCTTTAAACCAGATGTTGCTATTAGTGATTTATTCTTAGTTGAATGGGTGGCTAATGATGGTGATAGTATAAATACAACATGATGGATTGCATGACTACAAATGAATAATGTTGAAGATCATAATAAAGATAATTTAGACTTACTTATTCCTGATTGTGATTGCAACCAAACATGTCCTAAAAATAGCTCTTGTTCATAGAACATTAGCTTTTTTGTATATTTGACAGAATTTAATTATAACAAAATAATGGATAAATTAGCAGTATTACTAAAGACAGCATGAATGAGTATGCCAGAAGACAATGCGTCAATGATGGCAGAATGAGAAAGTCCTTCTCTATCAATGCATTTAGAATCAATGAAACCAATTATTGATAGTGCTTCTGTTGAAGCTATTATGCAATTCGTAGAAGATTTAATTAGCTACAAATTATCACCAAATGGCGAAAAAGACTAATAATATATTTAAAGCAGCCTCAGCAAGTGTTCCTTCTTTCAAGAAGAAAGAAATGCCTGAGTGAAGTGTGGTACTAACATGATGAGCATTCAAACAAAGATATCTTGATCAAAAGTGTGCTGTACTTTCTCCATCACAGATTGATCAACTTTTTGCTGATCCGAGATTCTGCACTTGAGCAGTTGATTGTGTTAAGACATGGCTTTGAGAATCATGAGTAGCTACTGAAGTTGCTGCAGAACTATGTTCATATTTATGATGACTAGCTGCCGCATGAACACTTACACTTACATCAAAGGTTGTTTTATGAAGCTGCAACTATTGAACCGTTGGTCAAATTCTGTGACTTACAACAAATTCATTTTCAACAGCAGCAAATACAGCAACATCTACGGTTAATGGTGTCACAACAACGTCACCAATCATCAACTCAAATTCATTAACATGAACCTGATTGTCAATCACATCAACAGTAAACTGAGTCGCTTCAACAAAAGACATTACATCCGATGTGCAAGCACTTATTGATGCTAGTACAGATAGTGTTACATGACAAATTACATGACATATAATAGCAACACACACCGCTGTTGATTGATCTTCATTTGATATTAAAGAAACTGTTACAAGTCTTGGGACACCAACTCTTGCTTGAAATACTTTGACAATTCCATTCAGTAATGAAAACTGAGTGGTTCAAACTGTTAATGTTAATCTATCAGGTATTACGCCCACAAATGATATTCATATTAGCACAGCAGCATATAACGCTGCTACTAATGTTATCACTCTGACTGAAACAACTTGAGGTGGGACATTTACAATTAACTTATCAGAATTCTCAATCACTACATCTGTATTACCAAATGGCGATATTGAGGTGAGCCAAGAATGAGTAGTTAAATTTATTGTGCCAAAAAATGCATGAAGTATTACATATGATAATAGCTCAAGTTGATTAACAGCAACAACTGTACAATCTGCTATTGATGAAATTATCTCAGATAATCAATTGACTAAAATAGTTAGAAGCTATATTACTACTCCTACAACACTAGTTGATTTTATTACAACACCAGTAGCAGTTAATTTTTGATGAAAAGATATATATGATGCTACAGTTACATATACAATAACTGCACCAACAAATCCAAAAAATGTTCCATACTTTTATACAGTATCAACAAAATGAAGATATCAAATTGATAAAATTAATTATCCAGTATCTGCATGTGCATATATACTTTGAACATGAATTTCACAAAGTGCTGAAGAGGAATTAAATATACCTGTTTCAAATTGACCAATCAATTATCAAAAATTATCTGCAACATGATATGTACCAGCATGATCAACAATTACAATCACTAATAAATATGAGATTAGAATTGATACATGAAATATTTTACAGCTATCTTGAGCAATCCTACCTACAATGACAAATACAACAGCTGAATTTATTTTTTATCCAGAATACTAATGAATTACTGACCAAGCAATAATGAGCTTAGAGATCAGATAGTCGACTCAGTTGTCACTGTTTGAGAACTTGTAAAACATTCCTCAGCATGATGGGTAAGAGCAACAGCATGAGATGTTGAATGAATTTGTACTCATAAGTATACATCAACAAAATGAATTATTGTGGTATGATGACATGCCAATGTAACAGTTCCATGATCAGCATGAGATGATTTATACCAAAGCACAACAACACCATATAATATAGCATCTACATGAACAATAAAAATCGGTGTTAAGTATATAAGTAGTTGACCATCATATGCTGATTGAATTATCTTTTCTGTGTGCTGTGGTTCTGCTGTAGCCACTACTGCACCAGTAATGTGATGAGCAGGCACAACCACTGTGTCGGCAATCACAGATAACTGAGCCACTCTATGAGGAACTTATACTGATTGAGGTTCTCCTATCACTGCAAACTGATTTGTTGTATATCCTAGTGGGAATGCTAGTACAGTAATCTGATGAGCTAATGTCATACAAATAGTCGATACAACTCTTTCTTCTCCACTGTCTGAAACACCTATTACTTTAGTAGCTTCTACTAATTATTGTTTCAAGCCATACGCTACAAATGCTATAGGAACAAGTTATGGTACTGAGTTGTGTTTCACAACTTCTGCTGCTCCTTTTATATATACAGGTAATCTTGGAGGTAACTCTGTATCAAAGATAAACACTTCTACTAATACTGTAGTAGCGACAGCTGCATGAACAAACTCACAGCCTCATAGTGCTATAAGAGTATGAAACAATATATATATATGAAATCATTGATGACAAAGTATTCAAAGAATAGATACTGCCACAATGACAATAACAGGTACAATTAGCACTCTGCCAGATTTAGGTAAATATATGGCAAGTGATGGTACTCTTTTGTACGTTTGTTCATGAAACAGCTTGAGAAAAATTGATATTTGAACATTTACTGTGATATGAACAGCAACTGGTTTGAGTACTTGATATCAAGTAAAACTAAATTGAGCGATTGCTTATGTTACAAGTAATACAGGTAATAGAGTAGATAAAATAAACACTGCTACTATGACAGTAGTTGGTACTATAGCAGTATGAGTTTGACCAATCTGAATAGCAATATACAACTGATTTGCTTTTGTATGTAACCAAAATTCTAATAGTGTGTCTAAAATAGATTTATCAACTGATACTGTTGTGGCAACGATTATGGTAGGAATAAATCCTTATGGTATAGGACAATCACAATGATTTATTTATGTTACTAATTTTTGAGGAAATTCAATATCTAAAATAAACCCTGCTACTAATGCAGTGGTTGCAACAATAGCTGTTACAGGATGACCGCTTGCGTTCGAGTCTGTGTGAGATAGATGATATATAGCTTGTAGTAACTCAAGTGAATGTAAGGTGCTGAATACAGTTACAGATACTATTATTGCTACAATACCTGTGTGAGCATCTCCTTATGGGATAGCCGTTTAACTTTATTTTTTATATTACAATGATACAAGTAACTATGGATAGTGACAATAAAATCCTATCAATGAACACATACTACACTAAGACAGTTGTAGTAGATGCAAATATAAACGATACTCTAGTTATAGAAGACTGAGTAATTATGAAGATACAAGACTCTGCTCAATGACAGGCAAGAATAAAAGAACTTCAAGAACAGAAACAGCTTAACCAGTTCGATAAACTAGAGTTGGACTTCTTGCTTGGCAAAAAATCTATCTTCTAAATCATCTGAAAAAAAACATATCAAACTCCAGAGATGAAGAGTTACGCAGAAATAAAAGAAAGAATAGATGCTTGACAATATGAATGAGATGTAGCTTACTTTAGTACAGCACAAGAAGCAGAAGAAGCGTGAAACATACTCGCAGAATCAGAAGATTTAAAAATTAAGAAATAATTATAATGCAGAATACATTTACAGCCATTCATAATGGCGATCACTCAGCACATCTTATTGAGCAATTATTTGCTCTGTCTGAATGAGAAATCATTCTTGACAATAGTCCACTCACCACCGTAGAAAGAACATGAAATGATTTTGTGTTCATTAAGAGAGGTGACAGAAAAATGGATAGTTTAAGAATTGAAATTCATATTGATAGTGAATGAAAAGCAACAACACATAAAAAGGTTACAGAATGAGAAACAGGTCATATTACAATTGATGAACAAAAATAAAATGTTGAAAGATTATTGAATAGCAATTTCACTTGCAATGTTATGAGGTATTGTAAGAAATATATTTGCAGGTGAAATTAAATGGAATGAGTTTATTAGAACAACTATTTGAAGTTGATTGATTTGATTATTAGCATTCTGGCTTGCTCCATATTTGCACGATGACCAACATGTACAATATGCAATTATTTACGTATCTTGAATGCTGGCTCCTCATATTGTTAGAATTTTAATTACAAAGTTACCATGAGTGATTGAAACATATGTTGGAAAAAAATCTGCCTAGAGGCATTAATATGAGTAGTCATATTATATATTTATTTTAGAAATTTTTGCTAATGCCAAGCCGAAATAATTCAATGCTAAGTCAAATTGTTATGTTGACAGTATTGGCTGTAATATGAATGCAAATATATTATTTTATTAAAACGATGCAGATTCTTGAGTTATTTAATACATTAGCATCTATGGTGATAGGTTGATATTTAAGTAAAAGATTATCATCAAATGTAGAAAAATAATTTTGATTATTTGAAAAATTATTACCAATAGTCACCTGTGAAATTATGTTTCATGAATGGTGATTTTTTTTGTCTATTTTTTAGAAATACATCCCCAATAACAATATAAATGTTTTTGGCTTTTTTATTACCAAAAAATCTATCACATGGAGAAGATTATCACTATTACTTGACCGTTAGCACCAAAGCGTATCATTACAAAAGAAGACCTATTTACTGCACTTAAGCTAGATCCAAAAGACTGGATAGTTCATAAACTTACTGGTAACAAATATGATGTTAGTATGAAAGATAAAGATGGTGTTCACATTAGTGAAAATATTCAAGTGAAGTTGGAACTTACTCCAAGAGTAAAAAAAGAATTAATAACATTAAAAGAATTATTAGAGGAATATACACCAAGAGAGTATACTGATAGTAATGCAGCCTTACACCGTAGCCAAAACGCCAAGAATGATGTTTTATGATCTGTAATGATATATGACGCACATATAGATAAATTAGATGTAAAGTGAACATCTATTCAAAAGAAAGTAGCCAAAGTTTTAGATGGTACAAATAGAATATTAGATAAACTTAGTAAATTTGATATTGATAAAATGTTATTTGTTAATTGATGAGATTATTTCAATACATTAACTAAGTGAGCTACAAAGTGAAATACACAACAAGAAAACAATTGTTCAGAAAAAGAAGCATGGAAATATTGATTGGAACTACAAATTGAGCTATTAGAATTAATTAGCAAATTAGCTCCAGTTGATGCTATATTTATTGAATGAAATCATGAAGCTGAGAAACTAACATATCTTCGTGATGCTGTTTCTGCATACAATAGAAATAATCCAAATATTAATATATTAGAATGAAATGGTGACAGACAATACTACCAATGGTGAGAAACAATGATGTGATTTACTCATGGTGATAAGATAAAGCCAGCAAATCTAGTAACAGTTGCACACCAAGAAAACAGTAGAAAGAAATATAATAATTTAGAAATGTTCCAATGACATTTACACAAGAGTACAAAAGACACATTTGCTTGAGCTATTGTAGAAGTATTAACATGAGCTAGCTGACAAAATGATTGGGCTAGATGACATTGATATGATGTAGCATGATGACAAATTAATTGATATGTTCATTCAAAAAAAGAATGAAGACAAGCACATATTATTCAGAAATTATAAAAAAGAGAATATTATTTCTCTTTTTTTATTTGTTTTTCTAATAGTTGTTTTTGAAAGTCATTATATACACTCTCTGAGTCAAAATGCTTATACAATATATCCATAATACTTCACTTCTTGATTGCTCTATCTCATGTCGAATATAAATAGATATATGGATTAATATAATAAGATGAATCAATTTTCTTGATAATGTTGCGTTTCTGCATGATATGTATTCGCTTGTATACACTTTGTTTGCTTTTTCACTTTTCATAATGTAACACATATGGCTGTATCTGATTATTTCTTCATAAACTGAGTTGCACGATATGCAACATATCAACCACATCTCATGGCGATAGTATGTTTAAGTATTGAGCGTATTTTGATTGAATAATGTGTTTCATGAATAATGATTTTTTATCATAAATTTGTTGGTCAACAACTTCATATATTTCTCATTGATGAACTAATGCTCATCATGCTTTCATTTTTCAAAGTGCCGATCTGCTTGATATTTCTTTAGACATTTGTATATTTTGTATGAGGTAAAGTAGTTCTGCCTATTATAGAGATTGTCGCTCTAAGGCAGTTTTTTTTATACACTAAATATACACTACTCATTAGTTTTTTCAACAATACTGTATGGTAAGATTTACTATGAGTAATATACGTATCTGAGCCAAAGTTTAGAATACCCTTTCTTATCTAATAGTATACTAACATATATAAGAGAATGAACATAAAAAACAAAGAAATAGAGAAATAACGCTAATATACGCTACACTTCGTTTCGCTAATTAGCTGTATGTCCTATCGGACATACATTGGTTAATTAAACAGATATAGCTTTGATTTACAATAAACAGAGCATAAGGCAGAGAGAGCGAAAGCTGCTCCGCAGGCTCTCATGACCGAGTGTCTAGTCTTTTCTTTTCACTACGCTAAGGCTTCGTGAAAGCGAAAAAGACAATAAATTATTTTTTATTTTATATGATTTATAAAACTAATTTTGCACAAGCAAATTTCTTGTAAATTTAGTATGAAAATACGAAAGCGACTTGTTAGCTTATTCTCTTCCCCATTGTCAACATATCCTGTATGATGAGCATTTGATATTAAATGAGAGAACGATGATTTTTTCTCATTTGAACAATATTTCTGAAGCTCTGCTCCACTACCAAAATATGTATTCATTAATAAAACAAGAGTGCAGAATCAATGATTAAAAGACTTAACAGCATATGCTTGTACATGTTATTCTGCTGTTCATGCTAGTAATGATTTGGTATTTAAGGAACGATGATATGAATATTCTCCAGAAGATTTGAATTGAATTTCACTATGGTGAGATGCTCTTGTTAACTGAGCACAAAAGAATTCATGATGGACATTAAATTGACCACTAGAATTACTAAGACAGAGATGAATTATCACATGATACACTGTTGTTAATACATTAGAATGAGTGAAGCAAGCATTAGCAGGTGGTAATCCAATATGTACCTGAGCATGTAATATTATGCGAAATTATACATATTCAAACTGAATTGCTAAATGGGATAATCAAAATAATATATGATGTCATGCATTTACAATTCATTGATATGATGATGAAAAGCAAATGCTCATCTGTAAAAACTCATATTGATCTGAAGTGGCAAAGAAATGATATTTCTGGGTGGAGTATTCAAACTTCAATATGTTGTGAACTAATTATGTATTGCATAATAAAGACAACGCAACAACCCTGAAAAAGATTAGATATGATTTAAATTTGAAATTAGCTAAGGATAGATGAATTTGGAACTGAGCAAGAGCAAGAGATACAATTACAAAATCAGAGCGAGATATTGTGTGTAATAGATTGTCAGTGTTATCAGATTATAGAAAAATTCTAAGATGAGATGCTGTTAACTACTTAATGGAAGAAAGAAAGAGAATAGATAAATTAATTGATAGTGCTAATAAATAATGTTGATACAACGAATATGAACAATTAATTCCCCAGTTGATTTTGATTGAAGTCGAGGTTTTCAATGTTTTGATGTTGTTAGAGCGTGGTGGGCACATAGTGGTAAGCCACAAGCTAAAGCATTATGAGCTAAGTGAGTGAAGTATCTTGCCATTCAACCAAATAAATATTTAGTGAAGTGACAGGAGTTTATTAAGAATACATCAACAAATTTTCCAAAAGAAGGTGATGCTATTATATTTAGCCAACCATCATTGACATGACACATTGCTATTGTTGTAGAAGCAACAGTAAATTGGGTAAAGATATATGAGCAGAATGCTGGTAAGTGATGATCATTATGAATATGATCTGATGCTCCAAGATTTAGAACTACTAATTATAAAAACGTAATGTGACGAATAAGCGCTTAGGAGTAGTTCTAGCTGAAGCTAGGCTTTTTTGTATATTTTTCAGATTATATATATTAATAAAAATAATGAGTTACTGTCCTAATTATGAGGTGGAATTGGTTATGTGATGTAGAGGTGGTGTTCCTGTGTATAAGAGGGAGCATTTTCTTTCTGATTGAACATATGATCCTCTCAAAGATACATATTCTGATTGACTAACAGGTGCATGACGAACAGCATGACCATGTGATACATGACAGGCTCTTATTGATCCTGAAGTAGTGTGTGTAACAAACGATGCTTGAGTGACAGTTATTAAGGCTGTGGCTGTTTTTGATACATCTGTAAATCCACCAACAATTACATTATACGATTTCGGATGATCCATCCTTGTATGATATACTGTTACAGAATGTCTTGATAAGCTTACACTAGTAAAATGAGATGCATACTGTGATGGTTGAATTACGGTTATTCCATTCTGGCTTACAGATGAATGATGAACACCATCAGCTACTATTGCATTTTGGAGAAATGCATTAACATGAGCAGTTGTTACACCAAGTGGTAGTCAAACATTATGAGCTTGTGGTGGTATTACTCTTGCAAGTATTGATTGCCTAACAGCAAATCCAAATGTAAAAGAATGTAATAGTGATGATATTCTAGCAGCATTAGAAACAATTGTTGCAAATACAACAGCTAGTAACGTAAATGAAGCATTAATTATTACAGAGTTACAACTTATTAAAGCTCAAACAATAGCGATAAATGCTAACACTGATACAATTGAAACAAAATTAGATACATTGATTGCTGATCAATTAGCGTGAAATGTAACACTAATTGATATTAAAAATACATTGATCAATGATATTCTTCCAGAACTACAAGCTATCAATGCAAATACTGATACAGTAGAAACACTTATTGCATCTACTAATACAAAGTTAGATACGCTTATTGCTGAACTTGATATTGAACAATATGAAACATCTCCACTACCGATCTGTGTAACAAATGCATGAGTTAGTACGACTTGGTTTACATTTGAAAGAGTTCAATTCAATTCTGAATTATGAACTGAAATATCAAGAACTAAATATTATAAGAATGAATCTAACCCTGAAACAACTACAGCTCCTATATGAGTAATAGAAGATTGATACTGTTCTATCTTAAAGAAGTATGAATGAACGTGTGGTACTTCAATTCCAGTTTGATTTGATAAATTTGAAGTTGATGCTCCTATTACTACTGCCCGACCTACAACAAGTTTGTTAGATTTCTATGTGGTATGAATACAAACATCATGGTGAGAATTCAATGTTATAAACTGAAATTCGTTTGATAATACAATAACAACACTATGAACAAACATATCTGATGTCCAGGCTGCAATTAATGTTGCTTTAATAGCATGATGATTTACTAGCTCTGACGCTGTTTATTCGATAAATTACTCGAATAATATGCCATTGTTATATGTTAACCCATCAGTATGACTTCCATGAAATTATATTACACTTTTATGTGGTTGAACATCAACACCATGAACATGGACACAAAAACTAAACTTTAATACACCAACAACTTTAGAATGAGCTACTTGATCAGATTATCTTAAAGTAAAAA